>JGI12635J15846_10001907_pt1 | contig 18233 bp, 20 predicted proteins | sample BlaSpr_A8_OM2_M2_FD_15846 | JGI IMG/M metagenome (IMG submission 15846) | reverse complement strand
CATCCTGCACGGCTGCCTGCGCCACCACAGCGCCTACAGCGAGAACACCGCCTGGGCGCACCGCCACATCACCCACGCCGCTTGACAAGTTACGACCCTGGGATGTCTACAGTGACGTATCGACTGTGTAGGGTCTCAGATTGCTCTGCACTTTCTCAGCGCCGGTTGCACCGTCTCTGCACTTGTCTCAGGACCGATACACCGAATGGCGAAGGTCCTCAGATATACGGCTAATCCCGGCTAGGGACTGAGCCCGTACCTAGGGGGAGCGCGCCGTTACTGCTGTCCGTCGAGGATGTGTGCGTAGGGGTCGCTGTCGGAACCGACGGTTTCGGGCATCGGATAGTACGTCTTGATGAGCAGATTCCCACCGTCATCCCACGCGAACGTCTCTATGCTGTACGCCTTTTCAACGTTCGGTTCGGTGCCGAAGTAATTCTCACAGACCCAAGCCATCTCGTTGCCGTTGACTTGAACAGTGATCATCTTGATCTTGAGGATGGACTGGAACATGTCGAACGCGTCGCCCGTCGCAGTGTCGAATCCGCGTTTCTCCTCGGTACCCACGGGGTCGAACATACGAACTTCAGCCGGCGCGATGGTTCGCCAGGACGCAATCCACTCAGCTCGTTTGCCTGCGTTCCACAACTCGGCATGCTGCGCCGCATGGGCCAATCGGGCCTGGCGACTCGGAACTGCACTCATCTCCGGCATCCTTTCTCGATGACCCAGCGGGCCTTTGTAATTCATGCTTCTAGTTGGAAGGGCACCCCGTCGAACCGGTCTCGGGTGGTGAATTCTTCGACAGGTCTGCGGCGCAGCTTGCTCACTTGACGGGTGGGTTTACCGAGCGGAAGAAGGGCGGAGACCGCATGGGTGGCGGGGATGCCGAGCAGGTCGCGGATCTGCACTTCTTCAGCGACGGCCATCGTGGTGAGAGTGCCGCCGTACCCCTCGTTTCGGGCGGCCAGCAGAATGTTCCACACGAGCGGGTAGACCGATGCACCGCTGACCACACCGATGCGATCGAGATGCTGGTCCATCGCGGCCACGTACGCCAGGTCGACGGTGATCACCAGCACGACCGCCGCTTGCCGGAACGGGGCGCTGAATTCGTCGGGTACCACCGTGGCCGCGATCGTCTCAGCGGGCACACCGCTCGGCTCAACGGCATTCCAAGGGCGTTCGCCCGCCGATAGCTGGGCGAAGTAACGTCGTGCGCCCGGGACGTTCAGGTCGCCGAGCCGTTCGCGCAGGGCCGCGTCTCGAACTGCGACGATGTGCGTGCCTTGTCTATTGCCGCCACTCGGCGCGAAGCGGGCATTGTCGAGGATTCGGTAGAGGACCGGGTCTGGAAGTGGATCGTCGGTGAACTCACGCACCGCGAACGTGGTTCGCATGACGTCGTAGAGCTCCATCGTCACTTCCTACTGTCAGGTGGTTCGCGGCAAACCGACCATGGCCACGGCCATGACCGCGGGTTCGGCGCCGCGGTTGTGCCAACGGTGCCGGGTGCCGTTCTGGATGTTCACATCGCCTGCGCGCAGCGTCGTCTCGACGCCGTCGTCGAGTTCGAGGACGATCTCGCCGGATATCACGAACTCCATGTCGACCGTGTCGGTGGTGTGCATGCCCGGGTTGTCGAATTCGTTGGTTTCCAGCATGCCGGGGAGCTTCTCCTGCAGCTCCCGCAGACCGGCTTCGATGTCGAGGCCTTCGAGGTCGGCGCCGCCGTCGCCAGGTGGGAAGGTGAGTAGGAAGAACCGGTAGCCTCCGGCGGGCGGGAAGAACGTCGTCTTCGGCCCGTTGGTACCGGCGTCGGGCAGGGTGGGCGCCGAGTCTGCTCGCCAGAGTTCGTGGTAGACGGTGGGGCTCAACGTCACGGTCGTAGGTTCGACGAGGCCGTCGTCGACGATGACCGCCTTGCCGTGCGCGTCGTGGCCGGTCACTACGCGGCGTACGTTCATCCGAAGAGCTCTCCTGGCTTCGTGGGGGCAGTTAGTTCGCGACGAAACTGTTGCGCAGCGCCAGCCGGTGAATCTTTTCGCTCGCATTGCGGGGCAGTGGTTCGTCGTTCAGTGCAACGTATCTCGGCACCTTGAATGTTGGCAGCGCGTTGCTCAGGTGCGCACGTAGTTCGTCCTCGGTGAGTGCGGAACCTGGCTGGGGATGGCACACCATCGCCAGTTCCTCGCCCATGAGGTCGTCGGGCACCCCGAAGACCGCGACCTCCTTGACCGACGGGTGTCGGTAGGCGACGTTCTCGACCTCGATAGGAGCGATGTTCTCTCCGCCGCGGATGACGATTTCCTTGATCCGCCCGGTGATGTGCAGGAAACCGTCATCGTCGATGTTGCCCAGGTCGCCGGTGCGTAGCCACCCGTCGGGGGTGAACGCTTCTTCGGTGAGGTCATCACGTTGCCAGTATCCGGGGGTTACGGTGACCCCCCGCAGCTCTATCTCGCCTTCCGACCCGGACGGCAGGACATTGCCCACAGAGTCGACGGCCCGAAGGTCGATGATCGGTGAAATGATGCCTGCGGCCATAGGTTTGAGATCGAACACCGGTCCGCTCATGGTTGCGCACACCGACGCCGTCTCGGTCATCCCGTAGCCCGCCGACCGATTCTCGATGCCGAGTTTGTGGCGCAACAATTCGGGAAGCCCTGCGGGTGTGGCGGCCCCGGCTGCGGCGACCCGCGAGATCGACGAGAGGTCGAAGTCGTCGAACCTGGGATGAGTCAACAGGTCCTTGAGGATGGCCGGCACGGTCGCGACCATCGTGACCTTCTCGTTCTGGATTGTCTGCATCGCAGTCAAGGCGTCCCATTTGCGCAGCAGCACCACCTTTTGACCAACCGCGCAGGGCAGCAGGAAGCCGCTGAACAGTCCGGTCGCGTGAAACAGCGGCACCGTCACCAGTTGCGCCTCGGTGGTCGCGCCACCACGAAGTTCAATCGCGCCGCTGAATTCGAGAGCGAGGAAGCCAGCCAGCATCATGTGCATGAGTGCCTGGCCTACTGAGATATGGCAATAGATCACGCCTTTGGGATGGCCGGTGCTGCCTGAGGTGTAGAGCAGCATCGCCATGTCTTCAGGTTCAGGACGCACTATGGCGTAGTCGCGCCCGCGGCCTGCCGCGACGGCGTCCTGGATTGTCCGCACGTCGAGGTGCGCGAGCGAGTCGTGGTCCAAACGCTGGCTGCCACCGTCGATATCGCTGAACAGCAGCGCCGTTCGGCGTTGCCGCAGCGCTTTGGCGGCCAGTCTGGTGCGGGGCAGGTCGGCGGCCAGTACAGTCGGATCCGAGTCGCGCAGAGTGAATTCGAGCTCCTCGGCCGATCCCCAACTATTGATCAACACCGCGACCGCGCCGACGTGGACCGCCGCGGCGAAGACCAGGACCCAGTCCGGACAGTTGCGCATCGCAATGGCGATCCGATTGCCGGGCTTGACACCCATGTCGTGTTGCAGCACGGCAGCCAGCGCGTCGACGTCGTCGAAGAACTGCTCGAAGGACCACCGTCGGTCACCGAAAACCAGAAAGTCCGCTCCGCCGTGCCCGCGACCCGAAGTGAGGATGTCGAGGACGGTGGGTGCAGCGTGTGTGAAGACGCGTCGGGGTACTCCGGCCACCTGCCGCTCGGTCACGGCGAAGATCCCATCGGCGGCGGTGAACCGGCGAACGGCCTCGTGGACGAGATCAGGAGTCAGAGTCACGATGTCCTCCCTCAGCGTCGGTGCCATGCCCCACTCCCTCCGAGCGGTTGGGTACACGAAGTCACCACAGTAAAACTACATAGTTTTTCTACAGCATAGTGGTCCGGGTCACAAAGTCGTGTGCCGGGCGGGACGGTGCTGACGACCCGGCACGGAGCGTGCGCTGTTAGAACAACGCCGTCACCGTAAGATGACAGCATGTCGGCGCCCCGCTCCAGTGCCATGCCACGGCGAGAGCCTGCGAATGGCTAAGCCGCTCATCCCGGTCGACGTGATCTACGAACACGCCTTGGCGCTGATCGACGAAGAGGGCGCCGAAGCACTCAATGCGCGACGTCTCGCCTCAGACCTCAAGTGCTCCACCCGCACGCTCTACCAGCAGGTGGGCAATCGCGAAGAGCTGATTCGGGCGCTCGTCGGTCGTCATTTCTCGCAGCTGCGGCTGGACTTCCACGAATACGGCACATGGGAGTCCACTGCCGTGCAATGGAGTCTCGCGCTCCATGACGCCCTGCAGGCTCATCCGTTCCTCACCGAACTGATGAACGTCGACGACCGTGGCGCCGTCACCGCCTATGTCAACAAACTACTGAAGTCGCTGGTGCAGGCGGGAATCGACCGCCGGCTCGCCACCGACTGCTGCCGTTCGTTGGTGAACACGACGATCAACCACACCATCGTCGAAGCGCAGGCGCTGCGCCAGGCGCCACCCACTCGCGCGGGCGTCCTGGATGCGAAGAAACGGCAAATTTCCTATCTGCGAACCATCGACTGGATCGTCGCCGGAGTCCGCCAGGAAGCGCTTTCGGCGACGACCACCGACCGGCGCCGTTAACTCGACGAGTCGCGTCGCCCCGTCCGCGTCACTTTGGAAAACGATGTTGTTTAATGCACTTTATGGATGACGGTGTGACTGCAGACTCTCCTGCCCGTGGTCCGTTGCACGGGATACGAGTGGTCGAGTTCGCGGGAGTGGATCCGGGGCCGCACGCGGCCATGGTGCTTGCCGACCTGGGTGCCGATGTGGTGCGCATTCAGCGACCAGGGGTACTGCCTCGCGCCGGGTTCAATGCCGACGGAATGCTGCGGGGGCGAGCCGTGGTGGAGGCGGACCTGAAGGACGATGACGACAAGGCGTCGGTCATGAGCCTCATCCGGCGGGCCGACGTCCTCGTGGAAGGCTTCCGTCCGGGGGTGATGGAACGTCTGGGATACGGCCCAGACGATGTGCAGCCCCTCAACCCCCGGTTGATCTATGCGCGGATGACCGGCTGGGGTCAGAGCGGTCCGCGCGCGCCACGAGCTGGCCATGACATCAATTACCTGGGTTTGACCGGCTTCCTGCACGCGATCGGGCGCCGAGGCGACCGGCCCGTCCCGCCGTTGAACCTAGTCGGCGACTTCGGCGGCGGCTCGATGTTCCTGCTCGTCGGCGTCCTCGCGGCGCTCATCGAACGCCAGGCCTCTGGCCGCGGCCAGGTGATTGATGCCGCCATCGTCGACGGGGTTTCGGTGCTCGGCCAGATGATCTGGGCCTTGCGCGGAATCGGAATATGGAGCGACGAACGCGGCACCAACATGCTCGACACCGGTGCGCCGTACTACGACACGTATGAAACCGCCGACGGCAAGTACATGGCGGTCGGAGCCATTGAACCCCAGTTCTACGCCGAATTACTCAACGGTCTCGGCCTGTCCGATCGAGCGAACTTGCCCGACCGCAACGACGTCTCGCAGTGGGAGACGTTGAGGTTGATGTTCACGCAGGCATTTCGGGCCCGTACCCGCGATGAATGGGCTGCCGTGTTCGACGGCACCGACGCGTGCGTCACGCCGGTCCTGACGTTCGCGGAGGCCGCCGACGACGAGCACATGACCGCCCGCGGAGCCGTGAGCGTCATCGACGACGTCATGCAGGCTTCCGTCGCGCCCCGGTTCTCGCGCTCCGTGCCTAGCGTTCCCCAAGGGCCCGCCCGCGTGGCCACTGATCCGGACGCGGTCTGGAACGACTGAACACGCCTTTGCAAAATTGCGAAAACAGTGTTTTTCTAATACCTGACCTGAAAGTGGCCAGTCCGCCGGGTTGGAGAGGTAGTTGGCATGGCATGGGACTTCTGCGCGGATCCGGATTTCGAACCCACGCTCGAATGGGTACGGAGTTTCGTGGACGACGAGTTACGCCCGATCGAGCCGCTGCTTCCGCACCTGTCACCACAACAGGCCAAGAGCTTGTTGGACCCGCTCAAGGACCGGGTCCGAGAGCGAGGTCTGTGGGCCGTGCATCTGCCGAAGGATATGGGCGGCAACGGCTTCGGCCAGCTGCCGCTGGCGCAGATGAACCTGATCACCGGCCGGGTGGGCCTGGCGATGGAGGTCTTCGGGAACATGGCCCCGGATTCGGGCAACGCCGAACTGATCGCCGAGGGCGGCACCGAGGAACAGAAGGAGCGCTGGCTGTGGCCCAACCTTCGCGGTGACCTCCGCAGTGCGTTCGCCATCACCGAACCGTGGGTGTCGGGCACCGATCCGACGCAGATCGAGTCGACGGGGACTCTTGAGGGTGACGAGTGGGTGCTCAACGGCCGCAAGTGGATGATCACCAACGCGTCGGTCGCGGACTTCATCATCTTCATGGTGGTCACCGACCCGGGGGCGCCGCCACATTTGCGGTGCTCGATGATCGTGGTGGAGAAGGGCACCCCGGGCTTGACGATCCTGCGTGACATTCCGTCGATGCATGATCCCGACGTGACCTTCGGCCGAATCGGCAACCATGCCGAGGTCGTGTTGGAGAATGTGCGCGTGCCCGCCGACCACCTAATCGGCCCGCAGGGTCACGGGTTCGTGCTGTCCCAGGTCCGGCTGGGCCCGGGTCGGCTGCATCACGCGACGCGTTGGCTCGCCGAGGCCGAGCGGGCCTTCGACATGATGTGCGAGCGCGCCCAGTCACGGTCGTCGTTCGGCAAGAGCTACACCCGCCACCAGATGGTGCAGGAGTACATCGCCGACTCACGCATCGAACTGGAGACGGCGAAACTCCTCACCTTGCGGGCGGCGTGGAAGTTCGACCGCGAGGGAAATCGAGCCGCGCGGAGCGACATTGCAATGTGCAAGGTGTACAACGCGCAGGTAGTCCACAACGTGGTCGACCGTGCGTTGCAGGTGCACGGGTCCCTGGGCTACAGCGGCGACATGCCGCTGGAGTCGATGTACCGGATGGCGCGGATGGCCAGCCTCGTCGATGGAGCCAACGAAGTGCACAAGGTCAGCGTCGCCAAGAGTGAGCTGGCCCGGTACCAGGCTGTCGAGGGATGGCCCAGCGAGCACGTCCCGACCCGGCTGGCCGCCGCCCGCGCGCGGTTCGCCTATCTGCTGGAAGCCAGCGCGTGAACCGCAACGCGGCGGCCTTCGACGTCCCGCACTTCACCGACTGGCTGGGGCAGGCGACCGGCGAGCCCGCTGCGGTGACGGTGACGCAGATGAGCGGAGGCGCGAGCTGCGAGATGTTCCGTGTCGAACGGTTTGGTCAGTCCTGGGTGGTGCGCCGGGCGCCCGTGACATCGGTGTCCGACACCGCGCACGATGTGGTTCGCGAAGCCCGGGTCATCGAATCACTGGCCGGATCGTCGGTGCCGGTGCCAACGATCCTGGCCATCGGCGAGGACCCCGCCGTCCTGGGGGCGCCCTTCTTCGTGATGTCTTTCGTCGACGGCGACGTGGTACGCCGTAATGGCCTCCCCGAAGCCCTTGCCGCGCAACCTGAGTCGCACCATTCGGTTGGGGAGGGGTTGATCGACACCCTGGTCAGCCTGCACGAAGTCGACTGGCAATCGACGCCGTTGGCGGGACTCTCCCACTCGAAGGGTTTCCTGGCCCGACAGGTCGATCGGTGGATGAATCAGCTCGAGTCCTACCGCTCGCGCCACCTGAACGGCGTCGATGAGGTCGCGGCCTGGCTGGCGGCCAACCAGCCGGCACATGGTGATCTGACGGTGATGCACGGCGACTACAAGCTCGACAACGTGCTGTGGTCGCGACAACCGCCACCTCGAGTGCTCAGCGTCGTCGACTTCGAGATGACCACCGTGGGAGATCCGCTCATCGACCTGGCATGGGCGCTGATCTTCTGGCCCGAGGAAGGCAACCTGATCGCGCTGGCGTCGCCTGGTACCCCCAACGGCATCGCTGCCGACCAGTGCCAGACTCCAGGCCAACTCATGGAGCGCTACGCGGCAGCCACCGGCCGCGACCTGTCCGCTTTCGGCTGGTATCAGGCCTTCAGCGCTTGGAAGCTGGCGATCGTCCTGGAAGCCTCGTATGCGAAGTTCCGTCGCGGCGAGTCCACCAACCCGCACCACGAAGTCTTCGGATTCGTCGTCGACGAACTGCTCTCGCGCGCAAGGAGGTTCGCTCGGTGACCGACCCTCTGTTCTCCGTCGCCGACCAGGTGGTGTTGGTCACCGGTGGCAGCCGAGGACTGGGCCGCGCGATGTGTCTGGGGCTGGCCGAACGCGGAGCGCGGGTGGTGATCGCCAGCCGCAAGCTCGACGCCTGCGAAGAGCTGGCCGCACAGATCCGCGGAAGCGGTGGCGAGGCGTTCGCCGCGGCCTGCCACGTCGGGGACTGGGAGTCGCTCGACCGGGTCGTCGCGGACGCCGCAGGACGCTGGGGGCGGCTCGATGGCCTCATCAACAATGCCGGGATGAGTCCGCTGGCGCCATCGCTGCTGGAGACGTCGGAGACATTGTTCGACAAGGTGATCGCCGTCAACCTCAAGGGTCCGACGCGGCTGACGGCCCTGGCCGCCGAGGCGATGAAGGCCACCGGCGGTGGCTCGATCATCAACATCAGCTCGCTGGCCTCGGTGAAACCGATCTCGACCGCCCCTGTGTATTCCGCTGCGAAGGCTGGACTCAACGCGCTGACGAGGGCGGCGGCGCTCGAATACGCCGGCGCAGATATCCGCGTCAACGGCATCATCTGTGGCACCTTCGACACCGACGCCGCAGCGGGCTTCGTGCGCAACGCGGACCTGCTACCCGAGGTCGTGCGGCCCATCGCACTGGGGCGGGTCGGACGTCCGGACGAGATCGTCGGCGCCGCCGTGTACCTGCTGTCCGACGCATCCAGCTACACCACGGGATCGCTCATAACCATCGACGGCGGGGTGTCCGGATGAGGGAGCCAGCAATCCGTACCCAGCCACGAGCACGAGCAACTCGTGGCGGCACTGGCCGGAGCACTGAACGCTTGCGCGTCGGCAACGGCGGCTGCGATCAAACCCGTCGGCGGCGCCTGCGGCGCAACACATCTGGCGGACTGACAATTAAGAAAACGTCGTCTCCGGTAACACCGTGATCGTCGAGGCTCGCGAGAGCGGAGTATGGACCCGGCCCTGGGAGATCTTTGGCTTTAGTCTGGAACCTTCGGGCGAAGCGTACGACGACCAAGATGCGGTGTTCTTTGAGGTAAGGGACGGCCTTATCTGCCAAACTCGCGTTTACATCACCAATAATTGTGCGCGAATCTATCAGATCGACAAACGAATCGCTGAGATTGTGAACGTCGGTAGTGAATAGGTGCGGTAGATGAATTGGCCCGACTAAGAAAGTTCTCCATATGCCACGCCCAAAACTCTCCTTCGCTTGTCCACCCGGCGGTCGCTCAGTTGAAAACAGCAAGATAGCCGAGAAGCTCGGGTACGAGCGAGCGTGGCTGTTCGACTCGCCCTCGCTGTACACCGATATCTGGATTTCCTTGGCACGAATCGCGGACGCAACCGAACGCATCGGCCTGGGGACAGGTGTCGCGGTTCCCAGCATGCGGCACCCCATGGTTACCGCATCGGCTATCGCCGCCGTCGAGGCACTGGCACCCGGTCGGCTTGTCGTGGCGTTCGGAACCGGCTTTACAGCCCGGGTGACGATGGGGCAGAAGCCCATGAGCTGGAAGGCGCTCACGGAGTACACCCGGCAAGTACGCAAATTGCTGGACGGCGATGTCGTCGAGATCGACGGCGGCGCATGCCAGATGATGCACGTCGAGGACCTCGCCCCGGATAGACCCATTGCCGTTCCTCTTTGGGTCGCACCCTCAGGACCGAAAGGTATGAGAGCCGCAAGGGAACTGGGCGTCGATGGTGTCCTTGTGATATCACCGCCAAACGAACCACTTGATTGCACCCACCGGGGCCTTCTGGTTTTCGGCACGGTCCTCCGGCCGGGAGAAGACGAGACATCGCAACGCGTGCTGGCTGCCGGCGGTCCGGGCTATGCCACCAGCGTCCACGGGCTCTGGGACCTTGCTCCCGATGCCGTGGCGTCTGTACCAGGTGGTGCGGAGTGGCACGAGCGCGTCAAGGCTGAGCGACCCGAAGGAGAGCGCCACCTCGTTGTTCATCAGGGGCACTTGTCAACAGTCACCGATCGTGACCTCAGCCTTGTCGCCGCAGCGGGCAAGTCAATCCTTGACTGCGGCTGGTCTGGTGATCCCGATTCGATTGCCGCGCGAATGGACCAGGCGGCCGAGCAGGGAATCACGGAAGTCGTTTACATACCGGCTGGTCCTGATGTCCCCGCCGAGCTAGAGGCTTTTGCCGCAGCCGCGCAATTGTGAGTTGGATACGCCGTAACCGCCGCGGGATCCTGATGGGCGCACGTACACATACCGACTAGTGGTTAGGAACCCGCCTTGACTCCGCCCGCGCTCGAGCCGTTTTTTGTCGCCGACGGCGACACTTTCGTCCCCAATGACATTGCGCAAGGCGGCTGGGGGCCGACTCTGGGCGGGCAGGTGGTGGGTGGGCTGCTGGCCAGAGCCGTCGAGCAGCAGCGTGCCGACCCCGAACTGATTCCTGCTCGCTTCACCGTCGATATATTGCGCCGAGTAGCTACCGCTCCGGTACAGGTGCACGCCGACGTCGTGCGGACGGGTCGCCGCATGCAGGCGATCGACGCAACGCTGATGCAAGGCGGCGAGTTAGTCGCACGAGCCTCGACGTTGCTTCTCCGACGAGGCGATCAGCCCCGCGAGACGCCTTGGACCACAACGATTTCGATGCCGCCGATACCGCAGGAGCCTGCCCAATTCGACGGTTCCGTCCCCATGTTCATCACGCCGTACGGCGGCGACACCAGCAACTACACGTTCCCGTGGCAGCACGACGGCCCTCGCTATGCGTGGATCCGGGAGATTCGGCCATTGGTCGACGATGAACCACTGACGCCGTTCGTCCGCGCAGCCATGGCCGTCGACGTAACTGCCTCGCTCACGGGCTTCTCGAAGGCGGGACTCGAATTCATCAATGCCGACTACACCCTGACGCTGTGTCGACTGCCCGACGGTCAATACGTCGGGTTGGCCGGGCTGACGCATTACAGCGCGGCAGGAATTGCCGTCGGCTCCGCCAGCCTGTTCGATGCGCACGGCCCTATCGGCGCCAGCATCACCACGGCTGCCGCGAATTCGAACTTCCGACCATCCGTCGGTGCGCAAGATGAACGCTTGCCCAATCAGTCGTCTGCACACCCGTGATGCGCGAACTCGAGCCGACCAAGGAGGACCGCCCGTGAGCCACGGTTCGAGAATGTGGGTCCCCGAACCGTCAGCGGCTGAGGGGTTTTCGATCTGCGGTGGGCGACGCCCTCAGTACGCCGTCGAAGACCGCATGAAACTCCCCCAGGGTTAGTGATAGGTCGGCCAGGACGTATTCGTTGGTGAGTACCGATGCGAGGTGGGCCAGCGCGCTGGGGTCGCCGACTCGGATCTCGCCGCTCTTCTGTCCTTCCCGAACGAGGTCGGTCATCAGTTCCATGGCCTGCCCGTAGCGGCCGTAGACGTCGTCGGCGAAGGCGGCCAGGACGGGACCAAGGATGGCCGCGCCTCCCTGGACCTGTCGAATAAGCGCGCTGAACCGTTTTTGAGCGCCGAAATAGGCAGCCGCCGCATCAACGACCGAGTGAAGACGCTCCAACGCAGTGCCTTCACGTTCCGCGGCCGTCTTCACTTCGCTGAGGTATTCGTCGGCGCGACGGTTGAGGGTTTCGGTCACCAGGTGTTGCTTGCTGTCAAAGAACTTGTAAATGGCGGCGGTCGAGTACCCGGACAACTCGGCAATTCGCCGTAACGAGCCGTCGCGCAGACCGTCCTCGCTGAACACCCGCTCCGCGGCGTCAAGGATGTCGGCCGTGCTCGCGGCACGTCGGGCCGCGCGGCGCCGCCTGCGCGGGTCTTCGCCCACCGAATCGGTCACGAGCCCACCCTAGCGAACGCCGGTCTTGATTTCTGAAGATGGGTCCACCAAAGTGGACAGATGTCCACAGAATGGTCTCGCTGGGTGATGGCCCGGTGAGCGGCAACGTCGAAGCGCGCCTCGTTCGTCAAGCGGTCGCCGCGCTGAACCGTGGTGACGTCGAGGCGTACCTGAGCGGGTTCGCCCTGGACTGCCTGCGATGGGTAGGCGGGTTGGGCGTGGCGCTCACGGTGCCGGACATCCGGGAGAACCTGATGCAGCTCTTTGCCGCGTTCGACGAGCTTCACCTTGACGAGGACTTGTTGTTCGGCGGCGACCGTCATGTCTGTGCGCGTTGGACGTTGCGCGGTGTCCACACCGGCGAGTACGGGGGCATTGCGCCGACGCATCGCGAGATCGCCGTGGAGACGTGCGAGGTCTACAGCTTTACCGGGGACAAGGTCACCGAATGCCACGTATACGGCGAGACGATGAGCCTGTTCAACCAGCTATCGGGAGAGCGCGCATGAGTGAGTTGACCGCGTCGACGTTGCTGCGCTCCGACGTCCTCGAGGAGCCATACGACTTCTACCGGACCTTGCGGACCCAAGCGCCGGTCTGGGCGGTGCCGGGCACCGACGTCGTCACGGTCGCCACGTTCGATCTGATCTCCGAGGCGGTAGGGCGCCCGGAAGACTTTTCGTCCAATATCTTGTCGCTGCTCTACCGCGATGACGACGGGCTGCCAGCGCGGCTCGACTTCGGGGGCACCGCCCCACCGACACTTGCGACGGCCGATCCGCCGCTGCACACGACCCACCGGAAGGCCGTATTTCCCGAACTGGTGGCACGCCGGATGCTCACCCTGGAAGGCGACATCCGGGCGCTGTGCGCGACGGCCGTCGACGGGGCGCTCCGCGACGACCCATTCGAGTTCATGAGCACCGTCGGCAACGTCGTGCCGATCACCGTGGTCGCCAAGCTGATCGGGTTCCGCGACATCAACCCGGCGCAGCTGCTGGAAGCCGCATTCGACTCGACCGCAATGATCGGCGGCACCATGACCTTGGATCGTCTGACGGAACTCGTTACTCGTATCGGCGTCATCCAAGAGTGGATCCGCCTTCAGGTCGCCGAGACTTCGGAATGCGACGAGGACGGCATTCTGCTCGCCGTCCGACGGGCGCTGGACGCGGGCACGCTGCAGGAGGGTGAGGTGCAGATCATCCTGCACACGCTGCTCAGTGCTGGAGGCGAAACGACCAGCAGCCTGGTCGGCAACGCCGTTCGCCTGCTCGCCGACGATCCAGGACTGCAGCAGCTTCTACGCGAAAAGCCTGAGCTGATCGACACATTCGTGGAAGAGGCCCTTCGCCTCGAATCTCCATTCCGCCAGCAGATGCGCAGCATTCCCCACGACACCACGCTGGGCGGCGTCGACATCCCCAGTGGCTCAACGGTGGTGCTGTTGTTCGGATCGGCGAATCGCGATTCTGCACAGTTCGACAACCCGGACACCGTGGACCTCACTCGCCGTTCCCCACGCCGCCACCTCGCCTTCGGGCACGGCATCCACTACTGCGTCGGAGCCGCACTGGCCCGCATCGAAGCCAGGGCCGTGCTGACCACCTTGCTGGAACGGACACGCGAATTCAGCGTCGATCCCGACGACGCGCCCCGTTGGGCCGAGAGCTTCCTGGTCCGCCGCCACGAGCGTCTTCCGCTGACGTTGGCACGGCGCTGAGAGTGGACTGGAAGCCGGAGTCGCTGCTCGGCCACTGGTCGCCTCAGTCGTCGCAGCTGTCGCAGCTGTCGCAGGTGAGCGGAACGCAACGGCATCGCCACCCAGCGTGGTTGGTGGCACTCCGTAGGGTTGATGTGCGGGCGGACTGGCACACCGGCGAGGCGGAGGCCGCTCATACCTGGAACTGATCGGGTTCTTCATTTCAACCAATGGCAGCGAAGGGAATTCGAATGGCGAGGACCGACGACGACACTTGGGATATCAACGAAAGCGTCGGCGCTACGGCACTCGGCGTGGCCGGTGGGCGGGCGGCGGAGACCAACAGCGCCGATCCGCTCATCAGTGATCCTTATGCCCGGTTGTTCCTCGAGGCGGCCGGCGACGGTATCTGGAAGATCTATCTCGACGATGAGCCTCCTGCGGAATTGGCCGAAGTGGACCCCCGCTTCAAAGAGCGGATGCAGGTGTCGATGAGTTATATGGGTTCGCGGACGAAGTTCTTCGACGACTTCTTTCTCGCTGCGGCGTCCGCCGGTATCGGCCAAGCGGTGATATTGGCGGCGGGACTGGATGCTCGCGCTTGGCGGTTGGCTTGGCCTGAGGGCAGTGTGGTCTACGAGATCGACCAACCCAAGGTGTTGGCCTTCAAGCTCGAGACGCTGGAGTCCCACGATGTCACGCCCATCGCCACCCATGTCGGCGTCGGCATCGATCTGCGCCAGGACTGGCCGAAGGCACTGGTGGACGCAGGTTTTGATCCTGCTGTTCCGACCGCGTGGTCCGCCGAAGGGCTGCTGCCGTATCTGACGGCTGAGGCTCAGGATCTGTTGTTCGACCGCATCCAGGCTCTCAGCGCACACGGGAGTCGGGTCGCGGTGGAGGCCTTCACCAACGACTTCTTCAGCGCCGAGAGCTTCGCGCGCCGTCAAGAACAAATGGAGCAGTACCGAGCGGTCGCAATCAAGTTGGGCGGTAAGGACATCACTGAGTCCGGCAATCTGCTGTATGACGAGGAACGGACCGAGGTCGCCGATTGGCTAGAGGCACACGGCTGGACGGTCACCGCTACCGGCGCCGAAGAACTATTGGCGAGCAACAACCGCTCCATTCCACCCGACCTCGGCGACGGCGTCCCCGACAGCGTGTTCGTGGAAGCCCAACTCGCTTAGCCAGGGGCTGGTCCAGCGCTACAGCTCCAAAACCACCTGCACCACTACACATTCCAATTAACGTGACAGTGCCGTGACGTACACCAACGCGATTGTTGCTAGGGCCAGCACTGCCGTCGCCGCAACAAGCACCCAAGTCGCGCGAGTCAACCTCGCCGTAGCCAGCCGCTCCGCCTTCAGCCGGTGCTCAACCACCAATATGTTCAAGCGGTTCTGAGGGCTGATGCTGGCGAGGCTAGGAACGTCGAAGAGAGCCCGCCAAACGTCGTCGATGCGGTTGCGGTTTTCGGTGCTGGGAACCGGAATCAGGTCCTCGTTGTCCTTGGCGCTCACCCTGAGTGAGGCTAGTCGTCTGCCCCGTCTCGGGACCTTAGAAGTTCCTGCCGGTTGCGGCTCATGGCCACACCCCGCAGAGGTCTCGGCGGAGTTTCCCGCGGTGTGACAGATTCAGTCGACCAACCGCAACCGCAATCGACCCCTGCGCAGAGCACGGCTGCGGCCGTGCAGCTGCACGTGGAGTCATTCCGTTCTGTGCGCATTGAGATGGTGTTTTGCCCGGATGGCCCCGACACGGACACCACAACCGGACTGGGCTGCAACGGCATGGCCGGCGCAAGCGCCTTCCTCTACCGACTTGACGGCAAGGACCACCTAGTGACGGCCCGTCACGACGTGACCGGTCGACGCTGGCAAACCGACGAATTCCTTAGTGACAGGTTCACAGTCAACCCGACTCATCTCCGAGTCCTGTTTTTTGCGAACTCACCCGAACAGTGGATTGTTTCGCCCTCAGAGGACAACCCGCGCTCCGCCAACCTCCAAGTGCTATTCAAGCAATATTTGGTGCCGCTGATCGGCGAAGATTGGCGGCCGATCTGGACGCAGCACCCGCAACTCGGCGGCGATATGGACGTGGCAGTAGTGCCTTTCAATCCCCCAGCTGACACGATGATCAAGAGCTGGGAAAGTACGGCCCCTCGAACCGGCCCAGAAGAAGCTCCGTGGCCCCAGCTCTCACCCGCCCAGGACGTCTTCATTATCGGGTACCCCTACAAACTCAGCGTCGGTCCTTTGCTTCCGTTGTGGGTTCGCGGAACGGTCGCCTCTGATCCCCTTTCGGCTACCAGGTTGCAGGTAAGTCTTACCCGCTGTGGCTCATTGACGCCCGTACGCGCCCTGGTAACTCGGGTGCTCCTGTGATGCGGTTCCGGCCGCCCGGAACCTATGTGATGAAGAACAGCGGGATGCCCGGCGTCACCATAGGCTCAGACTCAGACCTTGTCGGTGTCTATTCCGGCCGCACAAGCGACGAATCTGATCTGGGATTCGTTTGGCGCATGGACGAAGTCGACGAAATCTGTCGCGGCGGTGTGCAAGGAACGGTCCCCTGATCGTGTGGACGAGTCAGCTTGCAGAACTATTCGCGGCCATTAGAGGGTTCCTCTAGAATAATCCTCTAATGGCGCAGATCATACCAACGAGAGACGACCGGAGACGGGAGATCCTCGACGCGGCCCTTGCCTCCTTCGTCGAGAAGGGTTTGGTGGCCAACACCATTGAGGAGATTCGACGGGCGGCTGGCGCAAGCATCGGAAGCCTCTATCACCATTTCGACTCGAAAGACGACCTCGCCGCGGCCCTGTATGTCGAGGGTCTTCGCGACTACCAAGAAGGGGCCGTGGCGGAGTTGCGCGCCCACCCCGGAGTAGAAGAAGGAGTCAAGGCGGCCGTCGTTCATCACTTGCGCTGGGTCATGTGCCACAACGATCTCGCTCACTTCATTTTCTCGATGGGCGGGCTGAAGTCGCCGGGCCGCCGTGCACACGAACTGCTCGATCCGAACCAGTCGTTTTTCAGTGAGTACAGGCGCTGGCTTTCGCGCCATATCCGATCGGGTGAGATCAGGAAGATTCCGCCCGATCTTTACTACGCACTGTGGATCGGTCCCGCCCACGAGCTTGCCCGGCATCTTCTTTCCGGCCGCGTCAAGACCCCATGGCAACACGCGGCCGATCTGCTCGCAGAAGCCGCCTGGTCGTCCCTTCGCGGCGAGGGCCGGCCATGAACGGTTTGGTTTCTAACGCCTCGTATGACCGTATCGGTCTGGGTTATGCGCGGTTTCGCAAACCTGATCCTCGAATAGCGGCCCGACTCATGGGTGCTCTCGATGATGCTCGGAGCGTGGTTAACGTCGGCGCCGGTACCGGTTCGTATGAGCCCACCGATCGTGTCGTCGTCGCGGTGGAGCCCTCAGAGGAGATGGTCAAGCAACGGGCCCCAGATGCAGCGCCGTGCATCCGGGCAGCCGCTGAGCGCCTGCCGTTTTTCGACCAGAGCTTCGATGCGGCCATGGGGATCCTGACGATTCACCACTGGTCCAATCCCATCGGAGGATTGCGTGAACTGGTCCGCGTCGCTCGACGAGTCGTCCTTTTCGCCTACGAGCCGACTGTGCACAGCACGTTTTGGCTCTGGCAGGAGTACTTCCCCGCTGCCGCTCGCGTCTCGGCAACCTCCGAATTGCCTATTGAGCAGGTGGCAGAGGTCATTGGCGCCGATCGAGTTGAGACCGTTCTCGTGCCCCACGATTGCTCGGACGGCTTCGGACCGGCCTACTGGTGTCGACCGACCGCCTACCTTAACCCCGACGTGCGCGCTTGCATCTCAGGCCTAGCACGGCTTCCCCCAGGGGACCTTGAACCTGGACTCGAGCTCCTACGCCAAGACCTCGACACCGGTGCTTGGCGGACCCGCCACCGAGATCTCCTTAATCTCAACGCCATCGACGCCGGCCTTCGTCTCATCGTGCGGGACGGCGCGTGACCGAGATCATCGATGGTTAGAGGCAAAGAGCCCATATTTTCTAGCGGTCGCCGCGATATTCGAGAAGTACGAAAAGTTGTACGGTCTTTCCGATGATGCGTTGCGCGTAGTTGTCGGCACCGACGGGGATAGTGTCCCGGCAACTGACTCACCACCGGGGGTCCGCCCGTGCCCGTTGCCCCGCCCCTCTGGGCGCCTCGCGCACCAAGCGTCTTCCCTGCTCCGACGCATGAGAACATAATCGCCTCGTCGTCTGCCAGCAGGGCATCGTGGACGAGTCTCCGGACGACTGAGTGGGGACCTGACCGCCCCTCACGACTTTGGTGTCGAGTTTTGCACAACCGTACAGTTCTAGGATCCGCCACGAAGATGAGAAAAACCCATCCGCCATTGATGAGAATTCCGCAAACCTGCAGGTAGAGACATCGTCATCCGCCACTGAGTGTGAGAACCTAATGGGAATCGATCAGCGTGTTCCTGACAGGGATTGCGTTTACTGCGCGGGAGGCTGATTACCGAGCCACCGGCCGGTGAGCACAAGTGAGAA
>JGI12635J15846_10001904_pt1 | contig 18243 bp, 14 predicted proteins | sample BlaSpr_A8_OM2_M2_FD_15846 | JGI IMG/M metagenome (IMG submission 15846) | reverse complement strand
CGGGTTTTCCAACCCTTCATCCTGGCGGTGAGAACTGCAATATGATCGATGCCGCCATTCTTTACGGGCACGTATCCGCCAATGTCTTCGAAGCATTCCCGCCGGAATAGCTGGCAGCAGCCCGAAACGTGCTCAATGCTGACGAAGCGATAATCGTAGGCGGGCCTTGTGGATTCCTGGAAAGGTGTTCCGACGAGCCCGAGCTTGGGATCCCCAAGCAGCTTGCCAAGCAAGAAAGAAAAATATTCCTCGTCAAATGAAATGTCGGCATCGACGAGGCCGATCACTTCATACCCCAAATCTTTCAGCCTGGCGTAGCCGGCATTGAAAGCATAAACCTTTCCGGCGAAATGGCGTTCACGACGCTCCGGCATGCGGAGCAGTTCAATCCATTCGTGGTCCGCGGCATATTTATTTACGATGTCGTCGGTGCCATCGGTTGAGCCGTCACTGACGATGACCCATTTTGCCGGGCGGACGGTCTGCGCGATCATCGACTCGATGGTTAATTCAATGAACGCCGCCTCATTGCGCGCCGGGGTAATCAGGACATATGTGGGAAGTTTCATCGTACCTCGGCTAGGGCGCTTGACGTTTGGACCTGCTGATTTTTGATCATCTCTTCCGATTCGCTAAGGAGCGTGGACATCGCCAGAAGCATCCATGCCTGCGACCATCGCATGTAGGAAGTCCGAATCGTGCACAGACGGAGAACCCGATAGTAGAAAAATCCGCGATCGTCCCACATATGATTCATGGCCCATTGGAATGCCGTGCGCGACAGTTGCATATTGGCCGGGTCGAGAGGATCGAGCGTAAGCGGCGTAATGATGCTTTGCGCCACGGCATGAATATCGATCGGATAGGTAGAGTTGTGGAAATATCGCGCCGCGCCGTCCTCCCGGAAAAAGTGGGCTTTGTAAAAATCAAAGCCACGCCGTATACACGAATCGAACTCCGTTGTTTCGGCGTACCGGCCAATCGACTGCAAGGCGCACAGGTTGAATCCGGTATGGAAGTTGTCAATCCACCCTTGCGTCTGCGCATTCCCGTAGAACCACGAGCCATCCGCATTTTGTTTGGCAGCCGAACAGCGGGCCGCGCGCAGAGCCGGTTCCAAAAATTTCTTTTCTCCCGTGTGCTTATACACGCGGCAAAACAGCGCGGACGCAAGAAAATTCGCGTTATACACAAGCACTCGAATCGAGCGCAGTGGGTAGCTGAAGCCGGCGGATGCTTCACCCTCGGTCCAGTAGAGGTCGTTCAGGATATACTCCGCCGCACTTGCTGCCATGTTCAAACATTGCGGGTCCCGCCGCTGCTCGTAGGCGTCCAGCAAAGCGCTGGCGGCAAAAGTTGTGCAAACCAAATTGGGCGCCCCGCTGGGCACAATCTTCTGGCGCATCTGCCAGGGAAAGCTGTATCCCCAGCACCAGTAAGGAACGCCTTGCGACCGAAGGGCGACCAGCCGTTCGATCATCAATTCGACCAGTCCCTCCTGATCAGCTATCCCCACCTTTGAGAGATTCACAAACGCGGAGAGAAATAGCCCGATAGCTTTCGGATTCTGCGTCTTTGGGACAAGCGCGAGCGGCCGAATGTTGATCGGGCTACGCTTTAAAGCCTGCGTAAGAACCAAACGCGGAAGTCTGAAATTCAGAAATGGCAGGGCCTTGAAGATTCCGCTGTTCAGAGCGTCGTAGGGGTCATACCCCGCCCAATCGTTCGCCCGGCAGTAAGCAAGAAGCTTCAGGGTCGCTTTCTTGATTTCATTGTCCGTGACTGCTTGGTGGGAGGTCGCCATCGCTGTGGATCTCAAACACAATGTTGCGGGATCAATGATTGATGAGATGAGTTTTTTGCGCAGTGGATTTGGATCAAAATATCCACGATGCGTGCGGCGGCCCTGCCGTCCCAGTTCTTGGGCATGGCGGCGCCGACTTTTCTCTTCATCTGGCGGCGGATCGCTTCCTGGACCTTCTCTTTTTTTGTCCCGGCGACGACATTCGTTCCGCTCTCCACGGTTATGGGTCTCTCTGTATTTTCTCTTACCGTGACGCAGGGAATGCCCAAACATGTTGTTTCTTCCTGGATGCCGCCGGAGTCGGTTACGACGATCGCCGCATGCTTCATCAAGCAGAGAAAGTCCAGATAGCCCAGTGGATCGGTCAGCACGATTCCCGCGCGGGCATTTCCGGGAGTTTCCCCATTTCCCATTAACGCGGCCGCACTCGGCCCCGCGTGGAGATCCAGACCGAATTCTTTAATTCGCTGGCGTGTTCGAGGATGGACGGGAAAAATGACGGGAAGATCCTTCGCCAATTCCTCCAAACCCGCAAGGATGCTCAGAAAACCCTCATTATTGTCCACATTCGAGGGACGATGCAGGGTCAGGAGCGCGTAGGGGCGAATCGAGTTGCCGTGCTTCCCGTGGCCTGTCCTCAGCCCCAATTTCTCGCATATCGTCGATTCCTCAGCCTTGTCCTTAAAAGTAAGGAGAGAGTCGATCATCGTGTTGCCGACCAGGTGTATGCGGTCCAGCGAAACACCTTCTTTCAGCAGATTTTGAATCCCGCTTTCTTCGGTCACAAAGAGCAGATCGGAAACGTGATCGGTAACAATGCGATTGATTTCTTCGGGCATGGATCGATCGAAGGAGCGCAATCCCGCTTCCACATGCACGATCATGGGTCGGGAACCTGACGAATCGAAAGAGATCTTGGAAGTAACCAAGGCGCAGCCGATCGTCGAATTCACGTCCCCAACTACCACGACGACATCGGGTTTTTCGGCCAGGACAACCTCTTCGAATTTCTTCATGATCTCGGCGGTCTGGGCCGCATGCGATCCGGAGCCCACACCCAGGTGCACATCCGGCTTCGGAAGATTCAGATCGTTGAAGAAGGAACCCGACATAAGCTCATCGTAATGCTGGCCGGTATGAACCAGAATGTGTTGGATCGTTTCAGACGACGACTCGCTTGCCCCGTTGTCGCCGGCCACGATCCGGCCGTTGTGCTTGTTGATGGCGGCAATGATGGGCGCGACCTTCATGAAGTTCGGGCGGGCACCTACGATAGTAAGTATCTTCATATGGCGATCTTGGGACCTTTGACCTTTCCTTGCTGCGGATCTATTGGTTTGGGTCCATGACCCCGACGATAAAATTCACCATGGTCTGCAAGGCTGCGTGATTCCCACTCCCGGTTCTGACTGCGCCGTTTCTGCGAACCAGTTTGATTTTTGTTCGGACGTCTTCGACATTCTCAATCAAAACCAGACGGCCCTGTTCGGCCAGGTAACGATCCACCGCGCCGATCTTGCCGCGGAATATGCTATAGACGGGAATGCCGAGCGCGGCCGCTTCACGATTCATCGTGCCGCCACCACTAATCACAAAATCGGAATACCAGATAATATTCAGTCCATCGACTACCCGTTCCGGGATGAGTATTCGTCCCTGGGAAACAAGTTGGGGCCAGAGGTCTCGTATTTGAGTGGCCTGCCGGGCATTGCGCGGCAACATGATCATTTTCACTTCTGATTGTTTTGCGAGATGCTCTACCGCCCCATGAAACAAGGAGTCACTGTCCGGGTTATGGTAGTGCGCTTCACTGGCCGGGGGCCGGATGGTCACAACGAGATCCGATTCCAGGAGTCCCAGCTCGGCCTTGATCGCCGGATCGGGCTTGAAAGAAGGAACGTATACGTCCTCTTTGATGCCCGGGTATCGCAGAATACGCTTCGGATCGTGATATATCGATTCGAGTGGAATCACGTCCGGGACAACTGACCAATCGGCTGTAAGCTTTAAGAAGCCGTGGCTGGAATGTTCGTAGTCACCGATCTGCATCACGGTGATGCCAAGAAGAAACGAGGTAAGGATTTGGGTTCGCGATCCGTGCGCAACGGCGAGGTCAGGCTTCTCGCGGACGATGATCGGGATGAGCCGCAGCGCGCGAATCAGGGCTCCCCATACCTTCAAGAATTTATTCTTTCCGTAATGACGGCCGATGATCGTACATTTCAAGTTAAACAATTTAACTAATTCGGACACTTGATAGGCATCCCGTCCGGTTACAAACACCGAGCAGCCGAGCGCCTCCAGTTTGGGGATAATCGGCGCGAAAAATGGGATATGCGGCGAATTATCGAGGTCAATCCAGATCTTTTTGCCGAGGGCTCCGGATTGTTCCTTCGCCTGCGACGGCAAATTNTCAACGCCGATTGTCAGTGANCTCGCCATGGTTAAGTCAGTCTNATCCTTGATTTCGACGATCGTCCAAAAAGTCCGGACCGATTACAAAGAGCGCGAGGGTAATACCTCGGCGGATTCTCGCAGGTTCGCGCTTTGCGATAGGAACTCCAAAATAGTTTGCACGACCCTGGTTTGGTCTCTGGGCTCGAGTTGGGGATACATCGGAAGCGAAAGTATTTCGGAAGCTACCTTTTCGGAAACTGGGAAATCCCCCTGCTTGTACCCGAGGTGCTTGTAGGCATGCTGGAGATGGAGCGCTACGGGATAGTGAATGCCGGTAGAGATTTTCGCCCCGGCCAGATGCTTCTGAAGACCTTCGCGGTCCTGCACCCGAATCACATATAAGTGATATACGGAACGAGACCATTCGGGCTGGGAAGGGGCCATGACTTCTTCGAACGAAGATAGCATTTCGTCGTATCTTCGCGCGGCATCTTGGCGACGGCGATTCCACTCCGTCAGGTGCCGGAGCTTCACGCTTAAGATCCCCGCCTGGATGGCATCGAGCCGCCCGTTGTAGCCCTCGACTTCGTGGTAATACTTCTGGGACTGTCCATGATCGCGCAGCATTTTGGAGCAACGCGCAACCTTCTCGTCGTTCGTGGTGATAGCGCCGCCTTCACCGCAGGCACCCAGATTTTTGCCGGGGTAAAAGCTGAATGCGGCCGCGCGTCCCATCGATCCAGCCTTGCGCCAGCGATTCTCCTTTTTCGAGAAATACTCGGCGCCGTGCGCCTGGCACGCGTCTTCAATCACGGCGAGGCCAAAGCGGTCCGCCAGCTCAAGGATTGGATCCATATCCGCGGTCTGCCCGTATAGATGGACGGGGATCACTGCCGTGACGGGCTTGCCGAGCGTACGGTGGACGTAGCGCCCCGTCTTGCGGTCGAGTTCGCACTTGGTTTCCATGTACTGGCGCAATTTCGACGGATCGAGCGTATACGTGCGAGCGTCCACATCCACGAAATCCGGAAGCGCTCCGGCCTGGGAAATCGCCTCCGTGGTCGCAATGAATGTGTGGGGAACCGTGAGGACAATGTCGCCCGGCAGGACACCCGCGCCCGTGAGGGCAAATCGCAGCGCGTCCGTGCCGCTGCTGACGCCAATGCAATGTTTGGCGTCGCAATACTCGGCAAATTCTCGTTCAAATCCCTCCACTGCGGGACCGCCGATGAACGCAGCGGTTCGGATGGCGGTTGTGAAAACGGCTACGAGCTCATCCTGGAGTTCTACGTGAGGTGCCACGAGATCGACAAATGGAATTGCCCGGTTCTCATTCATTCTTGCGTCCTCGCTTTTGATGTAGTTGAGCGCAGTACTCTTGCAGGATTGCCCGCAACAATCACGTTAGGCGGAACGTCACGGGTCACAACGCTGCCCGCTCCAACGATGGAGTTTTCTCCAACGACCACCTTGGAAAGGATCGTGGCGCCGGACCCGATGGATGCTCCGCGCTTGATCACGGTCGACTCGACGTGCCAATCGCTCTCGGTTTGCAATTCACCTTCCGGCGTGGTCGCGCGTGGGTACGAATCGTTGATGAATGTCACGCTATGACCGATGAAAACATTGTCCTCAATCGCGACGCCTTCGCAGACAAACGTATGACTGGAAATCTTGCAGCGCCGTCCCACTTTGGCGTTTTTCTGAATTTCGACGAACGCTCCAATCTTCGTTTCATCACCGATCTCGCATCCGTACAGGTTGATGAATTTGGAGAGCCGGACTCCCTTTCCCAGTTTCACATCCGGTGCAATTGAGCAGAATTCGTTCACAGACGCACCAACTCTCCCCTCTTTTGAATGGAACGGTCGGCCGCTTCCAGCATTCGCACCACGCGCAAGCCCGCCTCTCCGTCATTGAAGGGCGTTTTGTTGTTCATGATGCAGTCGGCGAAATAGTCGCTTTCGATACGCAGGGCCTCCAATTGTTCGATTCGCGGCGCCCACATATCGCCTGATCTGTAATTCACGAGCAGTTCGCGAACTTTATCATTCGAGGCGATATCGACTCCCTTGTCGTATACGCGAATCTTTTCGTCAGCCACCAAATCGTTCCAGACCAGCATTTTCTTCTCGCCGCCAATGAGCGTCGTCCGGATCTTGACGGGAGAGAGCCAATTGACGTTGATGTGCGCGATCACGCTGTTCGGGAAATAAATCGTCATGAAGGCGATGTCTTCGACGTCATTCAGGTGCTTTTCACCCGTGGCGACAATTGCTTCCGGGTCGCCTTTGATCAAATGGTCCATGATAGAAAGATCGTGAGGAGCCAGGTCCCAAATCACGCTGACGTCGTGCTGAAAAAGACCCAAATTCACCCGCCACGAATCGTAGTAGTACAAATCACCCAAAGCTCCGCTATCGTTCAGCTCGCGGATTTTTCGAACCGCGCCGGTGAACAGGAACGTGTGATCCACCATGATTTTCAGGTTCTTACGCGCGGCCAGTTCGATGAGCTCCGAGGCCTGCGCGGAGGATGAGGTGAACGGTTTTTCCACGAATACATGTTTTCCGTGCTCGAGCGCGGCCTTGGCGATCTCGTAATGAGTCCATACGGGAGTAATCACCGCCACGGCGTCGACGTTGGGCGATTTGAGAATCGCGAAGGGATCTGTTGTTACTTCGATCGACGGGTAGTTGCGTTTTGCCCGCGCGAGGGCATCCGGATTCTTGTCACAAAGCATCTCGACGCGCGTATGATCCTGTCCGTGAAAATTCCGGACGATGTTGGGACCCCAATATCCGTAACCGATGACTCCGACTCTTATCATGGCTCTCCCACAAGGAACTTAAGGATTTTTGGTTAAGAACACGAACAGACTGCACACCACCTCTGTCTGTTGCGTGAACCACGGCTTCTGACCTTTCCGGGTCAAGGGAACCGTCCTGACTGCGGGGAAACCTTCAGGAAGATTCAAAAACCACTCCACGTTTGGCTCGGCATTTACTTACGCAGTTACTCCGTGCAGCACACCCTCAGCTACAGAACCAACAAAAACCTGGCGTACAGGTTGGATTGGAATGACGCAAGCCCTGTCAATCTCCAACGCGACCGACCTGCGAAGGAGTGTCACCGACACCACGATCCGGTGATTCCCTTTGTGGCCGACCAGTATTCCCTCTAAACCCTGCAAGGCATGATCCGCGATTTGGACTCTCTGTCCGCATTCCAGGTAAGGCCAAGGCTCAGGAGAGACTCCCGAAGAAATCAGACTCTGGATGGCGGATATCTCTGAAAGCGGAATGGAAGTAGGAACTCGACCCTGTCCAACAACTCCTACCACCCCTGGGGTCACCAAAATGGGCAGCCTCTTCTGTACATCGAAGCGGCAGAACAAGTATCCTGGGAACAAAGGAGAACTAACTTCCTTGCTGCGGTGGCCCTCCCGTGGTTCCGGCACATACGTGGGGAGGAAAATCTCGTAACCCTTCCCACTTAACAAATTAGCGATGGATCGCTCCCGACGCGTCCTTGTTTGAATGGCGTACCACATCTTTGAGTTCCGTTCGGGAGTCATTTGTCTGCCCACACCGCCCAAGGTCTTGAGATTAAGCCGGTCTCTGGCTAGGCTACCGCCATTAATGCGCTCAAACTCACGATGCCGAAGGTGCAATCAGTCTGCCAAAGGGGTCTTGGGGCCTGGATTGACGAATGAACTGGTACACATGTAACTTACTCAATAAAAGCAGGTTATTTACACTTGTGGGTATTTCTGTCTCCCATATGCGCATTACAAGCCCAAACTCGGAGGCGACGAAGAAAACTACTTCCATCTTGTGCCATATCGTTACCAAAATGTCCCCTTGCGGGCGTCGCATGAGCATCCAAATCCCGCAGTTTCTTCTCGCAGTTCGCATTGATTCCACACCACTTAGAATGCTCTAACAGTGGATGACTTGAATCAGGTTAGAGAGAGATCCCGACTTCGAACGTCACAATGCAAGTGAAACTTTAGAAAAAGGTTGTGGGAAGGAGGAGTGATTCCGACATTTATTGTTAGCCGACGCCGAATATTGTCAATTTTCGCCTGCGGCTCATGAGTTTAACCCGTGATGGCGCGCTTACTTCTGGCTCGAAATGGATTGACCCAGTCCATAGCCGGAATACTGGTAATACGAACCGGATCCGGCAGCATCCTCTGCACTGTTCAATACCACGCCAACGATATTTGCACCCTGTAATTGATGGCAGGCCTTCTGAGAAACTGCCGCGGCTGTAACTCCGGCACGGACCACGAATAGCACGCCGTGACACATTGTGGCCAGGACTGTCGCATCCGACACGGGAAGGATTGGCGGGGAGTCCACTATGATCCAATCGAAAAGGCCTGAGACACGGGCTAGAAGTTGTTTGAATCGTCCGTTCGAAATCAATTCTGACGGATGGGTGACGTGTTGTCCTGCTTGGATGAAGTAGAGCTCGTCCTCTTGACCCTTTTGCATGATCTCCGATTCACTATTTCCTCCCTGCAAGTACTCCGCGAGACCTGGCCCCTGAGGGGCCCCAAAAAGTTTGTGCAGCTTGGGGGCGCGCATATCGGCATCAATCAACAAAACCCGGCAGCCACGTTGGCGAACCAAAGCCTGAGCAAGATTCCCCGACACGAAGGTCTTGCCTTCCGCCGGGGTCGCGCTTGAGATCAAGAGAGTGCTCAAGGGCTTAGTCTCGCGAATCCGGTAAAGGCGGGAGCGCAGCGTGCGGAACTGCTCGGCTCCCACGGGAAAATCCTTGGCGCTGGAGAACACCAGGAAATTGGGGTCGGGATTCCAAACGGTTTTGACGCATTTCATCCGCAGCTCGTCAAATTGAAGAGCTCCGGGATCCGCCTCCGCCTTCAGATCCGCAAGGTCGGTGGGAGGCGGAAGAATCTCGGCCTCAGTGGCGAGGACCTTGACCGCCTGACTCGAACCGAGCAGCCCGGATGACTCGTCAAACTTCCGGTCAGACAGGATTGTCGATCTCTGTTGCTCTGCCTTCTTCAACGCTTCGTGAATCCGACTCATGAAATTCCTTTTGTTAGGGACGATTTGGCCCGTATCGGGCGTTAAGCTCGTGCTCCGGGACTCGCGGCTGGACTCCCAGGTTTCAAAATGCCTGCATAGGTTCTCGCGGCTTTAGCGTCGCGTTCAATCATTGGAATGGAGACGAGAACCGGTAAACGGAGAGCAAGTTCAACGTCACGTTCGGATCGCATCGACGTGTCCTGCGTTTCCAGAAAGAGCGTGAGTCCAAGACCCAGAGCCAGTCCTCCCGCAAACCCTCCCCCTAAAAAGATCGGTACTTTCGGGAAGGAAGGTTTGTCGGAGTAATTCGCCGGATCCAGGACTCGGAAGTGCTCGGCTTGCTCGCTTTCCTCGAGCCCCTGCGACATTGACGATTGATCGTGCTTCTTGAGCAAGTCGTTATAGAAATCGAGCGCTGTCTGATGATCGCGAGTTATTAGCTTGTATTCCTGCTCCACGGTTGGGCTGGCTTGCACGCGGCTTTGATACAGATTGATTTGCTTTTGAATATCCGCCTGCTGCTGCGTGCGTTCCTTGATCACCTGATCGTACTGGTGGATTTGCGCACGCAACTGCTGGATCTGGGCCGGCTCGGCCGCCGGTCTTGATGTTTTTTCAGGCGGAGCATTTTTTCGTTGTGTCTCGCTGTCGGCTATCTTCTGCTTCAGCGCGGCGATATCGTTCTTCGTCTTGATGACATCGGGATGATCGTTCGTGTATTTGGATTGAAGTACGAGCAGCTGAGTTTGCAAGGCTGTCAGCTGTTGGTCGAATGTTTCAGGATTTACTCCTGACTGAGATGCCTGCAACGCAGCCGTTTGCTGTGTCAATACGGATTCGGCGAAGCTTTTATCCTGTTGTGCGCGGCTCAACGCTTGCGTAGAGGCTTCGAGCTGTGACGTCAGGCCCGTCAGAAGATTCAAGTTCGTTTGACTCTGGTCGGGAAGCGATCCGAGATACCGCCGCTGGAATGCGGCAAGCTTGGCGTCCTGCTCGTCCAGCTTGGCCTTGGCGTCTTGGACCTGCTTTCCCAGAAACTCTGTCGTGTGGACCATTTGGCCCTGGCGCAGTTGGAGATTTTCCTCCAAAAACATGGAGGTAATCTTGGCGCAAATTTGCTGAGCGGAATGGGGATCGTCAAAAACAACGCTAATGGTAAATCCCGGAAGATTCTGCGCTCTCGTCTCCGCCATGGCCTGGATCGGGGTGATGGTGATCGTGCGGCGGAGCCGTTCTACCAAGTCTTCCATCGACACACGATTGATATCGTTGTGATAGAGATCAAGCTCCTGAATTACCGGCTCAAGACGCGATCTGCTCAAAATTTGCTGCTGCATTGCCGCCAGTCGTTGGTTAATGTTGTCCGAAACAAGGGTCGGTAAAAGTTCCGGCGACACCACGGGCTGTTGCACTAGAACCAAAGTCTGCGAGGTAAAGCGCTTCGGCAAAATGTGCAACAAGGCGAATCCCGACGTACCCCCGATTAGTGTGATCAGGGTGATGAGTACCCATCTCCGCCGAAGGATGATAATCACGTCTCTAGCGCTGATGTCTTGGCGCAACATTCATGCTCACTTTCTGCTGACTGGACAAGTGCCCTAACACAACGTCTGAAGTCCAAGGGCAGTCACCTATGACTGCCAATAGTACACCTCGACTTAATACATAAGTACTCTGCAATTCCGAGACCGTCAAAAGATATATGTTTTAAGTCTCTCATTATGTGTCGAATGCAATAGTCCTCAACACTGTTTTGCGTCAACCGTCTCTAAGCGCCTCTAACTGAGTTCCACATCTTGGAAAACTTTTGCCACTTACGTGGCGAGCAGTTGGGTGATTATAAGGACATTAAATGAACCTTTGCAGTTGAGCCAAGCTGTTCGGACCGTGTCACGCTTGCTGAGAGGTTGGAAGAACTTCAGTATGCACCATCGCCGGTAAATACGGCGCGAGGAGTAGAGATAAGAATCTTCAGATCGAGCCACAACGACCAAGTCTGGCAATAGCGGAGATCCAAGCGCACCATGTCGTCAAATCTCGTCCGGCTTCGGCCGCTCACTTGCCACAACCCGGTGACACCCGGCTTGACGTCCAATACTCTCCGGCGGTGCCAGATATCGTAAATTTCAAACTCGTAAGGCACCGGAGGCCGCGGTCCAACAAGGGACATTTCGCCGCGCAGAACGTTCCAAAACTGAGGAAGCTCATCCAAACTGGTTTTCCTAAGGAATCCACCGATGGGAGTCACTCGAGGATCGTTTATGATCTTGTATACTGGTTGTTCTGATCCATTTTTCTTACCGCATTCTTCCTTGCCGGAAATAAATTGTTGGATATATTCCTGATGAATCTTGGGATCATTATTCGTAAACATGGTGCGGAACTTCAGACACTTNAAGCGGGCGCCGAACCGGCCCAGACGTTCCTGCTCGAAAATCACCGGACCTTTTGAGGTCAGCTTGATAATCGCNGCGATCGCCGCTAGCAACGGTGACAGCGCNAGCAAAAGGGCGGCGCTNCCGGCAATATCCATCACGCGNTTGATCACAAGGGGCATCCGCTTTCGTGACGTTCTTCGATTAAGATCTGGATAGAGCTTCTTATCTGCCACCCACCCGGAATCGTTTCTGTCCCAACTTTCCGGAAAAACATGAAGGGAGATGGCGATCTTGGCCGCTTTTTCCCGACCGAGATGCTTGGCGAGAGCCGTTTCCATCTTGGCTCGGAGAATTTCAGTGATGGGGCTTTCCCCTTCGATGGTTACTTCCGTGAAGATGACTCCGAGAATGGCGCTTTCTTTATACCAGCCGACGAGGTCGGTCTCGCGCTTGGCGATCAAAATGATGTCGACCGACTCTTTCAGAATCGCCGCCGCCGAGCCATTTTCCAGATTGGCATCGAGCAACATCAAGACGAAAGGCTTGCGGGAACGTTCCGCCCGCCTGCGCTCGAGCGTCAACATGGAGTGAAAGATATTCTCCGCGAGGGCGTCTTCGGTTTGCGTGGAGGCTTGATCGAAATTATGAGAGTATTTCGTTTCCGTAGTACGGGTCGACTCTTGCACGCCCGCAGGCGCTACTCTTGAAAAACTATTTCTCATTAGGCACTCCCGCCAAGTTCGATCATTTAGGTTGCACGTATTGAAGAACAGCCATCCTAGACATCTCGGGCGAAAACATGCTGCGGGCATGCCACTGAAGAGACTGAAACTAGGAAGCAACGCTCAAGTAGCAATCATGGGGCCAGAATATTCCCCTCCCTAGCAAACCACCTGGCGCTTCAAATATTCTTATGTTGCTGAACTCACTTGTGTTACCGGAAAAGTCGCACTGGGCGGATGATGTCTCGGGAGTGTAAACCAAAGAAATAGGGTGTATATGGGAAAAGTAATGCCCTAATGTTCTCACGTTGTTCTATGGGTTTCCGATTTGTGCAGCATTGGTTCCTTAACCCTTTTGATTACAGGGCAAGTTGTGGCGTTCTTACAGATTCCAAGGCATTTAAAGAATGCGTGGGTGCCACCTGGTCCGCCCATCGAGGGCTCGTTTGACCTTACCGAAGTAGCCGGTATTGTACTTACCTTTAGGTCCGCTCAGATTCCCGCTGCGCGAAGCGCATCGCTTAAGCAATCGTTAAGCTTTATCAACTGGACTGGGAAATAGAGGAAAGCGGCTCGAAATTCGTGGAACTTCATTACCACTCTTTGCGTATACCCAATGAAGAACTCATCGCAAAATCTCATCTAAGTAACATAGGAGAATGGATTTAGACTAAAACCTGCCTTTGGTTGTCGAACTGCACTTGCCCCGGCGGAGCCGGACTAAACTTTTCAGTAGAGGTGTCAGAATTGGAGTATCGAGAATCGCAGAAGCAGTTGAGTTGGTCCATAAACAATTCGTTCCGTGCTTGTGAACCGGGCGATCNGCNTGGAAAATGTCCCGAGTTTAGCTGAAATCCGCGGTAAAAAGCGGAGTCTCGGCCCGGACTTCAACGCGCANCCTGGAAGNCGGGCTGGAGGAAGCTTTCNTCGCAAATCGGCTGGGCGTGGGCACACCGTTACGGCAGAAGGTGATTTCGACCAATCTCATGGAGGCTTGTTTTTCCATCGCGGATGAAGAAATTGGCGTCGAAGGCGAAAGTCTACGTGTTGCCATGAGAAATGGAGTATCTAGAAGTGGATTTAATGGACTTGCTCATCATAACACATTTCGTTTTGATGGTTCCGAACCGACTTTGTTGATTGTCTTATAATGTCTACCGTGACCTACCAATCGTCGTGGATGAATGACGATTTGCGGATATTCCGCAAATCAGTTCGCCAATTCATACCACGAGAATTCGCACCGCACCACGAGCGATGGTGCCAGCAACATCGGCCCGACGCCGAAGCCTGGACGGCTGCGGGCCGGGTAGGCATGTTGTTAACGGATGTACCTGAAGAATATGGCGGAGCAGGTGGGACCTTCGCCCACGAAGCCGTTGTCATAGAGGAACTGGCGCAAGCGGGAATCAACTTCGGTTCCGGCGTTCACAGCATCGTGGCGCACTACATCCTGGCTTACGGCAACCAGGAGCAGAAGCGTAAGTGGCTTCCCCGTATGGCGAGCGGCGAGTTGGTAGGTGCAATCGCCATGACCGAACCTACTGCCGGCTCTGACTTGCAGGGCATTAAAACCAGCGCTCACCGTGATGGTGACCACTTCGTTGTTAATGGCTCGAAGACTTTCATCACTAATGGCTGTCTCGCTGGCCTCATTTGTCTGGCGGTAAAGACCGACCCCAAAGCTGCAGGTCTCAAAGGGATCTCACTCATCATTATCGAGGCGAAGAATCTTCCCGGTTACCGCGTCGGCCGGTCGCTGGAAAAAATCGGCAGACACGCGCAGGACACCTGCGAGATTTTCTTCGACGATGTGCGCGTCCCGGCCGCGAATCTGCTTGGTCCGGCTGAAGGCAAAGGGTTCTCGCAGATGATGGAGCAATTGCCCTACGAGCGGCTCGCGATTAGCGTGGGCGCAGTCGCAACAGCCGAACAAGCCGTTGCCATCACAACGAAATATGTGAAAGAGCGCATGGCATTTGGCAAGCCTCTGATCGATTTCCAGAATACGCGTTTCAAGTTGGCCGAATGCAAGACGGAAGCTCATATCGGCCGCGTCTTCCTCGATGACTGCATTGAACGTTACCTCGCCGGGCAGCTCGATGGTGTCACCGCCGCGATGGCAAAGTATTGGCTTACAGACTGCGAGTGCCGGATCGTTGATGAATGCGTTCAGCTGCACGGCGGTTACGGCTATATGACCGAGTATCCGATCGCCCGCATGTGGGCCGACAGCCGCGTGGAGCGTATCTACGCGGGCACGAATGAAATCATGAAAGAAGTGATCGGTTGGTCGTTATGAACGTCCAGGGTGAAACGCTGGAGAACCAAATCACCTACTGGAAGGAAGAATTGGCAGGCGCGCCAACCAAGCTGGAGCTGCCCGCGGACAAGCCGCGCCCTGCCTTGCAGAGCTTCCGCGGCGGCAGGGAGATCTTCGAGCTTCCGAAGGAACTGCTGGAGAAATTGAAATCCATTGGAAATCAGGAACAAGCCACCCTATTCATGATTCTGGTGGCCGCCTTCATGGCCTTGTTGCATCGCTATAGTGGCCAGGACGATATTCTGGTAGGAACCCCCGTCGAAATCGAGAGCCTGATCGGTTCCGTTTTCAACACCGTCGTTTTGCGCTCGCTCTTTACTGACAATTTGAATTTCCGCACTCTATTGCAACAAGTGCGGGAGCGGGTCGTGGGCGCTTACGCTCATTCGGATCTTCCCTTCGAGCAGATCGTGGCCGAATTGGCGCCGGAAAGAGACCCGAGTCATACTCCTATATTTCAGGTGATGTTTGCGTTTCGCGACGCCGAAGGAACTTCGAAGGCGCCTGGCAGCCGGGGGCCGGAAGCTAGCACATCCAAATTAGATCTAACGCTATCTATTTCCGAGACTGAAAACGGCGGGTTGGTGGAGTACAACGCAGACTTATTTGAAGCCGCGACGATCAAGCGTCTGTGTGCACATTACGGAACACTCTTGGAGGCGATCGCCCGGGATCCGGACCAGAGCGTTTCCACGCTGCCAATACTTTCCGAGCGCGAGCGAAACCAAATCCTGTACGAGTGGAATGACACCCGCACGGAATGCCCTAACGCTTGCGCACACGAATTGTTCGAGCAACAGGTGGCCCGCCATCCCGACACAATCGCTGTTATTTTTGGGCAGCAGCAGCTGAGCTATCGAGAAGTGAATGAGCGCGCCAACCAGGTAGCACATTATCTTCGGAAGCGAGGGGTTAGACCTGAAGTGCTGGTAGGCGTGTGTTTGGAACGCGGACCGGAAATGTTGATCGCGCTCCTAGGCATTTGGAAGGCAGGCGGCGCCTATGTGCCACTCGATCCTGCTTACCCGCAGGAGAGGCTGTCGTTCATGCTTAGGGACGCGGCGGCGAAGTTTCTGCTGACAGATAGCCGGCACATGAACTTATTTCCGTCCGCCAAAGACAAAACTATGTGTTTGGACTCCGACTGGCCGGCGATCGCAAAGGAAAGCGCCAGCAATCCCGGCCTGGTAGCCGGCCCTGAGAACCTGGCTTATGTGATGTATACCTCTGGATCGACGGGGGAGCCCAAGGGAGTCATGGTTCTTCACGGTGGTTTGACGAACTATCTCTGCTGGGCCGCCAAGGCGTATTCAGCGAAAGACGGGGAGCCGGTCCCCGTACATACTTCAATTTCCTTTGATCTGACTGTTACTAGTTTATACACACCGCTTGTGTCTGGAGGACGGGTAGAGATTCTTCCGGAGGATATAGGCGGGCAAAACCTGGTGGCAGCGCTGCGGCAAGGTAAAGACCGCAGCTTGGTCAAAATCACTCCGGCTCACCTGGCGCTGCTGAGTCAGCAGCTCGGCCCGGAAGAGGTGGCAGGCAGGACGAAGCTATTCGTCATCGGTGGCGAGAACCTGCTGGCAGAGAGTCTGCTCCCGTGGAGAGAGTCTGTTCCCGCGACACGCCTGATCAACGAGTACGGCCCCACGGAAGCGGTAGTGGGCTGCTGCGCATACGAGGTTCGGCCTGACGATCCGCGCAGCGGCTCCGTTCCCATCGGCCGGCCCATTGCCAACACGCAACTTTACATTCTGGACCGCTATTTGAATCCCGTACCGCCCGGCGTGGTGGGCGAGTTGTACATTGGCGGAGCCGGTGTGGCACGTGGGTATTTGAACAGACCGGAACTGACCCGGGAAAAATTTATTGCCGATCGATTTTCTGGTGTCAGTGGAGCGCGACTGTACAAGACCGGGGATCTTGCCCGCTACCGTATGGATGGAACACTGGAATATCTTGCTCGTCTAGATGACCAGGTAAAGGTGCGCGGGTACCGCATCGAATTGGGAGAAATCGAAGCGACACTGGCTGCCCATCCAGGAGTGAAATCCTGCGCGGTCCTGGCGCGGGAGGACACGCCTGGAAATAAGCAATCGGTCGGTTATGTAGTCCCTCAGGGAGAGGAATTGCCGACGGTCGAGACGCTGCGGCAGTATTTGAGGGGAAAGCTGCCCGAATATATGGTGCCGTCTCAATTTGTCTTTCTCGATTCCATGCCTCTCACTCTGAACGGGAAGATCGATCGAAAGGCTCTGCCTGCTCCGACTCGCGAAAATGTTCCGCGTACTCGTAAATTTGTCGCCCCCAGCACTGACACGGAGAGGGCGCTCGAGGCCATTTATTCAGGACTGCTGAAAGTGGAGCGTGTTGGAATCCATGACGACTTTTTCGATTTAGGCGGCCATTCACTGATGGCGATTAAAGCGGTCTCAAAGATCCGTGACGTGTTCGGAGTGGAACTCCCTCTCGCCACACTGCTAGAGGCTCCCACGATTGCCGAACTTTCAAAAATCCTACGCAAGGAAAACTGGGTGCCGTCCTGGTCTTCCCTGGTGCCGATGCGGCAGGGCGGGTCCAAGCCAACTCTTTATCTTATACACGCACATGGGGGCAATGTCCTGGAGTACCAGCCGCTGGTGAACGCAATGGAAGCGGATCAGCCCGTATTCGCCTTCCAGGCCAGAGGGCTCGATGGCCATATTACGAAAAATCAGACTTTGGAGGAGATGGCTGCACACTACATCGAGGAACTGAGAAATTTCCAACCGCAGGGCCCCTACTACCTTGGAGGATTTTGCCTGGGTGGATTGCTCGCCTTGGAAGCGGCTCAACAACTCAGGGCTGCGGGACAAGAAGTCGCGCTCGTCATCATGATCCAGTCGAGGCATCCAGAGGCTAGCGGTTTCAAACCCGACGTTTCGATCTTCCGTCAGTGGTGGTATCGAGCTACCACGCGAATCAAGCTGGAGTGGGAGAATCGTTCCTACAGAGGAAGCGGTTACATTGCGGAGAGGTGGCGCCGTACCTGGGACGTCGGCCTGGCCAGAGTTGCGATCACGCTCGATAATTTAACCAGCAAACACCCGGCGGATCCGTCGAAGTTGCCCTTGATGTACACCTTTGAGGCTCTGCGGATTGAACTCATGAAAGCTATGTTGAAATATGTGCCGCGTCCGTACGTCGGTGATGTTCTTCTTTTCCGGGCCAGTAAACAGTTACCTGGATTGATTGCTGACGAATACCTGGGTTGGAAACGCGTCCTCAACGGCAACTTGGATGTCTGCGAAGTTCCGGGACGCCAGCAAAATCTCTTGCTTGGGCCTAATGTTTTACAACTCGCGAAGGAACTCTCCGCACGGCTGAATACTGCTCAGCAACGATCTCACGATGGACAAGGTAAGCGCACAGCTTCCTCGGACGTACGCGGAGTCATTGTTTCCTAATAGATATGGGGAACTGTCCCTTCTGGCTGCCGGGACCAGGGTGAACCTACGGATCGGGAGCAGATTCGGATTCATGCCACGATTGCTGTACAACAACTAGGCAAGAA
>JGI12635J15846_10001901_pt1 | contig 18254 bp, 23 predicted proteins | sample BlaSpr_A8_OM2_M2_FD_15846 | JGI IMG/M metagenome (IMG submission 15846) | reverse complement strand
TGGCGGAAGGCCAACCAGGGGGGGTGGAACGGAGTGTTACCGGCATACGTAGCTTTATGCGCGCGCGTGACGACGACCGATCGGGCGACGACGTAATTCTCGGACCGGAGGACGACGATGCCGAACTTTCTACTCGCATATCACGGAGGCGGCGGAATGGCGCAGGACGAGGCGGCGCGAAACAAGATCATGGCCGATTGGGGCAAGTGGTTCCAGGACCTTGGGCCAGCGCTTGTCGATGGTGGCAATCCGGTGATGCGCGCCAAGACCCTTTCGAGCAAGGGCGCCGTCAGCGATGGTGGCGGCCAGAACCCGGTCAGCGGCTACAGCGTCGTCAAGGCGGACAGCCTGGACGCGGCGGTCAAGCTGGCTAAAGGCTGTCCGGTTCTGGTCGGTGGCGGCACGATTGAAGTCGCCGAAACCATCGACGCGATGTAGCCCCGAAAGTGAGCGGTTGACCTCCCACCGTGCCCCCTATACAATGTGGTAGCCGGAATGGGAGATTTGGCGCTACAAGCGCAGCAACCCGACCGTTGCATCTATCCCCGGCCGTTCGCCGAGGACTTTGCCGACTGCCCGGCGTACCAGGCGACCAGCTTCCTCGCGGCCGACTCCCGGAACCAGCCGCTGGGCGAATGGCGCACCTGCCGGCATCTGACGGCCGGGAACCAGTTGGAGAATCGTGGCCGGTTTTACCCGCGGTGCGCGCTGGGCAGCCAGCCGCAGCGTCTGCAATGGGTGGCCCAGGTCACCCCGGCCCGGGTGGATGTCGTGCGAGCCCTGCAGGAAGAGTTCGACGGCTTCAGCCTGCCGCATCGCATGCAACTCTCTGAGGCCCGGTCCCGCCTGCATGCCCGATCTCGGTCGCGGGGGATCGAGGCGGATGTCGAGCAGTTGATCGATGGCTTTCTGCAAGCGATCGACCGCTTCCTCAACGCCAACGAGGCTCGCTTTCACGACGTGGGGCTGCCGACCCAGCCGCTTCGGCAGCTGATCAAGGAATGGGTCGTGGCCTGGGTCCGCACACCGGAGATGACGACGCCGCGCTGGACCGATGCGCCCCCGGACGCCTTCGCCAGTCCGGCTCGCGCCTTTGTCGGCCTGCCGACCGAACCCGCAGCGGAATGGACGCGGCGGCTCTGGGATCGTCCGATCTATACCGATACGATCCTGCAGATCGTGCCAACCGCGGACCCTCCCGGCCTTGCCCTGGTCGGGGATGTCGAGGCGTCCAACGTTCAGGCGGTGGCGCGGGCGCTCGCGGGGCTGCCGTCAGCGGCAGGCGATGTGCACGTCGACCTGAGCGGCCTGCTCTTCTGTGACCTGGGCGGGCTGCAGGCGATCGTTCGGGCCGCGCAGGCGCTCGAACCGGGTCGCCGCATGGTGCTCCACGGCATTCCGCGACAGCTCGAGCGTGCCCTGGAAATCGTTGACTGGGCGCCGTTACCGAACCTCAGCATCGTGGCGGAGGCCGTCGCGTGACTCCCACCAAGGGATTCCGGCACGAGGCGCTGCTCTATGCCGGCATGGAGCAGTTCGTCGCCCGCACCACGCCGTTCATCAAGGGTGCGCTGGATGCCGACGAGCCGATCCTCGTGGTGGTCAGCCGGCCGAAGATCGCGGCGCTTCGAACCGCGATGGGCAAGGAGGCGGATCGCGTTCAGTTCCGGGATATGGCGGAGGTGGGAGCCAATCCGGCCCGCATCATCCCGGCGTGGCACAACTTCGTCGAGGCCCATGCCGGGGAAGGTCGGCGGTTGCGCGGCATCGGCGAACCGATTTACCCGGAGCGGACCGCCAACGAGATGGTCGAATCGCAGCGCCACGAGGCGCTGCTCAATGCGGCGTTCGATGATGCGCGGGACTTCTGGCTCCTGTGCCCGTACAACACAGAGGCGCTCGACCCGACGGTGGTCGAGACGGCGCATCGCACCCATCCCGTTATCGCCGATGGCCATGGATACAGCTGGAGTGACCGCTACCCGGGCGTGGCTGCATCGGTGGCGCCCTACGACAAGCCATTACCGGAGCCGGCTGCGCTCCGCGCGACGCTGGTGTTCGCCGTCGGCGGGCTGCCAGCGGTTCGGCGCCTGGTCTCGAGGGAAGCCGCCAGCGCGGGTTTCATGACACGACCGATCGCGGACCTCGTGCTCGCGGCCAACGAGGTGGCAACCAATAGCGTGCAGCACGGCGGTGGTTCGGGCACGCTTCGCATCTGGCGCGATGGCGGCGTCCTCGTCTGTGAGGTTCGCGATCGCGGACACTTCGACGATCCGCTCGCCGACCGCCGTCGGCCCGCACCCACCCGGGACGGGGGACGCGGGCTGTGGCTGGCCAACCAGCTCTGCGACCTGGTGCAGCTTCGCTCCTTTGCGAGCGGGACCACGATCCGCCTGCATATGCACCGCGACCGATCGCGATAAGCTGATCCTTCGTCATGCCTGATGCGGTGATCGTTGCCTATGGCCGCTCTCCGATTGGCCGCGCCAATAAGGGGTCGCTGGTGGAGATGCGGCCCGACGACCTGGCCGCCCACATCGCGGGCAAGGTCATGCAGAAGGTCCCGCAACTCGACCCGACGACGCTCGATGACTTGATCTGCGGTTGCGGTCTGCCGGCCGGTGAACAGGGCTTCAACCTCGGAAGGGCCGTTAGTATCCTGGCCCGCTTCGACGTTCCGGGCACAACCGTCAATCGTTACTGTGCATCGTCGCTCCAGACCAGCCGGATGGCCTTCCATGCCATCAAGGCGGGCGAAGGCGAGGCCTTTCTCTCGGTCGGGGTGGAATGCGTCTCGAGGTACATCAACGGATTCGCCGACCAGCCCGATGCCCAGAACCCGAGACTGCAGCGAGGCAACAGCGAGGAGTACCCCGACATCTATATCGCGATGGGAGAGACGGCGGAGAATGTCGCGGATCGCAAGGACATCAGCCGCGAGGAAATGGATCGCTACGCCGTCAAGAGCCAGACGCGGGCGGTCGAGTCGCGCGACGGCGGGTTCTTCGATCGCGAGATCATCCCGGTGCCGCTGAGGAATGGCACGACCATGCAGCGGGACGACGGGCCGCGGCCCAACACAACGATGGAGGTGCTGGCCACGCTGAAGCCGGCCTTCCGCGAAAACGGCCGCGTCACCGCGGGCAATTCCTGTCCGTTGAATGATGGGGCGGCTGCGGTCGTCATCACCTCCGACCGCAAGGCGAAGGAGCTTGGTCTTCGACCGCTGGCGCGGATCATCGCCACCGGGGTGTCGGCGCTCGAGCCCGAGATCATGGGGCTGGGCCCGATCGAGGCCTCGCGCCAAGCACTCAAGCGGGCAAAGATGACGATCGACGACATCGACATCGTCGAGATCAACGAGGCCTTTGCCGCCCAGGTCATCCCCTCCGCGCGCGAACTGGGCGTCGACCCCTTTAGCGACAAGCTCAATCCGCATGGCGGCGCGATCGCGCTTGGCCATCCATTCGGGATGACCGGGGCCCGCATCCTGTGCACGCTCTTGAACGGCCTTGCCACCGACAACAAGACCATTGGATTGGAGACGATGTGCGTCGGCGGTGGCCAGGGGATGGCGATGATCATTGAACGCCTCTAACGCTCGCATCGCACTGAAGCGCGGCTCGCGTGGGCCGGCGGGCCCGGAGCGGCTCAGCTGACCGACGTCTCGATCGAGCGGGGCAGCAAGCGAGTCTTCGCCGCCGCCCTCGACTGGCCGGGCTGGTGCCGATCGGGGAAGGACGAGGCTTCGGCGATAGCCGGGCTCGCTGCCTATGCCTCGCGCTACGCACCGGTTGCCAAAAAGGCACGCATCGCGTTCGACCCAAAGTCGGCCACGTCGTTTCGCGTGCTGGAGCGTCTGGCGGGCACGGCGACGACAGACTTCGGAGCGCCGGACTCGATCGCCAAGCGCGACACCAGGCCGCTTGGCGCGCCGGAGGCGAAGCGGATCGCGGCCCTTCTCAACGCGGCGTGGGTCATCTTCGATGAGGTGATCGCGGGCGCACCGGCGGAGCTAGGCAAGGGTCCGCGCGGCGGTGGCCGTGATCGCGACCAGATCGCGGACCACGTGTTTGGTGCGGAGGGTGCCTATGTCCGGAAGCTGGGGCTTCGGCTCAGCCCGCCCGCTCGAGATGATCGTCACGGAATCGCTGAATTTCGTGCTGCGATTGCCGACGTGATCGGAAAGGCCTCGAACGGGAAGGCCCTCGTCGAAAGGGGATGGCCGCAGCGCTATGCCGCGCGCCGCATCGCCTGGCACGCGCTCGACCACGCGTGGGAAATCCAGGACCGCAGCACTCCGTCGAAGGGTTGATCCGGTGGCCTTCGAGTCTCTGGACTTCGTCTACCACCCGAGCCGCGACGTCAAGCGAGACCTGGCCTATTTCGCGGAGGTGCTCGGCGGTCGGGTCCACTTTGCCGTGGAAGGGATGGGGGCGCGCGTCGCCGCCATCGAGCTGGCGCCGCCGCCGCCGATGTTCCTGCTGGCCGACCATGTCGAGGGCGAGACGCCAATCCTGGTCTATCGGGTCAAGAACCTTCGCAAGGCGCTGACCGAGTTGAAGGGGCGGGGCTGGAGTGAAGAATCGACCTTTGAAATTCCGCACGGACCAATCTGCTCCTTCGCCGCACCCGGAGGCCAGCGAATCGCGGTCTATCAGTTGACGCGCCCCGGTGCGGCCGCGAGCTTCGAGGGGCGGCGGGATTTCTGATGGCCGGCTGGGGTGGCGTCGCCGGCAAGCGCGTCGTGGTGACCGGGGCGACGAGCGGTATCGGGCTGGCCGCCGCGATCGAGCTGGCCCGCCGAGGCGCCGACCTGACGGTGGTGGCCCGCAACCAGGCGAGGGCGGCGGAGGCGGTCCGGCGGATCAGCGCCGTTTCAACAGGTAGCGCCCCTGACGTGACGCTCGCTGACCTGGCGTCACAATCGTCCATTCGACAACTGGCCGTCGAGCTGCTGGCGCGATATCCCCGCATCCAGGTGCTGGTGAACAATGCCGGCGCCATTTACGGCCGCTGGCAGATGAGCGCCGACGGCATCGAGCTGACCTGGGCCGTCGATCACCTGGCCCCGTTCTTGCTGACGAACCTGCTGCTCGACCGGTTGAAAGCCAGCCATCCGGCGCGGATCGTGACCACCTCATCCGGCGCGCATGAACGTGCTCGAATCCCATTCGACGACCTCAACGCGGAGCGGTCCTGGGGTGGCGCCGGCTTCACCCGCTACGGAGAAACCAAGCTGGCCAACATTCTGTTCACCGCGGAGCTCGCGCGTCGCCTCGAGGGCACAGGCGTCACCGCCAACGCGTTCCATCCTGGATTCGTCGCCACCGGCTTCAACCGCAACAACGGGGTGATGATGCGCATCGGCATGGCGATCTCGAGGCCGTTTGCCCGCAGCCCGCAAAAGGGTGCCGAGACACTGGTATGGCTCGTGGACTCGGAGGACGCGAATGACCTCAACGGCGCCTATGTCTTCGACCGGCGTCCGGTCGCGCCGTCGCCGGCGGCCCAGGATGTCGAAACGGCCCGCCGCCTTTGGCAGGTCAGCGAGGAACAGACGCGCGCATAAGCCGCCCCCGGCGTGGAAGGGGCGGCGTATAAGCCGCCCCCGGCGTGGAAAGGGCAGCGTGACGTACTGGCTATGTGGCCTTGAGTTCCGGCTCGCCGTGACCGGCATTGGCCCGCCCGCGATTCCAGTACGCCTTCGCGGAAATGTCCTCGGCTGTCCAGCCACGCGATAGAAGCGTCGCCTTGAGCGCCGTCACCAGGGCAACCTCCCCGGCGAGGTAGGCATGACCGCGGCCCGGCGGCAGCGCGGCGCCGGCGAGGGCGGCGCTTAGACCGGTATCACCGGTCGGAGCCGGCACCTCGTAATGCCAGGTGATCTGTTGTCCGCGGTTGCCGTCGGCGGACTGGCGCTCCTCCGGGCCGTCGACCTGAAGGAACCCGACCGCCGGCACGTCGGCAGGAAGCGCCTCCATCATCGCCAGCGCGCCCGGGACGGCGGTGGCGTCACCGGCAAAGAGGTGCCAGGTGGCGTTGGGCACGAGGGTGATCTTGCCCCGCGGCCCGACCACCTCGATCGAATCGCCCGGGCGCACCGTCTGCGCCCACCGCATGCCGGGACCATCACCGTGCAACACGAAGTCGAGATCGAGGCGCGGATGGTCCCGGTCAAAATGGCGGATGGTGTAGCGCCGGCGTACCGGTGGGGAATCCACGCGCCGGAAGGTCAGCGCCATGTCCTGGCCCGCGACGGAGTCGAAGCGGTCCAAATCAGCGCTGGTCAGCTGCACCCGGCGCATCCGCGGTGTTAGGTCCTCTACCGCCGCGACGTCGAGCTGCCAGGTTCTCGGCTCAGCCAGCATGATTCACCACTGTCTTAACAGACCGCCGCCACCTGCATTTGCAGGAAAGAGTGGCCCATGTGTCCCGTTCGCAATATCGCCTAGGCGATGCCGTCTGACCTATGCGGGAAGCACGTTTGAAACCAGGGCCGGTTCGCCTGCCGCTCTTCGTCCGTATTGCCGCCGGCTACGGGTTGATTCTGCTCGTAATGCTCGGCATTGCTGCGCTGACGCTTGTCCGTCTCCACGATACCGCTGCGGTCACGGACCATCTCAGCCGGGTCGACGTCCCCGAGTTGCAGCTCATCGACGATCTCAGACTGCAGATCCTGAATGAGCAAATCGCCCTCACCCGGTTCGAGGGGTCGGTGGACACCGTGCCTCGCGGTAGTGAAGATCTGCTCCAACCATTCTTCCGAGCCCATGACCAAATCTTTGGCGACCTGGCCACGCTGGCTCAGTTCGAAAACGAAGCTGGCATTGTTGCGCTGATCCCGACGATCACCCGGCTCCGTACGCAAATTCAAGCCGTCGAAGCGGAATCGAGCCGGGAGATCGCCACGATTCGGGCCGGAACGCCTCTGGGCGCCGAAAGTGCCGCAGAGATTGTCCTGGTCGACGCGGTGCGGGCGACGGCGGCCAGCATTGGTGACGAGCTCGGTTTGCACATTCGGATTTCGGCGGTCGACGCCCAGAAGTCCGCCTCCGACTCGACTCAGCTCGTCATTGTGGCCTCGCTGGTCGGCATAGCAATCGCGCTGCTCGTCGCGATCGCCGTGACGCTTGGCATTTCCGCGCCGTTGGGACGACTACGAGCCTCTGCTGATCGGATTGCGGCTGGTGAGATGGTGGAGCCGGGGTTCACGGATCGGGGCGATGAAATCGGCAGCCTTTCACGCGCGATGACGAAGATGGTGCGGTCGCTCAATCAACAAGCTGATGAGCTCAAACGCTCCAATGGCGACCTTGAGCAATTTGCGTACATTGCCTCGCACGACCTGCAGGAACCGCTGCGCATGGTCAGCGGGTTCACGGGCCTGCTCCAGCGGCGCTACGCCGGCAAGCTCGACGCCGACGCCGACGAGTTCATCGGGTTTGCCATCGGTGGCGTCAATCGGATGCAGGAGCTCATCAATGACCTGCTCTCCTACTCCCGGGTTGGCCGTGAGGACGTTTCCGCCAAACCGGTCGACATGCAGCTCGTGGTCGATCAGGCGCTGACCAACCTGCAAACCGCGATCGAGGAACGGTCCGCATTGGTCTCGAGGGGTCCGCTACCGACGGTCTTCGCGAACCACGGGATGCTGGTTCGCGTCTTCCAGAACCTGATTGCCAACGCCCTCAAATTCTGTAAGGCGGATCGACCGATCGTTCGGATCGCGGCGGAGCAACACGGAAACGAGTGGACGTTTTCCGTAGCGGACAATGGCATTGGGATCGATCCACAATATCGAGATCGCATCTTTCTGATCTTTCAGCGCCTGCACCAGCAGGGTGAATATCCCGGGACCGGGATCGGTCTCGCGGTCGTCAAGCGGATCGTCGAACGCAACGGTGGTCGCATCTGGTTGGAATCAGAGCCGGGCAAGGGCACGACATTTTTCTTCACCCTGCCCGCCACAGGAGGTCAGCAAGTCGCAGCATGAGTGAGATTCGCGAGGTCGTCCGCATCCTGCTCGTTGAAGACAACCCCGGGGACGTACGCCTGACGCAGGAGGCGCTCAAAGAAGCGAAGTTCCGCAATGTCCTGCAGGTCGTTGGCGACGGCGTCGAGGCGCTCGCGTACCTGCGACACGAAGGCAAGTATCGTGACGCGACCAGACCGAACCTGGTCATGCTCGACCTCAACATGCCGAGGATGGATGGTCGGGAGCTGCTGGCGGAGATCAAGAAGGACCCGGACTTGATGCGAATACCGGTCGTCGTGTTGACCTCTTCCGAGGCCGAGACCGATATCGCCCGGGCCTACGAGCTTCATGCCAATTGTTACGTGACGAAGCCGGTTGGCATCGACCATTTTCTGGAGGTCGTCAAGTCGATCGAGGAGTTCTGGGTGGAGATCGTCAAGCTCCCTGCCCAGTAAATGGTGTGATCATGCAAACCCGGGTCCTGCTCGTCGAAGACAACCCGGGCGACGCGCGCCTCGTTCGAGAGGCGCTGCACGACGGGGCGCCAGATCAGTTCACAGTCCAGGTCGCCGATTCGCTGCAGCACGCGCTTGCCAGTCTCGGCCCGGGTGTCGAGGAGGTGGATGTGATCCTGCTCGACCTCTCGCTCCCAGACAGCCAGGGGCTCGAGACCTACCGAGCCATCCACGCTCGGGACCCAGAGGTCCCCGTTCTCGTTCTATCGGGCCTCAATGATGAGAGCGTGGCGCTCAAAGCCGTCAATGAAGGGGCTCAGGACTTCCTGCGCAAGAGCAAGGTGGACAGTGAGCTGCTGCCCCGTGCGATCCGCTACGCGATCGAGCGCCATGGGATGCTGGCACAAGTCCGTCAGCTGGCGGTCAACGATGAACTGACCGGACTCCTAAATCGCCGGGGGTTCCTGCTGCTGGCCGAACATCAGCGCAGCCTCGCAGACCGAAAAGGGACGTCCCTTGGCCTGGTCTTTATTGATGTTGACCGCTTCAAGACCATCAACGATACGTGCGGCCACGAGGAGGGGGACCGAGCCCTGAAAGAACTGGCCGGCTTGCTGCAGCGAACCTTTCGACGGTCGGACGTGGTCGCGCGGCTGGGGGGCGATGAGTTCATTGTCCTCATGACCGACATCAAAGGCGCGGGCGTGCAGATCGTGCTCGACCGGCTAGCGAAGAGTCTTGCCGCGTTCAACCATGAAACCCAGTATCCGTGGAACCTGTCGATCAGCCTTGGGGTGGCCCTTTATGAGTCAGCGCATCCGGTAACGCTCGAGGCCTTGATGGCATCGGCCGATCAATCGATGTATCAGGCCAAAGCGCAGTCGAGGCTCGCGTCGTGAGGAAGCTGGCCGGGCTGCTGATCGGGATCGCGCTCGCCGTTAGCGCCTGCGGTGGCAGCGGGCCGGGCACGGCCCGGACGATGACCGGCACTCTCACGATTGCTTTGCTCCAGCCCTTCTCGGGCCCGGATGCGAGCTTCGGTCCGGAGGAGTTGGCTGGCTGCTACCCAGCCATCCAGCTCATCAACCGGGCCGGCGGCGTGCTGGGTCATCCGCTCGAATGCCTGAATGTTGACACCCAGAGCGACGCGGCAGCGGGTGAGCGAGCACTTCGGAACCTGCTCGCCTCGACCCCAAACCTCGTAGCCATCCTCGGCCCCAGCTCGGATGAATCCGTGCCCACCGTCCCATTGATCGATGCCGCTCACATTCCGATGTTCCTCGACGCGGGGCAGGCGATCTACGATCGGACGAGCTATCAATACCTCTGGCGACTCACGGCCTCCGACGATGCGACCGGTTATGCAATGGCGATCTGGGCTTACAGGCAGGGCTATCGTAGGGGTGCCACCCTCTTTGGCAACGACACCGATCAGGCGAATGTGCCGACGTTGTTGAAAGGGTTCCGGCAGCTCGGCGCCACCATCGTCATCAACGAGCCGTATGTGGAAGGCAAGACGTCGTACGCAGCCGAGGTCGACGCCGTAGTCAAGGCGCGCCCCGATGTGATTTTCAGTGAGATCGACCCACAGACTGCGGGCGCCTTCTTTTCTGAGCTAGTCAAGCGACAGCCAGCGATCCCGATCGTAGGCACGCAAGCGATCGCCCAACCGGATTGGCTCCAGGCGGTATCTAAGTCGATCGGCCCGGACGTCCTTGCCAAAGTCTTCGCCGCCGTTCAGCCGTATGCGGCGCCGCAGGGCCGGCCATGGGAAATATTCAACGACGCCTTGCTTGCCGCGGGCTCGGAAGTGCCGAAGCCAGGACAGTGGAGCAGCGATCCTTACGCGATCGCGAATTATGACGCTGTCACAATCGCCGCCCTCGCCATGGTCGAAGCTGGAACAACCGATCCTCGTTTTTACAACCGCTTCATCAAGACCGTGACTGATGCCGGACAGAATAACGTCGTCGTGCATTCGTACGAGGAGGGAGTAAAGGCATTGGCGGCCGGACACAACATCCAGTACATCGGGCCGTCAGGATCCATTGTGTTCGATCGATGGCACAACGTCGCTGGTGGGTATTCGATCGTGAGCTACGACCCGAGTGGGGAGACGAAGCTAATCGGTGCGGTCGATGCCGCGGCCGTCGGCAAGCTGAGCGGCTAGTCCTGGGGCGGGCGCAGTAGGACGATCGCTGCGGCAATTGCCACCACCCAGACCGGAGCCATGGTGATCACGAACGGCCGGATGGTATCGCTATTCGAGTGCGAGTTGCGGTCGAACGCCATGAAGACCATGACGGTGCCAACCATCATAAGGGCGAAGCCAACAATCAAAGCCGGCCACTTTAGCGATTTCATCCTGGCTCGTTCAGAATACTTCGAGTGAGCACGCCCGCGACAGGCCGCCAGCTGATGGTCAGTACCGTTGACTACCACACCGCCGGCGAGCCCTTTCGGATCGTCAGCGGCGGTGTGCCGTCGCTGCGCGGCGCTACCATCATGGAGAAGCGTCGCTACGCCCTCGAACATCTCGACCACATCCGGCAGCTGCTGGTCTTCGAGCCGCGCGGCCACGCCGACATGTACGGCGGTTTCGTCACCGACCCGCAGGACGCCGGTGCCCAGCTGGGCGTGGTCTTCTTCCATAACGCGGGGTATAGCACGGCGTGCGGTCACGGAACGATCGCGCTTGTCACCTGGGCGATCGACGCGGCTATGGTTCCGGCCACCGGCCCATCGGTGGAGGTCGTAGTCGATGTGCCGTCGGGCCGCCTGCGGACCGTCGCGACCATGGAGGGCGGGCGGGTCCGGTCGGTACGCTTTCGAAATGTCCCGAGCTTCGTGCTGGTCGAGGGGTTGTCCGTGTCCGTCGCCGGCCGCCGCGTCGAGGTGGCGGTCGCTTACGGCGGCTCCTTTTACGCCATCGTTCCGGCGGAACGCTTCGAGTTACCCCTCGAGCCAGCCTTCGTTCCGCGGTTCATCGAGCTGGGTCGGGCGATCAAGGCCGCCATCGAGACGGAACGCGAGATCGTCCACCCGCTCGAACCGGAGCTCGAAGGCATCTACGGCGTGATGTTTACGGCCGGAAACCGGAACGTGACCGTCTTTGCGGACGGCGAGGTCGATCGGTCGCCCTGCGGCAGCGGCACATCGGCGCGCCTTGCGCTGCTCGACCGGCAGGGCGAACTGGCGCGCGGCGCCACCCTGATGCACGAAAGCGTGATCGGCACCCGCTTTGCGTCGCGCGTGGTCAGCGATGACCGGGTTGGCGATTACCCCGCGGTGCTGACGGAGATCGAAGGCAGTGCGCACCTCACCGGCTACCACCAGTTCGTGCTGTCGGCGGACGACCCGATCGGCGCCGGGTTCTTGATCCGTTAGCGCACTGCGATGATCTTGACCGCGTCGACGATGAACTGCACGGCGATCGCGGCCAGGAGCAAGCCCAACACCCTGGTCAGCAGCTGAATCACGGAGGGATGGAGCAGCCGAGCGATCCGGTCCGCGAGCATGAGGCCAACCGCCACCACCACGACGGCGGCGAGGATGCCGAGTAACACCCCGATCATCCCGGGCGCGTCCCCATAACGCTTCGTCAGGACCATCACGGCGGCGATCGCGCCGGGCCCGGCCAGCAGCGGCGTGGCCAGGGGGACGAGCGCGACGTTCGCGGTGTTGGGTTGGGCCATGTCCTCGCCGCGCAGCATCTGCAGTGCGACCAGCAGCAGGAGCAGGCCGCCCGCAATCGTGAGGCTCTCCACCGAAACGTGCAGGTAATCGAGGATGAGCCGGCCGAACAGCGCAAACACGACGATCACCCCGCCGGCGGCTCCCGCGGCTTCGAGCGCGGCCCGCCGCCGCGCTCCTGGGGTACGTCCGGCGGTGAGGCTGATGAAGATCGGGGCGCTGCCGAGAGGATCCATGATCACGACGAGGGTGATGAACGCTTCGGCGAACGCTCGCCAGCTCATGCCGACAGCCTACCCGCGGACGGGTCTACGATGAAATCAATGGCGAAAGGCGCCGTGAAACCTGCCGAAGATCTGCTCTGGAAAATCGCCGACAGCGATGAGGTCGAGATTGAAACCCGTCATGACCCCAAGTCGCCCCTGCATCGCGTCACTATCTGGATCGTGCCCACCGAATATGGCGTATACGTTCGCTCCTACAAGGGCAAGCGGGGCCGCTGGTACCAGGAAGCCCTGGCCAACCCGATGGTCACCATCCGGCTTGGCCGCCGGAAGGTGACCGTCCGCGCCGAGCCGGAGCACAACCCGCTCGTCATCCGGGCGGTCAATGCCGCATATCGCAAGAAGTATGGGGAGCGCTGGCCGGACGACACCACGGCAATGCTCAAGCGCTCTCTCCTGCCGACGACGCTTCGACTGACCCCGGTTTAAGCGTAGGGAATCAGTAAGGCCGGATCCCAACCCTGGCGGCTGGCGCCCGCGAGGAACGTGGACTCGGCAAAATCGAGGATCGCCTGGCGCGGATCGCCGCTGCGACTTACGGCGTCGTAGGGAAGGATGAACTCGCCAACCGCCGTGTTCCAGCCCGCTTCCGCCGGGCGAATTGTCGCCGCCTCGATGCCGTCCGGCTTCGGGTAGCCGTATGCGAAAAAAGCCGGTGCTTGCACGGCCGCATTCCCCGGCCAGAATCCGACGCACACCGATTCGGCATCGCCGCCCACGCGGCGGATGATCCCCGACCCCGCCGGAGGCTCCACGCGGCGGCCCGAGTATCGCGTCACCGAAAGATCGAACGTTCCCCACCAGAACGAGACCGGGCTCACGCGGCCGGTGAAGCGTCCGCGATGCTCGCTGAGGACGAGGTCGATGCGGGCCAGCAGGCGCCAGAAGCGGTGGGCCCACTCCGGCTCGTACGCCGCATGCACCGTGTCCTGCGGAAAGGGGATCGGGTCGTCGACCTCCGAGGGCATGGTTGTAATCGCCGGCTCGATCTCGAGCGTGCGGAGCCGGCCGATCAGCTCCTGGTAGAAATCGGCGACCGGCCGGGCGCGCAACGCGACCCGCTCGATGCGGCCGTCATGGAGGGCGACGATCACCTGGTGATCGATCAGGTCGACGTCGATGGCAAAGCCGGTCTGGCCACTCCACATCGGCGTCGTGGTCAGACCGCGTGCCGTGAGATAAAGGGGCACGTTGGCCCACTGCGGCTGCCGGCGGGTCAGGGCCAGCCGGATCTTGCCGATGATCTGCAGCTTCATGTGCAGCGTTTCCATCGTCGGGGCCCAGGCCTCGTAGGGGAGCTCGGGCCACTCCGCGAGCTGGCGGGTCGCGCTGGCGGTGATCACAGAACTATCGTAGCCACATGGTGCCTGCGGTTCACGCCTTGAGTCTGTTTGTCCGATGGGCCCATGTCGCCGGGATGGCCGCGATCCTCGGCGGTGCCCTACTCGTCTGGTGGCTGGGTGTCCGGCGAAATCGTGCCAACGGCGGGCTGGTCGTTGAGGTCGCCGAGCGCTATGAGTGGATCTTCTGGGCCGCCATCGGTCTTCAAGTGATGACGGGAGTCGGCAACCTCGGAGTCTTCGGTGAGGCACTGCCGGCACCAGCGTCCGGTTGGGGGACCAAACTGATCGTGAAGCTGGTTGCCGTGCTGGCGCTTGCCGTGCTCTCGGTACCCAGGACCCTGGCGGTGGTGGCCATGGCCGGCGACAAGAGGCCGCACCCGGCTCTGCTCTCGGCGTTCTATGGCGGCACGGCCGCGATTGTTGTTGGGATCGCGGGGCTCGCGGTCTGGCTGGCCCATGGCTGAGCGGGCCATTCGCGACCGGAACCTGCTCGTTGTCTTCACGCTTGGGACCTTCCACGCCTCGGTACTCATCGCAGTGCTGGTGGTGGTCCTCTACGCGAATGGCGGGCTGGGGTCCCTGCTGAGCGGCCTCAGCACCATCACGGGATTGGCGCTCTTCAGCGCTTTGTGGGCGACCACGGTCTGGTCGACGAACCGCACGCTTCGCGGCGCCTTTACCGTCGCACCGTGGACGTCAGTCCCACCTGACACGCTGATCGCTCGAGCTGCCTGGCGCGGCGGCGTCAACGGAATCATATTCCTGGCGTGCGTGGGCCTGATCGTCGGGATCTCGGCGGCGTTCAACGGGGACCTTGCTTTCGGTGTCATCGGCGCTGGGTTCCTGTTCTTCGCGACGGTCGGTGCGGCCGTCGCCTTCGTCATCGGGTTCGTGGTGGGATTGCTGTTCGCTTGCATCGACCTCGCACTCGTCACCGCGACCCACGCAATTCTGGACGACAAAAAGTCCCGGCCATAGCGGCCGGGACTGTGGGGAAGGGGGAGAGGGCGAATCGATCAGGCCGCGCGCGACAGCGCCATCGCCGGGGCCAGCTCGGTGCGTGCGCCTCGCATTGCGCCAACGATGCCGCCATAGACCGCTCCGGCGTAGACGCCACAGACCATGAACACGACGGGCTCCAGTCCGACCATGATGGCGCCGGCCAGGCCGAACAGCATCCCGCCGATTCCGCCACCCAGCGCTGCACCGCCGATCGCGCCCCGCATCATCCGCTCAAATTCATTTGTCATCGTCGTGGACCTCCAGTGTTGGAATTGCGTTCCGATAGAGGCATGATGCGCCCCTCAACCTGTCAAAACCGTGACGCGCTCTAGGCTTCTTCGAGACGAAAGCCGGAGCCGCGAACCGTAAGAATGCGCACGCCGGAGTTGACGAGCTTGGCGCGAAGGCGGCTCATTTTCACGTCGATGACGTTCGATCCAAGCGGCTCGGTCTCGTCGCGCCAGGCGTGCTCGGCGATCGCCTTGCGATCGACGACCGACGGAAAGCGTCGCATCAGCAGCTCCAGAATGTAGAGCTCGGCGGTCGTCAGGTTCAGCAGCTTTCCGTTGAGGGTGACCTGGCGGCGCGCCGGATCGAGCGAGAGCCTGCCCCGGTTGAGCACCGGCGCACCGACGCCCCGCGGCCGTCGTTGCAGCGCTCGCACGCGGGCGACCAGCTCGCCGAAGTCAAAGGGTTTGACCAGGTAGTCATCAGCGCCGGCGTCGAGTCCCTGGATGCGATCCGGCGGAGTGTCGCGCGCGGTCAGCATCAGGATCGCGGTCGGCCGGTCATTGCGCCGCGCCCAGGACGCGACCTCGATGCCAGGCACACCCGGCATCCGCCAGTCGAGGATCGCGACATCGTACTCATAGAACTTCAGCTGTTCGATGGCATCGTCGCCGCGGTCCACCGAATCGACGAGGTAGCCGGCGTCCTCCAGTCCTTGCACGAGGACCTCTCGCAGGCCGCGGTCATCTTCCGCCACCAGGATTCGCATCGCTACGCTCCTTGCTGCACCAGCAGGAGCTGGAATTCCAAGGTGGCATTGTTCTGCACGCTGACAAAACCGCCGATGCTCGGCGGGGTCATCCCGAACTGGCTGAACGGGAAGGTGATGGAGCCGACGAGTTCGATCTTCGAACCGGTCAGCCGGGCAGTGATCGGGATCGTGACCGTCTTCGTCACCCCGTGCAACGTTAGCGCGCCGGTCGCCGAGACGTTGATGGTCTGGCCGCTGACTGCGGTAGCCGGCAACGCGATCGGCGTCGTCAGCTGGAAGCTGGCGGTCGGATAGCGGTCGCTTTCGAGTCCCTGCGAGTGGATCCGCTGATCCCGCCGTGATTGGTCAGAGGTGAGCTTGGTGACATCCACCGTGAAGGTCGCGGTCGTCACCGAATAGCCGCTTGCCGACTGGGTCAGGGTCAGCGTCCCGGTGACGGCCGACGTTCGCCCGACAGCGTCGCTTGGGGCCGGGAGGGACGCGAGCTGCTCGCGGACGCGATAGCCGGCCTGTGAGCCGGAGGTCACGGTCCACGTTCCCGCCCCCGGCGTCGAGGACGCATTCGCGGTGGCTCCCGAGGTTGACGGTGTGGGTGAGCTGAGCGCCAGCTTCTGCGGCGATGATCCTGCGAACACGACGAAATAGAGGACGGCAACCCCCGCGGCGCCAAGCGCCAGGCCGCCGGCGAGGACGGCCGCGATGATCGTGCCGCGGTTGTTCATGTAAGGAAATGGTGAGGGCGCCGACCTTTCATTTCGATGACAGGCTAGCCCGTCATCATGAGGCGACGCTAAGAACCAAGTCAGCTTATTGTCAGGACCGCGGCGCCCTCGAAGCGGCCATGGGCGAGGTCATCGAGGGCCCGATTCGCCTCCAGCAGCGGGTATGGATGGACCTCGGTCCGGACGGGCACCTTGGGTGCAACCTGCAGGAATTCCTCGCCGTCCTGCCGCGTCAGGTTGGCGACCGAACGGATCTGTCGTTCCATCCACAGCAGCTCGTAAGGAACCGACGGGATGTCACTCATGTGGATGCCGGCGCAGACGACTACCCCACCTGGATCGAGGGCCTTCAGCGCAGCCGGCACCAGCGCACCGACCGGCGCGAAGATCAAAGCGGCGTCGAGCGGCTCCGGCGGCGGCGTGAGCGAGTCGCCCGCCCATTCGGCCCCGAGGCGGCGCGCGAACGCCTGCTTTTTCGTATCGCCCGGCGAGGTAAAAGCGAAGACGCGTCGACCCTGGAACCGAGCGACCTGCGCGATGATGTGCGCCGAGTCGCCGAAGCCATACAGACCGACGCGCTGCGCATCGCCCGCGAGCCGCAACGCGCGATAGCCGATCAAGCCGGCGCAGAGCAGCGGCGCCGCGTGCAGGTCGTCGTAACTCTCGGGCAGCGGAAAACAAAAGCGCTCGTCAGCGACGCAAAACTCGGCATAGCCGCCATCCAGGTGATAGCCGGTGAAGCGCGCGTTGACGCACAGGTTCTCGAGATCGCGGCGACAGAAGCGGCAGGTCTCGTCGACGTGGCCGAGCCAGGGCACGCCGATGCGCTCGCCGGGCGCAAACCGGTGGGCGCTCTCACCTGAGCCCTCGACATGCCCCACGACCATGTGCCCGATCACGAGCGGCAGCTTGGGGTCGCGCAGCTCACCGCTCACGATGTGGAGATCGGTTCGGCACACGGCACAAACGGAGACGCGGATCAGGACCTGACGCTCGGACGGGACGGGCACGGGTACGTCTTCGAGGCGGAGGGGCTCGTTCGCCGCCCGAAGCCGCATCGCCCTCATGGCGTCGCCGCTAGGCGGTGACGCCGCTCTTCAGCGTTGCGCTCAGGGTTATGGGCGTCGCGGCCAGCGCCTTCGAGACCGGACAGTTCTGCTTGGCGTCCTCGGCGAGCCGTTTGAACGTTGCCTCATCGATCCCGGGCACGTTGCCTTCGGTCGCGAGATCGATGCGGGAGATGCCCCAGCCCTTGTCGCCCTTGTCGAAATGGACGCTGGCCGTGGTCCGTATTTCCTGGGGCTTGTGGCCGGCCTGCGTCAGCCCGTTGGCGAATGCCATGGAAAAGCATCCTGCATGCGCCGCGCCGATAAGCTCTTCAGGATTCGTGCCGGAGCCATCCTCCATGCGGCTCTTGAAGGAGTACGACCCTTCAAAGGCGCCGCTTCCCAGCCGCATCGTTCCCGATCCATCTTGCAACGATCGTTGCCACCTGGCCTCAGCGGTACGTACAGGCATCTCTGCGCCACCTCACTTGTGATGTTGCCGTCCTGATCTGATGCTAGTCGACCGCGTCCGCCGCTGCCGCCAGCATCTCGAGCGTGTGCAAGCGCTCGCTTTGCGTCTTGCCGTGCACGCTCGCCAGCAGGGTCGTCACACCAGCGGACGCCCACACCTCGAGGCGTTCGCGAACGTAGGAGGCCGGCCCCGCAATGCTGATGGCATCGACGAGGGCATCGGGCACCCGGCGGATCGCCTCGAGCTGTTTGCCGCCGAG
>JGI12635J15846_10001899_pt1 | contig 18264 bp, 19 predicted proteins | sample BlaSpr_A8_OM2_M2_FD_15846 | JGI IMG/M metagenome (IMG submission 15846) | reverse complement strand
CTGCGGACTTCCGTTCATGGGGTATGAAGGAAAAGCGCAGGTCCTCGTCTCGCTCGGTAGAACCGAAGAAGCGAGATCGGTACTTGAAAGTGCGCTTAACAAGGCACGGTCGCAAGAGAAGCGCGGCCACGAGGCGCAACTGCTCATTCTTCTTGGAAGACTGGAGGCACAGAATGGGAACCGACAACAGGCCGTAAAGTATTTGGAAGACGCCGGCCAATTCGCAACGCAAACCCAGTTCTACCGGATGAAAGCCGACGCCATGTTCGAGCTAGCAATGCTTTATCGTGACGCTGGAGACCTGGCCACGGCAGACACGCGCGCCACACAGGGTCTGGTCGCAAGTCAACGGGTCGGCGATCGTTACTACGTGCCTCGCAATTTAACGATCCTCGCCGACCTAAAGGCCCGTCGTGGTCGCTATGCGGAAGCAAATGCTCTCTACGAACAGGCAGAGGATGTTATCGAGGGGATGCTTATCAGCGTAGATGAGCCCTATTGGAGCAGCTCCGTTGCTGCAGCGATGAGCGAGACATACCTGCGACACTTCGAACTTATTACCAAGAACGGTAACGCGCCAGGCGCGTTCGCAGTCCTAGAACGCGTCCGCGGCCGAACCCTTGCCTGGGCTCTGAAAGATAGAAAGGTGCCGCCCGCAGCGGAATCAGTTCAGACAGCCGCGCTGGAAGCCAATATTTCCGGTCTCCAAGCAAGACTCATGCAGGCCAACGGCGCCCCGGAACGAGAACAGTTGCTCGACAATCTCGTTGAGTACGAGCGACGCCTGGGGCTCTCGTGGACGAGGGAGGATGCTCCCGATCAACGACTTCCTATGCGGCCAGTCGTGTTGACGAATGTGAAGAGCGTCCTGCATCCAGATGAATTGCTCTTAGAGTACGTGCTCGATGATCCATCGTCTTTCTGTATCGCGGTAACGCGGCGCGGCGCACGCGTCCAAGCGCTGCCGATTGGACGCAGGGCGGTCGAAAAGCTTGTACAGCAATTTGTCGAAAACGTGCGCGCAAAGAGAACTGATATCGAAGCCTCAAAGCAGCTGTTTCGAGCGCTTGTGGAGCCGATCCCGGAAGCGAAGACAGCCGCCAGGCTCATTGTTGCGCCGGACGGGGTTTTGAATCTGGTTCCGTTTGAAGCGCTGCGAGATCATGAGGGCGAGTATCTGATGGTCTCTCGCGTCATAAGCTACGTACCCTCGGCAACCATTCTAGAGGTGCTTCGGCGAACGAAGAAGAACGAATCCGCGCCGCATCCGTTTCTCGGTGTAGGTGATGTTGCCTACGAGAATCAGGCTGGTGCTGGGCAGAAAATTCCGGCTCCAGACACCATCCGCGGACGGGTTCTCCGTAGCGTGGCAGACCTGTCCGGGACGGGGCTTCAGGATCTTCCTCAAACGCGCGAAGAGGTAGAGGAAATCAGCAGAATCGTGGGACCGGAGTCGGTTATCTTGCTGGGAAAAGACGCGACTGAAACTGCATTTAAAAAGGAACCGCTTGATCAGTTTCGCATCTTACATTTGGCTGTTCACGGATTCGCCGATGCACAATATCCCGAGCGATCTGCGCTGATCTTGGGAACTGACCCGACATCTGATGACGACGGGTTGCTCCAAGTACGCGAGATCATAAGGTTGCGACTGAATGCCGAGCTGACAACGCTGTCCGCATGTGACAGCGGCGTCGGCAAGCTGCAGGGACAGGAGGGAATCAGCAATTTGGTGGAGGCTTTCTTGGTAGCAGGTTCAAAATCAGTTGTCGCTAGCTTGTGGAGCGCTGATGACACATTCGCGAGTGCGGTAATGGACCGCTTCTACCAAGGACTCGATCAGGGCGAGGACACAAGCTCAGCGCTTCGAGGTGCAAAGCTAGATTTGTTGGCGAAGTACGGTGACCAGGTGAGCCCATTCTACTGGGCTGCATTCGTAGCGGTCGGGGAAGCGTCCACACCAATTCGGATTAAACAACAATGAACCTGACTCTCGATGAACGCACGAAGATCTTCGACAAGGTTTGCCATTTGGTGAATATCAAGCATTTCAACCCTGCCATGAATGGAGTGGATTGGAATGCGCTGGCGCAAAGCCGTCGGAACCAACTTCTTGCAAGTGCGGAACCGGAAATATTCGAGAAAGAAGTTCAGAGACTAGTGGCTGAGCTGAAAACAAGCCACACCGGCTTCCGACACGCCGGAATGCGAAACATACCGGCGCGACACGCGATCAATGCGACCATGCAGCGGCTTTCCGTGAATGGGAGTGAACGATGGATGTTTCAGGATGTGCACGAAGGCGGTCCGGCCTACACGGCAGGGATTCGGCCTGGCGATTTGTTGCTCGCCAACGGTAAACAGGAGATTCGGTCCCCGGAAGATCTGACGTTTTCCGTGGGAGAGTCCGTCGAGCTAACAATCGAAAAGCTCCACGGTGGCCAGGAGCGGCTCCGTCTTCAGTTGCCAGTGCCCAAGTCCAAAAAGCATCCAGTAACCGCGCCAGACCCGGTACACGCTGAGGCGCTCACCGATGACATTGGGCTTCTAAAAGTGGCGACGTTCCCTGGAGTAATCGGCATCGATGTTGCAAAGGATATCGACCGCGGAATCGAGTCGCTTGCCGGCTGCGGCCGTCTCATTGTGGATTTGCGCGGCAACACGGGTGGCGGAATCGGCGGCCTTCGGCTCATGAGCTACTTAACGCCGACCAAACTGGAGGTCGGCTATAGCCTCACCCGGAAGCGCCAGGAACGTGGCTACCGCAAAGAGGAGCTTACCCGCTTTGGACGGATTCCTTCTCGTAAGGCGACTCTCTTCTGGTTAGCGGCGCGATATGCATTCGTGGAGAAGTCTATCCTCGTGGTCACCGAAGGACTTGGCGACCGTCGATTCCATGGTCGAGTTGTGCTGCTCGTGAACGAGCACACTGCGAGCGCGGGAGAGATGGTCTCAGCATTTGCCGAGGAGAATAACCTGGCAATCATCGTCGGAACGAAAACACCCGGCCGGCTGTTGAGCGGCAGCGCATACAAAGTTGGCCACGGATACATTCTTGGCCTGCCGGTCGCCGCCTACCTGACATGGCAGGGACGGATGCTGGAGAACAATGGCATCGTCCCCAAGTTTTGTGTCGAACTCTCGCGGGATGCGTTGAGCCAAGGAAGAGATACGCAACTCGAAGCGGCAGTCGATGTGGCGAAAGCCATGTAATCCAGGAATCTGGAGCCTTGCTTGAACATCCCTTTCTTTCCATCTTTATTTGCTTTGGCCATATCTCTGAGAGGCTTCTCCTCAGCCACGCGCTCAATGAACGCACAAACGTTCCTCCCAAAACCCACCAGATCATCCCAAACCGTTTCGTTGCTTGTCGCGACATCTTCGGTCTGAAGCAACGAAGCAAGCTCCGCCTGCACTTGACCAAAGAGCATTCCGTTCACCTCACCGCGATGCGCGTCGTAAACGAGCGTGTTGCAGAAATCCGCTCCCGTCATAATGATCCGATAGGCCCACAAAATAGCTGAGTTCCCCAAAAAGCCGGACTATCGCATCGACCCGGCGCCTATCGCGCCGCGCCGCAATCGCGATCGAATGCTGGCGCGGCCCGTGCTGGCATGCTTCCAGATAGCGTTTATTGACGAAGAATCGCGCAACACCGTCAGGGTCTGCCTTCAAGAATGTACGACTGCGCTTCTGAGAATGCATCGTTCGCGGCGATTTTAGCTCCGAAACAAACGCGAACCCCTACATACGTGATCTTGGCTCACCCAAACACGGCTGGAAGTGTTCCGCCGAGGGCAACGTTTGCCGCGATGTTGATCAGATTCGGCGTCTCTGGCGCCACGGCACCACCCACGACATCCAGCCCAACCCAACGTCTTCTCGCTTTACCCCTACAAGGGCCCATTGGCACGATGCGCCAACCAGTCCCCGCCCTCGGCCTCTGCTATAAGCGATGTCCTTCACGGCCTTCACGCATAGAGCCTTCACTCCGTTCGGTTGAGCCCCGGCCTTGATGGCCTGGAGATCGCTTCCAAATCTCTACGATACGAGGTGGATGAGAACCTGTGGTAAAGATTTGAATCGGATGAGTCAGCGTCGGTGTGCTCTTACTAACTGTCAGTTTTTCGCTGGCTTTTGCGGGCTCTCCATTTTCGTCCGCACCTTCGTAGTTCGAAATGCAGTAGACCAGAATTCCCAAAATGAAAGGGTTTCTCTCATGGCCTGGCCATCTGGGGCCATCTTCCACGAGATCATGGTGAAGGCAAGCTGGAGCATATATTGGGCAACGGGGCTGAGGTCGGCATCAAGCGAAGCCAGTCAATCAACAATAGCAGGTCTCAGTACCTCGGAGTTTGACTCGTCTTTTGAGAGTGCTTGGGTTGTTGCCCAGAGTGCGCAGCACCGGCATTCGCGTCAGTGGACTGGATGACGGTCGCTCTTGGCGCGAAGGGGTCCTTTCCTTCGAGCAGCGACGATGCAATGAAACCAAACAATATCATCCCGCTCAGCAAATCCCCATACGAGAACGACTGGCTTCCAGGGAACGAGAATCTGCATAGCAGAACCTCCGGGGATGAACGGCGACTCACATTCGCCATGATTATACTGCGATGAACCACAGACAAACATCGTGCTTGATCTGAGAATCAAGGCGTTCGCAGCCCAGAGATTCTGAGCATCGTTGAATAGTAGCTTCACGGCACCCGAACAGGAAATCGGGTCCATTGCATGCCTGACTGTCGCACGCCGAGGAAATACGAACCCGGAGAGACGCTGGCGAGGTAGACGCTAGCTCTCAGGACCACCACGTGGTCTTCGAGTTGAGCTGGGGCACTCGTACGGAACAGTTCCGCACCACTCTGATTGAGCAGCGCGACATCGTACGCTCCTTCGCTGCTTCCGATTGGCAACTCCAAGTTCAGACTCCTTGTGTTACGAGGAACCTCTAATGGCGGCTGATTGATCTCTGGCGGGTTTTCTCCGCGGACTGCCGCCCGATCGCGCAGATCGAGAACCACAACCGCCACGGTTTTTCCCGCCGGCCGACTCCGCACCCACAGCCACCCTGCAATGGCAATTAGGACCATTGCAGCTGCGGCCAGCCACATCTGCGTCCGCCTCCGCGGGCTTGCCGCTTGCTTACGAATTCCACTGAATTCTTGAAAGCACGGGCTGCAGGAACTCAGGTGATTCAGCCATGGTTCGGCCTCTGCCAAGGGCAGTTTGTGAAGGGCGATACCTCTTAGGATTGCAGGATCAGGACATCCAACACGTCCTGGGTTGGGGAAGTCTCGGGATAGGCCCCGAGCGAGCAGATCTAATATCTGCCTTTCCTCTTGGTTGAATCCTTGCTCTTCCGTCAGAACACCCTTCTCTCTAATGAAGTCACTTCACAAAGACCGGTCAGTTTACCGCGAGCGATCCATGCCAGCCACCTGATCACGGGCCACTGTCATTTGCCGCGACCCAGGCGGGCACGCAGCTTGCCAATTGCGTAGCGAAATCGAAGTTTGGCCTGAGGTTCGGTCAATCCGAAATGCCTAGCGATTTCACGCCAGGAATACCCGTATTGCCGAGCGGCCCAAACCTTACGGGTCCACTCGTCCATTCTTTGAACCGCCTCTTTAACCTGAATCGACTGCTCAAGAACTCGCTGTGCCTCTGAATCGTGAGCCTGTCGCAATTGTCCGAGGTCACCGCTCGAAGGGAGATGTTGCAGCATCTCTCGCCTTCGACGGTCCTTTCTCAGTGCGCGATTGAAGCGATGATGGAACGCGCCGAAGAGATAGGCGTCCAAGTCCTCAATGTCCCCTCGCTTCCCGCTGGAGCGTTGGAGCGTTTTTGCGACTGATCGCAGCACTCCCTCCCAGACTTCAGTTGCCAAAGCCAAGGCCTCATCAGAACTCTTTCCGGGCTGCTCCTTGCGTGCATGTGCCTGGACGCCGGGCCAAAGTCGCCTCGCAGCATCAGCGAGTTCAATGATTTCGACGCGAGAGTTTCCGTTGGACGGAAAAGAGGAGAGAACCCACTCTGGACTCAACTCGCGGCTGGCACACATCGGGAGGCCTCAACCCCACTACTAGTTTGATGGCCAGAGTACTCTTAGCGTGCCATCCAAATCGAACGAATGTCAAGCCAGTTGCGGCCTGTTGCAGTTTCTGAGAAGAACGAATATCCCGCTCAGCCCGTTAACCTTCTTGGCTCACAAAAGGATACGCGAATCTTTCTTGTTGATACTTTTTTCGACGCGCGGGTTCCTTGACTGATGTAGGCAAATATCGCGTTCAGGGTGAGCCTGGGCTGCAACTCTAGGGGTTTGAGNTATGTTCCCCAACATAGAAATGCGTCACCTTCATGCGGTAGTCGTCTTAGCGGAAGAGATGAACTTTACTCGCGCCGCTCACAGATTGAACATCAGCCAACCGGCGCTCAGCAAACAACTCGCGGAACTGGAAGAGCAGTACGGACTCTATCTCTTTAACCGCGAGAAGGGGCGATTGTTCGAGCTTACGGAAGCGGGCCAGATCTTCGTAGAAGAGGCAGGTGCGGCCCTTTCGCATGCAGAAAGGGCCATTCAGTTAGCTCGCGCAACCCAGGCAGGGTGTGAAAGGGTCTTAATGGTGGGACACTCGCCTCACTGCGACCAGTCTTGGATCTCGACGGTTGTGGCCATACGCCTGCCACTGTACCCAAGGCTGCGCATCAGGCTCATGGGTCAGTTTCCAGTCGAACTGGTTCGCAGCGTTGTTGTCGGCGAACTGAACCTTGCACTTGTAACCGCCCCGTTGTTGAACACTGACGTTACCGCGGTTCCTTTTGCTCAATCGCCCTTGTATGCCGCGCTCCCAGAGAACCATCCGGCGGCGAAGGAAGAATACCTTGACCTTCAGGACCTCGCCGAGGACGACTGGATCTTGTTTCCGAAGCGACTTCATCCGATTGTGTATCACGCCATTATGGATGTTGCTCGTCGCGACGGGATCAGGCCAAAATGTACCCACGACGCAGTGACCTCAGAGCAGGCAGTTCAGTTAGTTTCCGAACAAGTGGGTGTGGCCATCGTCACTAAGCCGAACGCGGTCGCTTTTCGGATCAAGAATGTGGCCCTAAAGCCTTTTTCCGACAAATCCCTCTGGTTTAAGACTTACGTGATCATGAGAAAAAATGATGATTCGAGATTGACCAATCAGTTCGTGAGATCCTTCCTCCGCAAATATGCAGCCCTGCCTCCTTCTGCAGTGCAAATGGAATTATCCCTTTCCGCTTGATTGCGACTGCACTCTCAACTTCATGCGATGAAATTTTCTTCGTCGGCCATGGCGCATCGAGCGGACAGGCCGGTCGCTATAACCTGCGCGAATGGCACTCGTTCAAAAAGGTATTGGACAAATGGGCGAATAGGACTCATCGGCGCTCCGATATCTCCACAGGAGATGGAGCGCCTGGCAAAGAGGAGATTTCAGAACCCCCGGCCTGAACGTCGTGGGGCTTGGTGGACAATGCGTGTTTGGCGCGATGAATTTATCAACGGCAAACACGTTCGTAAACAACAGCGGGTCCGCTTGGCAGCCACCACAGTGTCAGGGCGGGAGGTCAAGAAGACCGCGACCGAAAACCTTCGGCCGCTGAACCAAGGTCTAGAAAGTCTTGGATCAGCAACTAACTTCGAACATTACATCGAAACAATCTATAAGCCGGTGGTGAAGCCTCTGATGGCGACGACCAGTTTTGATCGAACGCGCGGGGTGTTGGACCTTCTCCCCGCGTTCGGGAAATGTTGCCTGCGCGACCTCACCGCACTCACCCTCCAAACATCTTCTCGAAGCTCACGACGAGCACGACAAACCAAATCCTGTCGCATGAATCGCGAGACAAGATCCGTGACGTACTTTCGAGTGCGCTACGTTTCGCTGTGCAGCATGATCTGCTAGTAAGAAATCCAGCCGAATCGCTGCGCATACCTTTAGATAAGCGCGGCAAGAAGCGAACAAATGCTACCTCATGCCCCCCAGCAGCCGTCTTCGGTCGGCCCTCCGCTCGTCCTTCCGCCTGACCTTCCTTTTCCCTTCAGGCGAGCATCGGCATGCCTGCTTGCCACATCTGGACCCTCTGAACCTCACGCGAATCTCCCTCGCCTTCTCATCTACACCCAAATCCATCACAACACTCGGGTTCCCGCCTTCGCAGCCTCTCGGTTGCGGAATCGCTGTTTGAAATTCGCAGGGCTGGTAATGGAACTCGGCTTGTGGGAAACTGGCGGCATGGCAAAAAAGATCACAGTCGGTCAGGTCGTTGTCTCAGCCGGGATGGTCGGAGTTTACAGGGTCGTCGGAGTTTCCGGCGAAACGGCGGATATAGAGAAGTTTGATATATCAAAGCAAAAATCGCTGGGCGATCCAGTCCGCTCGGTTGCCGTTAACAAGCTAACCGCGTACAAAGAGGACGCCAGTCAAACGGCTGCACGAATCGTCCGAGAGACTACTGAGGAAGAAAACTAGCCGCTGCCCGCGAGGTCGCTTGCGGCGCCGAGAAGTCGCCGTTAGGCCACCGACAAATAAAGACCGGCTGAGGCAAAGGAGCCAATCCTTCCAGTCTCCGCAGCGTTCTTCCGCCATGGCACGCGTACACCTCCACAGAGTCGAGAGGTAACGGTCTCAGCTTTCCGCACGCGCTGACCTGGCGGAGTCTAATGCGATAATAAACTTGGATGTGCGGCCGATACAGACTATCGCGAGGAAGCAACTTGTAGAGGAATATTTTGACGGCGCCTCGGGCGCAGATGACTGGAATCCTCGCTACAATATTGCCCCGACACAGACGACCCCGATCATTCGACAGAATCCCAAGGAACTGTCGCGGATTGTCTCTAGTCCGTTGGGGGTTGATTCCATCGTGGGCGTAAGGACACAACAGGGAGCTTTAAGACGATCAAATGCCCGGTCGCCTCCACAGGGTCAACTATTTAACTCAGGGCCGAGCGTCGCTTCGGCGCGATGATCATGCAATGGGAAGTGAGTCGATAAGGATTCAGAGAAATGTTCCTCTGCCTCTCATTTCAATCCATCCAAGAGTTTGTTCGCCGCTGTTTTCTTTGCCATGCGGAGCAAAAGTTTTTCAAATCTGCGTTGCTTGTACAGTTCGTAATTGGTCGGCTTCTTGCTCACTAAGCTTTGCAAGGCAGTTGATGTAATTGTAGGCAGTGCGCTCATCTATGTTGCGAGAGCTTATCAGGTGTGAAATGGCCTGTCTGCGTCCGACCGCACATTGTCAATCTGATACGCACTGGCGTTTTGGGCCGCCACCGAGGAACGGACGCCCTTAACTCTGGCTCACTTGATTTAGGTGGGAATGCGGCTAAGGATTGGTCGCGTCCCGTCGTCAAGACTCACACTGGCGAAAGGGATACCAATTTCAAGGTTCATAGCAGCCTCCCCGGCCGACATCCTCGCAAGACGCACATTGAACTTGCAAGAGGACAGGACGACGCCATCAACGTCGAACGTCAGTGAGCCGGAACCTTTGATGATAAAGGCTTCCGCAGTTGCCGAGAAAACACCGCTCACCTTACAAACAACGGATTCACCCCTCCAAGAGGCTTCCGCCGTCACCTCCCGCGAATGATTAGCGAATTTTCGCAAGAGCTCAAACGCAGCGCCGTCAGAAATGGAGCCGGTCTCTTCGCCTTTCAAGATCACCCCTCCCTGTCTCCATTGCGGTCGAAGGTATTTATTTACGGACTGAGGGTATAGGCATTTTTTTGGGCAGACGCCATCAGCCTAGCTTAGCTAAATTAATTTGGGTTTTGTCGAATCGGGATAGTGCAGCTTCTCCCGCTGAAGAGTTCGAACACTCTTTATTGCATCTAAAAGGGCTCGCCGCTCCGCGTGTCTATCCGAATAGTCCGACAACTCCTGTAAGCGGAAATAAATTGCTGCTCCGCTGCATCGAGACGCTGTCGTAGCTTGTTCGGCTCCGTTTCGAGAATGGCGGCTTGAAGCTCGCTCTGCCATTTGGGACATCTCAAATGAGGTGCCATCGAGACCAACCTCCACATCGTTATGCTAAGACTGATCTTTTGTAGAAGTCCGTCCCATAACGTGCGTGGCAATGTGCTTTAGCGCACAATCGCGCGTCTGGCAAGCAGTACAGATTTTTCTGTATGGCCTCGGTGTCAAAGTTTCGCTTAACTAATTGTGTTCGTACTCTAAACCCCAAAGCGGTCGTGAGAATGGGAGAATCAATCCTACCAAGCCCCGCTCTTACGACCGCTGCCTCTTTTTATATGCGCTTCTCTTTCCAAATGCGTTTCAGCCGCGGGCCAAAAAGCGTTAGCCTTGCCCTACCATGCTTCCCATAATGCTTCCCATGCCGGGTGAGTTGGTATGGATTGACCAGCCGCGCTTTCGCGGTTGGGGCTGTTCACAATGCGCGTGGATCTTCATCCCTACGGGTCCGCCTGAGGGACAGACTTTCAATGCAATGATGAGAAAATATCAGGAGCGATGCGGCAAGGAGTTTGCCGCGCACGTCTGCAAGGAACATCCGCGCAAACCGCCTTTTTCCCGGTAATCCTCACTTTTTCACGGGCCATCGTCTGTCGATCTCGCACATGATCTCTTCCGCCCATCGAATTGCATCCGCAATTGCGCTGATCGTTGCGGGCACTCGCTTTCCTCCATCATATTGAGAGAGCTTACGCTCTGCGAGAATCCGAGAATCGCGGCTGCGATCAGTGCAACACGTTTGCGGCCCTCATCCAAAGATATTCGTCTTTTCTTCGCTATCGCCTTTCAGTAGTGCCTCAGGTTTGAAATTATGAAGCTCGTTGCTTGATGGGCCGAGTAGAGAATTGCCTCACAGCAGTAACTCTGGTGACGTAACATTTCTCGTGGACGGCAAATCCGTGTGCGTCAGTCACAGANGTCTCTACGGATATGGACTTGCCGCATACCCAGCACATCTTGGGAATCGGACGCGGGTTAGTTTTGGCTGTCACTGAAGCGCAGGGCAGTTGCGATGGGGAAAAGATAGCCTGCTTCAAAGGGCTTGTCTGCCCGCTAGCGCACACAGTCATTCAGATGGAGTGAACCCCAAAAACGAGACAGGATGACACAGATAAGAGAAGACACATTTTGCAGGAAAGGAACAGCGAGTGGCGACGAGACGGTATTCGGAGGAGTTCCGGCAAGCGGCAGTGGAGCGACTAAAAGGCAGCGAGAACATCGTGGCACTAGCACAAGCGCTGGGCGGTATCGCGGCGACAGCTAGACAGGCGGCGCGATGAGGATCCGGAGGAACCGGCAGTGGGCAAACCGCCAGGGCGAATCTCGCGGACATCGACCCGTCGCAAAGAGGTAAGTCATTTAAAGCGTGTTTTGGCGGAGAAGACGCTGGAGGTGGATTCTTTCAAAAGTGCCTTGCAAAACGTCGAGGCTCGACGCCAGCAGGGCAGCAGGTCTGGCGAGAAGGCATCTTCGAGCAGATCGGGGAAGTGATGCCCTTGCAAGGCAGCTTGAGCATCGAGCGCATGTGTCAACTGGCCCAGGTGAGCCGGGCAGGCTTCTATTGGTGGTCGCAGGAACCGCAACCGGTGGAAGAAGAGATGGAAGTGCGATCGGCGATTCGACAAATCGCCATGGAACATCGGCGGCGCTATGGCTACCGGCATATCTCTGCGGAACTCCGACAACGAGGCATGCAGGTGAACCAAGTAGCGCGGATTGTGCGGGAGGACAACTGGTTAGCGATACAGCCGCGGCAGTTCGTGGTGACGACGAAGTCGGATCATAAGCTGGAGGTACATCTGAACCGGGCGCGGATGAAGCTAACGGGGATGGATCAACGGTGTGGGGTGTCCGACATCATTGACCAAATGAATCGGTGTCGCTCCATGTTGATTCCTGCTGAACGATGCGCTGCTGAGTCTTCCGCGGTTAATGCCAATTTATGCGGTGCGACACCAAAGGCAGGCGAGGATAGCCAGCAGACTGGCTCAGCAGCACAGGATGCCTTCTCCGCAAGGCTCATGGTTGACCACTCTCTGAAAGCTCTGGAAGGCTCCAGCGGGTCAGTGGATGCGATTTCCCTCGCGTGGCCTTTGCTCCTGGCGGAGTCCGTCACGCAGCGTGATTTTTAGCCGTCGTCATTTACACAGACCGTTAGCGTCAGCGTGGGAACACCCTATTGACGCCCCTCCGGGATCTCATTGCGGACACGCCGTTCAACGAGTCGAGGATACGCAGCAACCCGCGCTCGAAGGTTTTCGATGAACTGGTGCAGTACGTTCCGAAGGTCGGCTAGAATCTGCTGTTCCTCTTCGGCTTTCGCGGCAAGAAGCTCGGTGCAAAGTCTGCGGATTTTATCTTCCCTACGACGACGCATGGCGCTACTGCATTCTGACAATACAAGGGCGCAACGTTAGAGTAACAAACGACTGCCGTCCCTACACTACATTGCATAATGTAGAAAAAGCTGGCAAATCGCGTATATTTCGTAAGGTTTATTCAGGCTAGACCAGGTGCAGAACGATGACGGCGAGCGTCAGGACCGACGCCGAGCCAACCCATCACGCGGCGGACAACCTTCATCGGCTTTTCTTCGTGAAGGTTCCGAGGAGTGCGATTGGTTCTGCCTCCTGTTCACTCGCTTGATTGTTTTCGTCCCGCGAGGGTTCGCAGTCCAGGGCGCGAAGGGTCACGTTCAATACGTGCTCGATGCTTGAGGAACTCCGGCGTCACCTGAAATTTTGAGCCGCGCAAGTGCAACTCGAACGCCGCGTTTTGCTGTGTGATCCCGTCGTCATGCGCCAGCAGATCGAAAAGATTCTCGTCGGTCAGGCGGCGGACTTCTTCGTCTGTCATTGGCATAAAACGTTTTGGGGAACCTATGCGGCTTTGAACGCGTGGATCTTCTGCGCGGGCTGCGTTTTCGTACAGCTTCCCGCCGTAAGCGAACCTGCCGTTGAGCACGACGACTGGGAAACAATTGAAACAGCCGTTCGCGTACAGGTCGACGACGGAGAATCCATTCAGCCGTGCAGTAGGGCGATTGCGAAGATAATCAGAATTACAAGCGCCCAAGATCGGATTGATCCACGCCATGTGCTTCTTCTTGTGCTCGACTGGACTGATATTCGGGAAGCTTTGTGGCGAGTGAGTATGACCTGCAACCACGATGCCGGAGTAAAGCTCCACAGTCTTGCGAGCCGGGAACGCGCCGCCTTGGTTGCCTATGCCGGTTAAGATTTCGCCGTGAATGACATTGAGTTGTCCCAGGCGCTTTGCGTGACCGAGTGGAATGATCTCGCAGCCGCGGTCCGCAAGATGCAGTGCTGCTTCCGGCCTTTGCATCCAGCCTTCTAGTTCCGGATGCTCCTCGATGAATTGACGTTCCCAATCGCAGTGATTCCCGAAGATCAACACCTTCTCGTGCCACCTCCTCGTACAACTCCGCTCGAGTGAGCCTGACTCGTTTCTGGTTACTCTCAAGGTTGGATTTCGCTATATCACACAGATGGTTTCCTTTAGGGAAGCGTCTGCCTTGAGACCGCTACTTCGCGAGACCTCCGAGAAATCGAGAGACTATGTCAGATTGGCCTTTGCTATAACCCACCGGAATACTGCTGCTCCGAAAAGTCATTGGACGAGCCCCGCAGTGCCAGCTAGTGTGAACCACGAAAAAGGAGCATTAAGGAGGGCCCAATGTCGCAGCTCACCATGATTCGGACCTCATTTCGCAAATCCGCCATCTGTACTCGATTNGCTCGCCGGAAACCACACCTCGTCCTCTTACTGGTACTACTCCCGGTAGCAACTCACGCACAGGGCTCGCCGTTCGACACCGGCTTTACCGCCATCCAAAGCCTCTTTACTGGCACTATCGCGAAGGTTGCGAGTCTGGTCGCGATCGTGATCGGCGGCTACGGGTTCGCGCACGGCGAACCCGGCGCGAAGAAGGCGCTCGCCGGCGTCGCCGCCGGAACAGGCATTGCCGTTATGGCGGTGAATGTCTTGAGTTGGCTTTGGGGCGTATAGCGCCCCTGCCACGACCTTCAATCCGTAACGCTTGAGAGTGTTGTATGCCCGACAGACCACAGCAGAAGCACCGCACAAATCGAGTCTTCAAGAGCCTGCATAAGCCTCTCACCTACTTGGGCGTGGAACGCACGCTGTTCTACTTCGTCTGCGTCGGGGCCGTGGGGGCTTTCAATCTCTTCAATTCCATACTCGCGGGCATTTCCGTTTTCATTGGTGGTTTTGCCTTTGGCCATTGGGTAACGAACAGCGATCCCGCGTTCCTCCGCATCCTGGCCAAGTCCGAACGATACAAGCCGCGATACGACGCGGCCAAGCAGCAAGTCCCCCGTGTGGAGGTCGTCTAATGTTTCGCCTCGACAAGGTCATCAAGTCCTGGAAAGAGAGCGCGGCTCTTAACGACCACATCAATCTGTACGGCTTTTGGAATGAGACAACATTCCTCACCAAGAGCGGCGATGTCGGTATGGTTCTCAGCATTCCCGGTGTGGACTACGAAAGTCTTGACCGCTCGGAACAGGGGTACACGGTGAAGCGCTTGGAAGCAGCCCTCAAAGCATTTGGCCCAGGCTTCCATGTTTACCAATACCTCTTCAAATCAAACCGGCCAGATATACCATTTGCCACCTATGACGATCCCATTGTTAAAGCAGCTATCGAGCAGCGCCAGAAGTTCTTTGAAGCGAAGCGTGACCACCTTTATCAAGTTGAAATCTTCTACTGCATCCTCTTGAAAGGCGCCAGATCGAAGACCGGCGTTGGCGCGGCGCTCGCTTGCCTCTTCCGCGACCCCGAGGGCGCGATTGGCGAACTGAAGGCACAGTTCACCAGCGACAACATGAAGTCACTGTTGCGTACGCATATCGAGAACGATGTTCGACGGCTCGACCAGCACGTGCAGGCATTCGCTCGGCAACTCGTCGACTTCATGCAAATCGAGATCCTGAACCAGCAGGGGCAGTTCACGTTCTTTCGCCGTTTGCTGAATTACGACGACTGGCGTGTTGCGGGAAGGCCGCAGTCCACGCAGTTTCTCGACTATCAAGTGGTCAATTCCGACATCGAAGCGGAACGTGATCATCTGCTGGTAGGCGATCACATTGTCCGTGTCCTGACGATGAAAGAGGCCATCACAGAAACGCGGCCGCTCGTACTGGACGCTCTGCTTAAGATCTCGGCCAACTTCTACGTCGTCAATGAGTGGACACCGCTCCCCGCGGACAAGGCCCGCAAAGAAGTGAACAAGCGCCGACGCCACTTCAATATGTCCAAGACAGGGTTTGTGTCTCAGATGGGAAACGACGCCACAAAGACGAACCCACGGGATGTGCTGGTGGACGAGTCCAAGCAGGCCGACATCGAAAATCTTGGCGATTGCCTGCGCGCTCTGGGTGACGGGCAATCGCTTGGGGATTTCTCGCTCACCATTGTGCTGTACGGCCGGTCAAGAACGGAGCTCGATCAACTTGCAGCTGAGTTCACTGGCATCTTCACCAATGCGGACGGCAATCTGTTTACGGAAACCTACAATCAGCTGAATGCCTATTTCGCTACCATACCGGGAAACTATGCGTTAAACCTCCGCCACCTGTACCTGCTGAACACGAACTATGCCGATCTGTCTTTTCTTTTTACGATCCTTCCCGGCGAGAAGAAGAATACACATCTCGGCACGGAATACCTAGCCGTACTCGAAACCGACAACCGCACGCCGTACTTCCTCAACCTGCATACCAGCGACGTTGCCCACACGCTGATTCTCGGGATGAGCGGCAGTGGTAAATCGTATTTGTGCAGTTTTCTTCTGCAGAACGCGCAGAAGTACAAGCCGCTGACTTTCATCTTTGATATCGGTGGCAGCTTCCAGTCGGTTACGACGATATTCAGGGGCTCGTACCTGAACGTCGGCCAGGAAACGCGGGACTTCACCATCAACCCATTCTCCTTGCCACAGACAAAAGAGAATCTGCAATTTCTCTTCGGCTTCTTCCGCGTGCTCATTGAGAGCAACCAGCCAGGTTACCGGATTGACTTCAAGGAGGAACGCCGCCTCTGGGATGCAATCGAGCGGATTTACGTGCTGGAGCCGAGCCAGCGCACGATCTCGAACTTTGCGAACATCATTGGCGAGTTGAAGGAACGTCTGTACCGCTGGACCCGCGGCGGCCAGTACGGCTTCCTCTTTGACAACGCGGGGGATACGCTTTCGTTCTCCCGCTTTCAGACCTTCAACTTCCATGGCTGGAATGACGCGCCGGAGGTTTTGGAGCCACTGCTCTTTTATGTTTTGCACCGCGCGTCGAACGAAATTACCGATCCCAAGAAGCTTGCCACCTTCAAGATCTTCCTGCTCGATGAGGCGTGGCTGTTCATCAAGAACGAGACGATCCGCAATTACGTCGTGCAGGCGCAGAAGACCTGGCGCAAGCACAAAGCCGCGATGATCCTTGCGACGCAATCGATCAAAGAGCTTGAGGAGTCGGGGATGCTGGCGATAGTGGCCGAGAGCTGCCCCACAAAGATCTTTCTGGCCAACCCGGACATGAACCGCGAAGTGTACCGCGAGGCGTTTCATCTGAACGATACGGAACTGGACCTTATCGACGGCCTTATTCCTCCTGGACAAATGCTCATTCGGAAGGCGCAGACCTCCAAGAAAGTGCATTTGAACGTCGATTCCGTATCGCACTGGATGGCGACCAACAACGCCCGTGACAACCTCAAAAAACAGGAATATTTCGACCGCTACGGTTTTGCGAATGGGCTTCGCCATCTGGCGGACGAGTATCCATTCCAGCCGCGTGCGCTGGGCGTATCCACCGGCAATATCAACCCTTAAGGAGACTTTGCATGCGAAATATGAAATCCTTCATCAATTTGGTCTTGCTCGTTTTTTCCATTGGTGTAGCTGCGCAGGATTCGGCACGCACGGTGCAGTATCACTCGCAGGACATCATTCCGATTCGCGCCAAGTTGAAATACACGACCCTCATTGAGCTGCCCGTGACAGAGAAGATCATGGAAGCGACCACTGGCGACAAAGAATTTTGGATTGTGGATGTGGTCGGTAACTTCTGCTTTGTTCATCCGGCGAAACAAGGCATCAACTCCAACCTGAATCTCATCACGGATAAGGGAAATATCTACAGTTTCACTCTCCAGGACGTCTCCGGGTACGCCGCCACCAGCCCTGACCTGAAGGTGATCGTCGAACCGGCCGACCATTCCGCCATTGTGGCCGCGAGCGGCCCCCCGCAGTTCGTGCCCGCAGCTCAACTCGAAGAGTCGCGGCAGCAGCTTGGTGCTCTTCAGTCCCACGTTGAGCAGGCAGTGGATGAGTACAAAAGCGCGTATCCGACAAGGCTCAAGTTCGACTATGTCTACAAAGCGAACGAAGCTCCCTTCGATATCCAGTCGATTTATCACGACGACAAGTTCACGTACATCAAGACCAATGCGCCTGAAAAATTCAGCGTGTATGAGATGAAAGACGGTAAACCCAACCTCATCGCCTATGACCTTCGGGAAGGAACGTACATCATTCCGAAGATCATGGACAACGGATATGTCGAACTGGGCAAGAAACGGATGGAATTCACACGTAAGGGATAGCGGCGATGACCGAGAACATCTTTACTCCTCAAACGAACGCGCAGACCGAGTCGCGATCCGAGCCGATGTTGCGCCGTTACTTGGGGAAGCCAAACGGTGTCTTGCGGAAAAACCTCAAGACTTTTGTTTATCTGGGTGCGGCGATGCTCGTGATTGTGGCAGCGCTTTTCAGCTCATCTGGTAAGAAGACGGGCGCACAGCAGGCCACTGCTAAGGGACAAACACCGCAACCCACATTGCAGGACAACACCGACAACAACGTGCAGGAGATGAAGAACCAGTTTCAGGCCGAACGCCAGAAAGAGCAGCAAGCGGCAATCGTCGCTGCCACAATGGGAGATCCGACGCTTGCGTCTGCGCCGCCCGCACAGCAGGCCGCTGCCTCGGTTTTCGGTCCGACCGGCATTGCCGTACCCTGCGTTCCAGGCCAACCCTGTCCACAGGCGCCACAAAGCAACTTGCAGATGCCACTCACGCCAGTGCAACAGCAAGCGCAACTAATAGCTGCGAAGGAACGCGAGCGGGCGAACGACTCACGTTTCGCTTCCAACCTTGTGTACTCCCGTGCTTCGGAGCAAGCCCCACAGCTAGGCCAGGGCGTGGCAGCCCAGAGCGG
>JGI12635J15846_10001898_pt1 | contig 18264 bp, 17 predicted proteins | sample BlaSpr_A8_OM2_M2_FD_15846 | JGI IMG/M metagenome (IMG submission 15846) | reverse complement strand
CGGCGCGCCGGTCGAAGTCCTCGTCGAGTGTCAGAAGCTTGGGCGCCTGCCAGTCGTCAACTTCGCCGCGGGCGGCATCGCGACGCCGGCCGACGCGGCGCTGATGATGCAGCTCGGCGTCGATGGGGTGTTCGTCGGTTCGGGCATCTTCAAGTCTGAGGACCCGTTGAAGCGTGCCAAGGCCATCGTCACGGCGACCACCTACTTCGACAAGCCAGAGGTGCTCGCCGAGGCCTCCGCCGGGCTGGGCAAAGCCATGCAAGGCCTCGAGATCCCGGCCATCCCGAAGGACGAGCTGCTCGCTGCCCGAGGCTGGTAGCTCTGCAGCCGGGCGCGCGCAGGGCGCTCAGATGAAAGAGTCGGCCAAGAAGGACCGGGCGCCTTTGATCGGGGTCCTCGCGATGCAGGGTGCTTTCGCCGAGCACGTCCGTGCCCTCGAAGCCGCTGGCGCCCGCACGCGCCTGGTGCGGACGCGCGAAGACCTCGAAGGCCTGGACGGCATCGTGCTTCCTGGTGGCGAGAGCACGACGATGACGATGCTTATGGAGCGGGTCGGGCTCCTCGAGCCGCTGCGCGATGCGATTCGCGGCGGCCTCGCGACCCTCGCCACCTGCGCGGGCATGATCGTGCTCGCGCGAGAGATCACCGACGGGATGCCCGATCAGCAGGGCCTGGGCCTGCTCGACATCGCCGTGAAGCGCAACGGGTACGGGCGCCAGGTCGACAGCTTCGAAGCCCCGCTCAGCATCGAAGGAATGAATGGCAAGACGTTTCCCGGCGTCTTCATCCGGGCGCCGCTCGTCGAGCGGACCGGCGATGTGGACGTGATCGCGACCCTCGACGGACGTGCTGTCGCGGTGAGGCAGGGGCGAATCCTGGCCCTCGGGTTTCATCCCGAGCTCAGCGGCGACCTCCGCCTGCATCGAGAGTTCGTACGCCTCGCGGGCCACCCCGAATGAAGGTGCGGGCCGCGGGGCTGCTCGACCTCGCCAAGATCGAGGAGATGCATCGTTCCTCCGACATCCGCCTCAGTGAGGCCGCTCCGCCGGCGGCGCGGCTGTGGACGCTGTTGAGCTCGACGCTTTCGGCTCTGCTGCCACTCTCTCAGGAAACGCTGATGTTCGTCGCGGAGGATGGCGGAAAGGTGATCGGCTTCATCCAGGCGTCCGGCCAGCCGCTCGGCCTCGACCTGCGGCGTGCCCGCGTGCTGCAGGTGCTCAACCTGCAGGTCGCCGATGGAGCTGACTCCGACGAGGTGGCGCCGGCGTTGGTCCAGCACCTTTGCAACCAGGCCCTCGAGCGGGGCGCGCTGCGGTTGTTCGTCCGCCTGCCGGACCGCGACGCGCTCCTGCCCGCGTTTCGGACCCAGGGATTCCGGCAGTACGCGACAGAGCAAGTCGTCTACGCCGACCGGCCGCAACAGCGCTCCGAGCAGTATCCGGACGGCCTGCGTCCGGTGAAGCGAGGAGACGAGCGCAGCCTGTATCAGCTGTACAGGAAGGTGACGCCGCAAGGGGTCTCGCAGCTCGAGGCGCCGACATACAGGGAGTGGAGGGCGCTGCACACGGGTGAGCTTGCGGGAGGCCACGTCGTGGATCGCGTCGAGGTCGTCAGCTGGGTCAGGATGCAGCGCGGAGGAGAAGCGAGGCCCGACACGCTGCAGTTCATGGCCCTGCCTGAGAATCCGCTGCCCGCGGAGCTCGCCGACTTCGGGATCTCACTGCTGGGTGACTCGCGAGCGCCGGCCTGGTCGAGCCTGCGTCACTATGATTCGCACATGATCGACGCCCTTCGCGGGCGTGGGTTCACGGTATTGCTCACGCAACTCCTGTTGGTCAAAGAGCTCGCCGTCCGAGTGGCGAAGCCCGTGCGCGAAAAGGGACTGGTGCCGTCGTTTGGGTAGTCGTAATGGCTGAAGCAAGTCGCCAGTCGCGTGCCGGCAACTGGGATGAAGAGGTGGAGCTCCTCGCTCGCGCACTGCCTCCCGACCTGGCGCGGGCTCTGCATGAGCGCATCGACCCGGGCGAGCTGCTCGAGATCGTCCTTGACCTCGGCCGGGAGCCGGCGGCCCGCGTGCCGGAACACGAGGTGCTGCTCGCTGACCATTCCGTCTCCGCTTCAGACCTCGAGCACGTGGCGAACAACGTCGGGCAGTTTGGCGACGACAACCGCGCCGGGATCGAGCGCACGCTGCACCGAGTCTCCGCGATTCGCAACCGCTCGGGACGCATCGTCGGCCTGACGATGCGCGTCGGGCGCGCGGTGACCGGCACCGGCGAGATCATCCGCGACATCGTCGTGAGCGGCCAGAGCATCCTGCTTCTCGGCCGGCCCGGCATCGGCAAGACCACGATGCTGCGCGAATGCGCGCGGCTGCTCGCCGACGAGCTGCGTAAGCGCGTCGTCATCGTCGACACGTCGAACGAGATCGGCGGCGACGGCGACATTCCGCACCCCGGGATCGGGCGCGCTCGGCGCATGCAGGTCAAGACGCCGCTCCTGCAGCACGCCGTGATGATCGAGGCGGTCGAGAACCATATGCCCGAGGTCATCGTCATCGACGAGATAGGGACCGAGCTCGAGGCCGCGGCCGCGCGCACCATCGCTGAGCGCGGCGTCCAGCTGATCGCCACCGCGCATGGGCAGACTCTCGAGAACCTGCTCGTCAACCCGACGCTCAACGACCTGCTCGGCGGCATCCAGAGCGTGACCCTCTCGGACGAGGAGGCGCGCCGGCGCGGCACTCAGAAGTCGGTCCTCGAGCGCAAGGCTCCCCCGACGTTCGACGTCCTCGTCGAGATCCAGGACCGCGACCGGGTGGCCATCCACATGCCCCTGGCCGATGTCGTCGACACGGCGCTGCGCGGCCCGATGCAGACTCCCAAGATCCGCGTCCGCACGCGGGACGGACGCGTCATCTCCAACGTCGACGCGCCCGTGGTTCTCGCGCAGGAGCCGCCTGTGCCGGCCACGGTGTCGACCACCAAGCCGCTCGGCATCTTTCCCTATGGCGTCAGCCGGCACCACGTCGAGCAGTCGATCAAGGAGCTGGACCTGCCGGTTCGCGTGCTGGGCAACCTCGACGGCGCAGGCGCCGTCCTCACCCTGAAAAATCACTATCGCCGCCGGCCTGACAGTCTCCGCCAGGCGGAGAGCCGCGGCCTGCCGATACACATCCTGAAGAGCAACTCGCCCAGCCAGGTCCGCGACGCGCTTTCGCGGATCTACGGCGTCGACAAGCCTGATGACGCCACGACTCGCGCGCTGGCCGAGGCCGCCGCCGCGATCCGCCAGGTCAAGACGACCCTCCGCCCGGTCGAGATCTCACCGCAGAACGCATACCTGCGGCGCCTGCAGCATCAGCTGGTGGCGGAAAACGACCTCTCGGCCCGCAGCACCGGCAAGGAGCCTCAGCGAAGGCTGCGCATAACGCCGTCGCCCGAGCAACCCGCTTAAGTCACGGGGGAGGCAGGCCTCCCCCGTGGAGCCCCCTCCGAGTTGCACTATGCATGGCAGCGGATGGTGGGGCCACGCGGGGGTGACGGCCGGAGTAAATCCGGCCTACAGCCGCCATCCGTCTATTAGCTACATTGCGTAGGTGGCCGGGCGGGGACTCTTCATCACGTTCGAGGGCTCCGAGGGTTCAGGCAAGACGACCCAGGCCGAATTGCTCGGCGAGTGGCTCGAGTCACGCGATCCGGTCGTCGTGCGTGAGCCCGGCGGGACCGAGCTGGGCGAGCAGATCCGCGACGTTGTCCTCTACAAAGGCCTCGAGATCGACGCCGAGGCCGAGATGTACCTCTTCATGGCCTCCCGGCGCCAGCTGATCGCCGACGTCATCGGGCCGGCTCTCGCGTCGGGCCGCGTGGTGATCGCGGATCGGTACCACGATTCGACGCTCGCGTATCAGGGCGGCGGGCGTGGTGTCCCCACGACATGGCCGTCGACGTTTCCGCGTCCGGACATCACGTTCCTGCTGGAGGGCCCGGTCGAGGCGGGTCTCGGGCGCCACGAGTCGGCCGGCAAGAGCAAGGACCGTATGGAACAGGAGTCGATCGACTTCCATCGCAAGGTGGCCGAGGCGTACGGCCGGCTCGCGGCCGCCGAACCCGAGCGATTCGTCCGGCTCGACGCCACGGGGTCGCGGGACAAGATCCATCTCGAGGTGCGCGATCGCCTCGAGAAGCTGCTCGAGGGCCTGGATTGAAGCTGATCGTTGCGGTGGTCCAGGGCGAGGACGCGCAGCGTACAGTGGGCGCCCTGGCAGACAAAGGGGTCGTTCCGGTGGATTCTTTCGAGAGGATCTGAGCCGGTCGTTCCATGATCAGGGTCGAGGGCCTGCGCAAGAGCTTCGGCGACGTGCGCGCCGTCGCGGGGGTCGACCTCCGTGTCGAGCGCGGCGAGATCCTCGTCCTGCTCGGACAGAACGGGGCGGGAAAATCGACCACCCTGCGCTGCCTCGGCGGGATCCTGCGGCCGGACGCGGGCCTGATCGAGCTCGACGGACTTCGGCTGCCTGAGAGCCTCGACGCAGTGCGCTCGCGCCTCGGTGTAGTGCCGGACCAGGCGCGCCTGTACGGTCGCAACACCGCACCTGAATACCTCGACCGTTTCGGATACCTCTACGGCGTTCCCGAAAAGGTCCGCCGCGAGCGCATCGCCGCCCTCCTCGAGCGCTTCGAGCTGGCCGACCGAGCGGACACAATCCTCGCGGCCTACTCGCGGGGCATGGCACAGAAGGTGGCTCTGATCCGCGCGACGATCCACGAGCCCGACTGGATCTTCTGCGACGAGCCGACAGCCGGCCTGGACCCTGTGGCCGCATCGGACATGCGCCACTACCTCGGCGAGCAGAAAGCGCGCGGCGCGGCACTCATCGTCACCACCCATGTGCTGGGCGAGGCGGAGCTGATAGCCGACCGCGTCGCGATCATGCGGCGCGGTGTCATCGTCGCCGAGGGCGCCCTCGATGAGCTGCGCGAGCGAGCGGGCGACGGACGCCGCTTCAGCGCTCACCTCGCGCGCACTCCGGTAAGCGCAGAGCCGATCGAGCGGTGGCTCAGCACGCGCACGTTGACGTACCGACTCAAAGGCGCGGAGCTGAGCTACACGCTGCCGTGGCAGACAAGCGTCGGCGATCGGGCGGACTTCGCCGCGCAGCTGCAGGCCCGCTTGGCGGAGCAGGCCGCGCCGTTCCACGAGCTCGAGGAGGTGCAGACCACGCTCGAGTCGGTCTACCTGAAGGCGATGGAGACACCGGTGGCTGCGGCTGCTGAGCCGCCTGCGCAGCCCACGCGCATCACCTCGGGCATCGGCGCGCGGCGCATCTTCGCGTCGCTGCGCGAGCAGGGCGACATGCTTCGCCACTCGCTTCCTTTCTATGTGAGCTCCTGGTGGCGGCGTGGGGACCTCAGCTGGGTCGGATACCTGAACGCGTTCGTGCTCCTGCTCGTCGCAGGCACCTCGCTGTTCGGGCAGCTGCCCGGAGTCGCGGGCCAGGTTGCGCAGCGCCTGGCCGGCGGTAGCGCGCTGCAGGCCGGCCTGCTGCTCCCGCTCTTCTTCATGTCGTTCGCCCTTCTCGAGTCGATCAAGAGCTCGATCGGGATCTGGTGGGAGAAGGCCCAGGGGTCATTGGAGGTATTGCTCTACACGCCGGTCGACGACCCGTCGCTGATCTGGCTCGAGGTGCTGCCCGGCGCGGTCGTGAGCACGGTCTGGGTGACCTTCTGGATGGCGGCCGGGATGGGGCTGCTGAGCCTTTTCGGAGAGGCGGCTCCGTGGGGACTGCTACCGATCTTCGCGCTGGTAGCGGCCGTTACCGCGTACTGGGCGGCGATGGGTCGGATGCTGGGCTTCATGCTCTTCCCGCGCGAAGGAGCGGCGGGTGGGGCCTGGTCCTTCCTGCTCTCGCCCGTGTCCGCGGCCGTGGCGGACCTGCCGCTCGCGCTGTTCGTGTTTCGCTCGCCGCTCGCGCCGGTCTCGCTGCTCCTCCCTTTTACCGCGTGCATCGCCCTGACCATCCTGTGCGGAGCGACCTTCGATCGCGAGCGGTTGATGGAAACGGGGGTGAAGCGCGCGCGCCGACGCAGGAGCTGGCTGCCGGTCGCCGTCCTCCGCCGCAACGGGGCGGCCGTCGCTGCGGGCGTGGTCCTCGCCGCGGCATCCGCGGGCGTGGCGGGAACGATCAGCTCGAGCGCCCACTGGCACTCGTGGTCGGACGTGCGCGCGGCCGCCATTGGAGCGCCGATCGACCCCGCGCCCGTCGCCTCGACCACTGCGGCGCAGACCGCGACCGGTCACGTGACCGGCGTGACGGTCGCCGCCGCCGGCCTGGCCGGAATCGTGGGCGTGCTCGCGCTGATGCTCGGGCTGGTAGCGCTGAGCTTCGCCTCGTTCTTCCTCCTGGGGCTCCCGGCCGTGGTCCTCCTCCTGGGTGCCGGTGGGCTTTGGGGCATGCAGCTCGGGTTTGGCGGTTCCACGCCGCTCCAGCCGTGGTTCGCGGGAGCGGGCGGAGTCGTCCTCCTCGCCCTCGCCCTCAACACCGGCGCGGCGCTTCCGATCTATTGGTCGCTCGTGTTCGGATCGGGGCGCCGCCTCGACCGATTGCGCGAGGCGTGGTCGAACTATTGGGCGATGTTCCGGGGGCTGGTCATACCGGCGTGCGCTCTGTTTGGGGTCGTCGTGTTCAGGCTTCTCGCAGCGGGCTGAGCCGGCCTAGAGATCAAGGGCCTGGGCGACCAGCTCGCGGTGGTAGGTCGCGTCGCCAAGCGTCACCTCGGACGATTTCGCACGCTTGAAGTACAGGTGCATGTCGTGCTCCCAGGTGAAGCCAATTCCTCCGTGCACCTGGATTCCGTCGCCCGCGACCTTGCGGTACGCGTCGGAGACGTAAGCCTTCGCCATCGACGACGCGAGAGAGCGATCCGGGGCGTCCGCCTCCACGGCCCACGCGGCGTAGTAAGTCGCGGACCGGCCGCTCTCGGACAGGACCAGCATGTCGGCGAGCTTGTGCGACACCGCCTGGTAGATCCCGATCGGCTTGCCGAACTGCTGCCGCGTCTTGGCGTACTCGGTCGACGTCTCGAGCACCTTCTGCACACCCCCGACCATCTCGGCGCACAGCGCGGCCGTCGACCTTTCGAGCGCTCGTTTCAAATGCGGCCACGCTTTGTCCGGGGCGCCCATCACCGCGTCGTCGCCCAGCTGCACGTTCTCGAAGCGAACCTCGCTCCAGCGCCGGGTCATGTCGAGCGTCTCCAGCGGATTGACCGTCATGCCCGCGGGCCGTCCCTTGACCAGGAAGAGCGTGATGCCGTCCTCGCCCTCTCCGCGCGTCCGGGCCACCACGACGATGTAGTCCGCTACGTCCGCGTCGGGCACGAATAGCTTCAGGCCGTCGAGCGTCCACCCGCCGCCGGCCCGTGTCGCCTTGAGCGCGACGCTGCCCGCATCCCACCTGCCCGACGGTTCGGTGAAGGCGAGCGTCGCGCGTGCGCTGCCCTGCGCGATGGCGCCGAGCGCGTCCTTTTTCTGCGCCTCCGTTCCAGCCTCCAGGATCGCCGGCACCGCCAGTCCCATCGTGGTGAAGAACGGCCCGGGTAGAAGCGCGCGCCCGGCCTCTTCGAGGACGACGACCAGGTCGAGAAACGTCCCGACGCCGCCGTATTCCTCCGGTATCCCGAGCGCCGTCCAGCCCAGGTCCGCGATCTTCTTCCACATCGCAGCGTCATAGCCGCCGGCTTCCATCAGCCTGCGGACGACCTTGGGGCTGCACTCCTTGGCGAGAAACTCGCGCGTCGAGCGCCGGAGCATCTCCTGCTCTTCGGAAAACGCGAAATCCACGAATCGAGTCTAGGTCGTGGGTGACGTGGAAGGTTCGGACGGGCGCCCGGCGGTGACGTGCGCCGTCTCGCGCAGCGGCACCTCTTTGATGAAGAGGGTGGCGATGAACGCGATCGCGATAATCGGCAGCCCGGCCATGAAAACCGGATGCAGCGCGTCGGCCAGGCCGTGCCGGATGCCCGCCGCGATCGCCGGAGGGAGATTCGCGAGCTGCGCCGGATCGAAGACCGCGGTCGCGCTGGCTCCGCCACCGGCTTGCTGAAGCTTCTGGACGGCGGCGGCCGGCAGGTACCTGCCGATCGCGGACTGCATGCCCTGCGTGAGGATGGTGCCGAGAATCGCAAGCCCGACAGCCGCGCCGATCGACCGAGACAGCTGTGTGGTCGAGGTCGCTACCGCCATGTCCTGGCGGCTCACCGAGTTCTGGACGACGAGCACATATGTCTGCATCGTCACGCCAAGGCCGAGCCCGATGAGGACCATCGCGACGATCGACTGCTGGTTGGTCGTGCCTACCCCGAAGGTGGAGAGCATGTAGAAACCCGCGCCCATCGAAACGAGGCCCGCGAGAAGCTGCACCTTGTAGCGGCCGGTGCGGGAGATGATCTGTCCGCCGATGACGCTCGTCACGATCATCGCGAGCAGCATCGGAACGAGGATCGCGCCGGAGTTGGAGACGCTGTTGCCGACGACACCCTGCACGAAGACCGGCAGGAAGAAGATCGCTCCGAACATCGACATGGCGACTGCGACGCTGGCGATGTTCGAGAAGGTGAAGATGCTGCTCTTGAACAGATAAAGGGGCAGGACGGGCTCCGGCGTATGCCGCTCGATCCAGATGAATGCCGTGAGCAGGACCGCAGACGCGGAGTAGAGGCCGACGATCTGCCAGGAGCTCCACGGGTACTGCACCCCTCCCCAGACCGTCGCGAGCAACGTGCACGCGATGCCGAGCGATAGCGTCACGCTGCCCCACACGTCGATCGTGTGCTTGCGCCGTTCGTTCGGCACGTGCATGAAGAACCAGATGACGACCAGGGTCAGCACCGCGATGGGCAGGTTGACGAAGAACAGCCATCGCCACGAGAAGTGCTCGGTGATGAAGCCGCCGGCGGCGGGGCCGACGATCGATGCCAGGCCGAACGACGCGCCCATGATGCCCTGGTACTTGCCGCGTTCGCGCGGCGAGATGATGTCCCCGATGATCGCCTGCGACAGCGGCATGATGAAACCCATCCCGGCGCCCTGGACGAAGCGGGCAAAGACCAGGAACCAGAAGTTGGGAGCGATTCCCGACAGCCCGGATCCCACCGCGAAAACGACGATGCCGGTCATGTACAGGGGCTTGCGGCCGTAGATGTCGGACAGCTTGCCGGCGATCGGGGTGACGATCGTCGACGCGAGCATTGCAGAGACCGGGATCCAGCTGTAGTCGGCGAGACCGCCGAGCTCGGCGACGATGGTCGGCAGCGCGGGCGCGACCAGGGTCAGGTTGAGGGACGCGATCAGCGAGCCGAGCATCAAGCCCGCGAAGACGGTCATCACGCCACGGTCGATGCCCTTCGAGGTTGCCCCGGCCGCCCGCGTGGCGACTGCGGTCACTTGACGAAGACTACCGAGATCGAGGCAGTCCCAGCACCCGTTCGGCGAGGATGTTGCGCAGCACCTCGGAGGTTCCCGCTTCGATGGTGTTCGCGCGCGAGCGCAGGAATTGGTACTTCCAACCCTCTCCGTCGCCGACCTGGCCGGCAGGCCCGGCGATGTCCACGGCGGTCTCGGTCATGCGTTGGTTCAACTCCGACCACATGAGCTTGAGGATCGAGCCCTCCGGGCCTGGAATGCCGCTCCGCTTCACGGCCGTCACCGCTCGATATCCGTTGAGCTGGAGCGCGCGCGCCTCGATGGTGTGCTGCGCGATCTTCTGCCGCACGAGCGGGTCGGCGCCGCGGCCCAGCTTGCGCGCGTGCTCGGCGAGCTCCGCCGCCGTGATCTGCGCGCGTGTGGCCAGGGCGAGGCCCAGCGTTCCGCGCTCGTGAAGGAGGGTCGTCATCGCGACGGCCCACCCTTTGCCGGCCTCGCCGAGGATCTGCGACTTCGGCACCTTGACGTCTTTGAAGAAGATCTCGTTGAACTCTGCGTCACCCGTGATCTGGACCAGCGGCCGGACCTCGATACCGGGGCTCTGCATGTCGACCAGGAGGTAGGTCAGGCCGTCCCGCGGGTTGGGTTCCTTGCGCTCGCGGGCGAGGAGCATGCACCACTTGGCGACGTGGGCAAGGGTCGTCCACACCTTCTGCCCGTTGACGACGTAGTGGTCGCCCCGGTCCTCCGCCCTGGTCTGCAGACCGGACAGGTCGCTGCCCGCGTTCGGCTCGCTGAAGCCCTGGCACCAGATCTCCTCGGCTGACAGGAGCGGCGGCAGGTAGCGCTTCTTCTGCTCTTCGGTGCCGTGCGCGATGACAACAGGCCCGCCCATGCCAAGGCCTATGACGTTGATCGGCTCGGGGGCGTGAGCGAGGATCATCTCGTCGTTGAAGATGAGCTGGTCCATGAAGTTGCCGCCGCGGCCGCCGTACTCCTCGGGCCACGTGATGCCGACGTAGCCGGCCTCGGATAGCTTCTTCTGCCACTTTCGCCGGCGCTCAATGAAGGTGTTCATGTCGCCGTCGCCTTCCGCGTCCGCGTCGTGTGGCGCGTTGGCCTTCAGCCAGGCGCGGACCTCGTTCCGGAACGTCTTCTCGGATGGGCTGAGGTCGAAATCCATGCCGCTTAGGTTAGGCCACCGCCGGGATGACTTCTTTCGCCAGCAGCTCCAAGGCATCTGAATCGTCGAGCAGGAAGTGCTGGAGCATGAAGAGGTCGACGCCCAGCTTGGCGTGCTCGCGCATCTGCCCTGCGATCTCGTCGGGCGTGCCGACGAACGCGCTCGGGCGCACGGTGGCCAGCACCTCGTCGGGGTTCTTGCCTCTTAGGTTCGGCAGGAGCTCGCTCAGCAGGGCCGCCCTTTTCCGCAGCTCGTCCTGGTTGCGGCCGATGACGTAGGTGGTCATGATCGAGCGCTTGATGGTCGCGGGGTCGCGACCGATGTCGCGGCAGAGTTGTTCGAGCAGCTCGCGCCGCTGACGGAACATCTCCGGGTCCAGCCGCGAAAGATTCCACTCGGCGGCCTCGCGCGCGACAAGTGGAAGCGTGCGCTTGACTCCCTTGCCACCGAGGAGCAGCCGGATCGGATTGCGCGCGGGCTTCGGGTTCGTCTTGGTCCAGATGTCTCGCATCGTCGCGATGCCCGTCTCGAGCCGCTCGAAGCGCTCCCGTTCGGTGAGGAAGGGGATGCCGAACATCTCGTGCTCGTTCACGTTCCAACCGGCTCCGACTCCGAGGATCAGCCGGCCTCCGGAAAGCGCATCGACGGACGCCGCGACCTTGGCCAGCACCGACGGGATCCGAAATGTCATCGGGCTCACCATCGGGCCGAACTCGATGCGCTTCGTCCATTGGGCGGCGAGGGCCAGCGACGCCCAGCACTCGATGCAGTCGCGGTCGGGCGCGTTCATCAGTGAGATCAGGTGATCGCTGCGCCGCAGCGAGGCGAAGCCGAGCGTGTCGACGTCGGTGCAGATCCGCCGCCAGCGCTCCCAGTTGAGGCCCTCCTGGCCTTCGATCATGATCCCGATCTGCGTCATTTGAAGGCCATCGTAAGTTCATCGAGCGGCCGAAAGTTCAGGATGCGCTCCTTCGGAATGCCCGCCCGACGGGCCATCCACAGGGCCATCGGGACGTAGGCGAACTCGGCCGGCGCATGCGCGTCGGCGTCGACTACGAAATCGCACCCGAGCTCGTAAGCGAGGCGCGCCATCTCTGGAGAGAGGTCCATGCGCGCAGGGTCGCAGTCGATCTCGACCGCCACGCCGTGCTTCGCGGCCGCCCTGAACACCGCCTCGAAGTCATAGGTCGCGCCCTCCCTGGAGCCTGGCCGGCGCCCGGTCGGATGCCCTATCACGTCGACGTGCGGATGCGAGGCCGCGCGCAGCATCCGCTCGGTCATCGCCGCGGGTTCCTGGCGGAGCTTCACGTGCGGGGACGCGATCACGATGTCGAGGATCTCGAGCACCTGGTCCGGCAGGTCGAGCGATCCGTCCTCGAGGATGTCGACCTCGATCCCTTGCAGAAGGGTCAAGCCGTCGACCTGCTTCTGCACCTCCGCCATCTCGCGCGACTGGGCAAGCAGGCGTTCAGCGTTCAGGCCGTGGACCACCGTGATCCGCGGCGAGTGGTCGGTGATCCCCAGATGGCAGTAGCCGAGGGCCTGGGCGCCCTGCGCCATCGCCAGCATCGTGGCGCGGCCGTCGGACCAGTCGGTGTGCGAATGCACGTCACCCCGGTAATCGGCGAAGTCGAGCACCGATTCGTCGTCGCGGGCGGGCTGCTTCATCTCCTCGCGCAGCCGGTTCAGGTAGCGGCTCTCGCCGGTCTGGACGAGCTCGGCCAGAACCTTCGCGATGCCGGCTCCGACCCCTTCGATCGAGGTCAGGCTTCCCGACTTCTGCAGCGCGTCGAGATCTGGGCGCTCCAGTGCGAGCGACCAAGAGGCCATCGAAAAGGCCTTGGCCCGGAACTTCTCCTTGGCGTCCTGGCGCAGCAGGTAGCCGATCTCCGACAACACCTGGGCAGCCTTAATGGCATCCAACCCGTAAATTGTGTAAGCAAGCATGGCCAGCCCGAAACCGAAGCCCGGCGACCCGATCGCGGACCTGGTCGATTCACTGCTCGTCGAGCTGGGCGAGGACCCCGACCGTCAGGGCCTAAAGGCGACCCCGGACCGGGTCTCACGGGCTCTGCGCGAGCTGACCAGCGGATACGGCGTGAAGCCCGAGGAGGTCGTCGCCGACGCCGTCTTCGACCAAGACTACGACGAGATGGTCGTGGTGAAGGACGTCCCTTTCTACAGCCTCTGCGAGCATCACATGCTGCCCTTCTTCGGCCAGGTCCACGTCGGCTACCTGCCGAAGGGCAAGGTCATCGGCCTGAGCAAGATCCCGCGCCTGATCGAGGTGTTCGCCCACCGGCTCCAGATCCAGGAGCAGATGACAAACCAGATCGCGGACGCGCTGAACGCCGCTGTCGCGCCGCGCGGCGTTGGGGTCGTGGTCGAGGCGCGGCACCTGTGCATGGAGATGCGCGGGGTCGAGACGCCGGGCGGCCGGATGATCACCTCGTGCATGCTCGGGACGTTCCGCAAGGACCCGCGCACGCGCGCCGAATTCCTCGACCTCGTCCGCCGGACGACCTGACCCGGGCCGCCACGGCGCCCCTGGATGCATAAACGAGCCTTTATGCTTTAGACTGGTCCATAAAGGAACCTTTATGTTTCTCCAGAGCCCGCGCCACGAATTGCCCGATCATTACCTGGCCTTCGCCAACCCCACCCGCCTGCGCATTCTCGAGCGCCTGGGCAAGGTCGGCGAGGAAAACGTCACCGATCTGGCCGCCTTCCTCCGCATGAGCCAGCCGCGCATCTCCTGGCACCTGCGGACCCTCCGCCTGGGCGGCGCGATCCGGATCAGGCGTGAGGGGCGCCAGGCCTATTGCTCGCTCGACGTGGAGACCATCCGGCGCAATCGGGAGCGCCTGGACCAGATGCTCGGAATCACTCAGAAGATGAAAGTTCGCGAGGAGGTCGGGGCATGAGCTCCAATCACAGGAACGGTCATAAGAACGGCAAAGTACGCGTCGCCATCGTGGGGGTCGGCAACTGCGCCTCCTCTCTGGTCCAGGGCGTGCACTACTACCACGACGCATCGCGCAAAGACTCCGTCCCCGGCTTGATGCACGTCGACCTCGGCGGCTACCACATCAGCGACATCGAGTTCGTCGCCGCNTTCGACATCGACAAGAACAAGGTCGGGCTCGACCTCGCCGAGGCGATCTACGCCAAGCCGAACAACACCGTGAGGTTCGCAGACGTNCCGCGCCTCGGCGTCAAGGTCCAGCGCGGCATGACGCACGACGGGATCGGCAAATACCTCGCNGACATCGTGCACAAAGCTCCCGGCGAAACCGCCGACGTGGTCGGCATCCTCAAGAAGACNAAAGCNGACGTCGTGGTCAGCTACCTCCCGGTCGGGTCCGAGGAGGCGACCAAGTGGTACGTCGAGCAAGCGCTNGCCGCCGGCGTCGGGTTCGTCAACTGCATCCCGGTCTTCATCGCGCGAGAGGCGTACTGGCAGAAGCGCTTCGCTGAGAAGCACCTCCCGATCATCGGCGACGACATCAAGTCGCAGGTCGGCGCGACGATCATCCACCGCGTGCTGACGCGTCTGTTCCGCGACCGCGGCGTCAAGCTCGAGCGGACATATCAGCTCAACTTCGGCGGCAACACCGACTTCCTGAACATGCTGGAGCGCGAGCGGCTGATGTCGAAGAAGATCTCCAAGACTCGCTCGGTCACGTCCCAGCTCGATTACGACGTCGGCGCCGAGAACGTGCACATCGGACCGTCCGACTACGTGCCCTGGCTCAACGACCGCAAGTGGGCGTACATCCGGCTCGAGGGTCGCTCGTTCGGTGACGTCCCCCTCAACGTCGAGCTGAAGCTCGAGGTCGTCGACTCCCCCAACTCCGCCGGCATCGTCATCGACGCGGTGCGCTGCGCCAAGCTGGCGCTCGACCGCGGAATCGGCGGAGCGCTCGAAGGGCCCAGCTCTTACTTCATGAAGTCGCCGCCCGTGCAGTACAGCGACAACGAGGCGAGGCGGTTGGTGGAGGAGTTCATCGAAGGTGATAAGGCGGGAGTCAATGGGCGCGACCGCCGCGTCGTTCGAACCAAGCCGGCCGCAGCTGCTCGGCGCTAGCTACCAGGCCGGGGCGCGCGTGATGCGCGCGCTGCCGGCCGGCCTGCGTCACGCGGCAGCCGCGCCCGGCGGCACGGCGTGGTTCTGGCTGAGCGCCGCGCAGCGCCGCGCGGCGCTCGACAACTACGCCGCCGTGCTCGGACGCGCGCCCGCCGACCCCGAGGTGGCGCGGGTGGCGCGCCGCGCTTTTCAGAACTACGGCCGCATGCTCATGGACTTCCTGCTGCTGGGCAGTCTCTCGCCGGACGACCTTCGCCGGCGTATGACTTACGAGGGCCGCGAGCATCTCGACGCGGCGCTTGCCGGCGGACGCGGGGTCATCATGGCTGTGCCCCACATGGGCTCATGGGACATGGCCGGGTCATTCGCCGCCACCCTCGGTTACTCGATGTGGGCGGTCGCGGAGCGGTTTCCCGGGACGCTCAACGATGCGGTCGTCCGAACCCGCCAGCGTTTCGGCCTCAACGTGATCATGTTGGGCCGGTCGGCCGTGCGGTCGATCACCGACGCGCTGCGGGGCAACGGCGTCGTCGCGCTGCTCTGCGACCTCGAGCAGGGACCAGGGGTCGGTGTGCGGTTCTTCGGCCGCCGCGCCGTGGTGCCGGGCGGCCCCGCGGCGATCGCCCTCAAAACGGGCGCGGCCCTCGTGCCCGCCTACCAGTTCTCGCCGTCGCCAGGCCGCTATCACATCCATCTCGATGAGCAGCTGCGGTGGCCCGACGCCGAAAACAAGGAAGGATTGATGCAGCGGGTCGTGACCCGCTTCGAGGATTTCATCAAGGAGCATCCCGACCAGTGGTACGCGTTCCGCCCCATGTTCGATCGTTGAGGGATGGGCGAATGGACTTGGCGAGGGTTCAAGATCGTCCAGTCGCTCGTCGAACGATTGCCGCGTTCATGGGCGTACGCACTTGCGGTGATCGGCGCGAGGTTCGCGTGGTGGTTCTCGCCGCTGGCGCGGCCGCGGCTCGAGTACAACCTGAAGGTCGCGTGCCCCGAGCTGCAGGACAACACCGACCAGCTGCACCGCATCTCGTGGCAGAACTTTCGCAATCACGCGAAGGCCTACGCCGACCTGATGATGCTGCCGAGTATGAGAGTCGAGGCCATGCGCGCACGCCTGAAGGTGACGGGACTCGAAAACCTCGACGAAGCGCGGCCCCTGGGCAAGGGCGTGCTGGTGGTCTCCTGCCACATGGGCTCGTACGAGATCGTGTCCGCGATCTGGTCCGCGACCCTGGCGCCCGTGAGCCTGTTCGCCGAGGAAGTGGAGCCCCGGGCGCTCTTCGAGTGGTACCGCGAAACCCGGGCGCGCCTTGGCATCAGCGTCCTGACGCTCGACTACGGCGGCATTCGGAAGGTGCTGGAAGCCTTGCGCGAGCAGGAGATGGTGATCACTGCGATCGACCGCGATATCACCGGCACGGGCTACCTGATGCCCTTCTTCGGCAAGCTGGCGCCGATACCCCTCGGTCCGGCCGCGATCGCGTTGCGGCTCGGCACGCCTCTCCTCCCCGTCTGCTGCTACCGGCTCCCGGACGACACCTACATGGCCGAGGCCGGCCCGCTGGTCAACGCGAGGTCGACAGGCAACGCGCGTGCCGACCAGGTGCGCGCCACGCAGGAGCTGCTGCGGCACATCGAGGGGTTCATCCGGCGGCACCCGGAGCAGTGGCACGTGCCGCACCGGATCTGGGCGGGATCGCCATGAGCGCCGCGCCGTGAGAGTAGGTCTCGTTTCGCCTTACGACTTCGCCTCACCTGGGGGCGTCAACGATCATGTGCGCAACCTCGCGATCCAGCTGCGGCGCCTGGGACACGAGGCCAGGATCTTCGCGCCCTCGAGCCGCGCCGACGTGGACTTCGACAGCGCGCGCTTTTACCGGATCGGGACGCCGATCGCCATCCCCGTCAACGACTCGGTCGCGCGGATCACGCTCAGCTTTCACCTCGCCAACCAGGTCGCGGCGATCATCGCCGACGAGCGGTTCGACGTCCTGCACTTTCACGAACCTCTCATGCCCGCGCTTCCGATGACCATGCTGCGGATCTCGACGACCGCCAACGTGGGCACGTTCCACGCGTTCGCCCGCTCGAACGTCGGCTACTACTACGGGCGGCCGCTCCTTCAGCCGTACCTGGCCCACCTGCACCGGGGCATCGCGGTCAGCGAGCCGGCCCGTTCGTTCGTAAACAAGTACTTCCCCGATTTCCCGCTCCGCGTCATTCCGAACGGGGTCGACCTCGACCTCTTCCGCCCCGGGCTCGCGCCCATCCGCCACCTCCGCGACGAGAACCTCAACATCCTTTTCGTCGGACGGCTCGAAAAGCGAAAGGGCCTGGGCGACCTTCTGCGCGCTTACCGCGCAATGGTGCCGCGAGTGCCGAGAAGCAGGCTCATCATCGTCGGCGACGGCCCACTTCGGGGGAGCGTCGAGTCCTATGTGGCGCGGCATCGCCTCCCGAACGTCGTGATGGCGGGTTACGTGCCGGAGAGCGTCAAGCCTCGGTACTACAACAGCGCGGACATCTTCTGCGCGCCGGCGACCGGAGCGGAAAGCTTTGGCATCGTGCTGCTCGAGGCGCTCGCGTCAGGCTTGCCGGTCGTCGCCACAGAGGTGCCCGGCTACATGTCCGTGCTCGAGCCTGGCAAGGACAGCGTCACCGTGCAGCCGAAGAACTGGCGCGAGCTCGCGGCATCGCTCGTGATCCTCGCCCGAGATTCCGACCTGCGCCGCCGGCTCGCCGACTACGCGCAGCACAAAGCCGGCCGCTACGCGTGGGACCGCGTAGCTTCGGAGGTCGTCGAGGTCTATCACGAGGCGCGCGCCGCGCTGGCAGCGGAACATGCGCCAACGCTGGAGGTGAGCAGTGTTCACCACGCGGTTTGAGGCCTGGGTGCGGCGTCGCGCGGAAGCGCTCGTCACCGCGCTCGGCCGCACGCCCCTGACCCCGAACCAGGTCACGGTCATCGGCACCGCGCTGACGTTCCTGGCCGCGGGGCTCGCCGCCTTCGGACACCTCAGGTGGGCGGGTGTGGTCCTGATCTTCGCGGGCACCTGCGACATCCTCGACGGCGCGCTGGCACGCTGGACGGGTGCGAGCTACCCGTACGGCGCATTTCTCGACTCCACGCTCGACCGTTATTCGGAGGGCGCGATCTATCTCGGGCTGGTGGCGTACTTCGTCACAGTCGACGGGCCCCTGCAGCGCTGGCTCGTCCTCGCCACGCTGGCGGCGCTCGCCGGCTCATTCCTCGTCAGCTACGTGCGAGCCCGCGCGCAGAGCCTGGGCTTCACGTGCAAGACAGGCTTGTTTCAGCGGCCTGAGCGTGTCGTCGTCACGGTCATCGGGCTGATCTTCGGCGGGATCGTCCTCTACGGCGTGGTCTTCCTGCTGGCGATCGTGACGAACCTCACCGCGCTCCAGCGCATCCGCGAGGTGTGGCTACAGGGTCGGGCGCAGCGACTCGAGCACGAGCGAGAGCGGAAAGCGCGCCGAGCCGCTCCCCCGCAGGTTCCGTGAACGAACCGTTCGGCGGCATCGCAGGTCACGCCCAGGCCCTCGAGCA
>JGI12635J15846_10001893_pt1 | contig 18276 bp, 17 predicted proteins | sample BlaSpr_A8_OM2_M2_FD_15846 | JGI IMG/M metagenome (IMG submission 15846) | reverse complement strand
TGGGCGGCAGCGCCCCCCGTCCTCGCGTCGTGGTCACGACGCCGATGATCGCCGCGTCGGCGGTGGTCTTGCTGGCGGGCGCGTTCGGCGGCTATGCATGGCGTCAGGTGGTGGCCGAACAACGGAGCACCGCTGTCCTTCCTTCACCTTCCGCAGTCGCGGGCACCACGGTCACACCCAGCGCGTCGCCCGCGATTCAGGCCAGGCCGATCGTCGTCGGGGTCCACGTCACCGAGACCGTGTGGATCAACGCGGTCGTCGATGGCACGCCGCAGTACGGCGATTCAGGCCGGACGCTTCCGGCGGGATCGATCGTCTACTTCACCGGCCTCGACGTGAGGATCACCACCAGCAAGGCGTCGGCGACCTTGATCAGCATCGACGGACGCAACCTGGGGGCGATGGGGGTCGGCGTGGCAACGCGGGAGTTCTCGTCGCAAACTTCTCCCTAGGCTCGCCCAGATGAACATCTCGAACGCCCTGACCGTCAGCCGGCTGGTCGGCATCCCGGTGCTCATGGCGCTGCTGCTCCTGCGATTCCCGGGGCACGACCAGGTGGCCGCCGCACTCTTCATCGCGTTCTCGCTGACGGACACCCTCGACGGCCAGCTCGCGCGCCGCCGTGGCACCGTGAGCGACTTCGGAAAGTTCATGGACCCGCTCGCCGACAAGCTCTTCGTCCTGTCGGTGCTGATCGTCCTGGTGCAGGCGGGCCTCGTCGCGGCGTGGGTGGTGGTCGTGATCTTCTCGCGCGAGCTCATCATCACGATCCTTCGCTCTGTCGGCGCCGGCCAGGGCCGAGTCATCGCCGCCGCGCCCCTCGGCAAGACCAAGACGGTGACGCAGATGGCCGCCGTGACGCTGCTGATACTCCAACGTCCTTATCCAGCGCTTGTCCCGCTGGCCACCATCGCGGTGGGGGTCGCCGTGGTCTTCACGCTGTGGAGCGGCCTCGACTACCTGTGGCGTTTTCGCTACCTGATCGGCCCATTCGACACATCGCGCGTGCGCGCCGCGAGCGGTGGAGCACCGGAAGCCTCGCCCGCAAAGGAGCTCGGCGATCTTCTTGGCGACAGCGGGCTTACGGTCTCGGTCGCCGAGTCGAGCACGGGAGGGATGGTCGGCTCGCTGATCACGGACCAGCCCGGTAGCTCACGCTACTTTGCAGGCGGCGTGATCGCGTACTCGAACCGGGTGAAGCGCGACCAGCTCGGGGTTTTGGAAGACCTGCTGAGCGGAGTCGGCGCCGTCAGCCGCGAGGTGGCGGAGGCGATGGCCCAGGGCGTGCGTAAAAAGCTCGGCACCAGCCTCGCCGTGAGTGTCACGGGGATCGCAGGCCCCGAGGCCGGTGGGTCGAGCAAGCCGGTCGGGCTCACCTTCATCGCGGTGGCGTCGGAAGGGCATACGTCATCGCGTGAGTTTCATTTCGAGGGCGACCGCTCGTCCAACCGGCGGCAGGCGGCCACCGAGGCGCTGAAGATGCTCCTCGCCGAAGCACGGAGCGTGGCCGGCTCGCAGGTTAAGAGTGCTTGACGGTCGAACACCTGTTCGCTACACTTGCTCGAACATCGGCCTGTAAATGACGTTGATTCCCGACCTTCGACGTAGAACACTCGCCGCAACGACCTAGGAGGCATTGAGAAAACATTGGACAAGGACAAAGAGAAGGACAAGGAACGGGAGAAAGCCCACGAGGAAAAGGGCCGAGCTCTCGATTCGGCGATGTCCCAGATCACGAAGAGCTACGGCAAAGGCGCGATCATGAAACTGGGGGAGCACTTCGCGCAGCGCAGCGAGGTCACCTCAATTTCCACGGGTGCGCTGCCGCTTGACCTGGCCCTCGGAGTAGGTGGCATACCACGGGGCAGGGTGACGGAGATTTACGGTCCCGAATCCGTCGGCAAGACCACTCTGGCTCTGCATGTCATCGCGGAAGCACAGAAGGTGGGTGGCGTCGCGGCGTTCGTCGACGCCGAGCACGCGCTCGACCCGCTGTACGCGTCGCGGATCGGCGTCAAGATCGACGACCTCCTGATCAGCCAGCCCGACACGGGCGAGCAGGCGCTGGAGATCGTCGAGGTGCTCGTCCGCTCGAACGCGGTCGACGTGATCGTCATCGACTCGGTCGCCGCGCTGGTGCCGAAGGCCGAGATCGAGGGCGAGATGGGTGACTCACACATGGGCCTCCAGGCGCGCTTGATGTCGCAGGCCCTGCGCAAGCTGACCGCGGCGATCTCCAAGTCCAACTGTGCCGTGATCTTCCTCAACCAGCTGCGCGAGAAGGTCGGGATCATGTTCGGCAACCCCGAGACGCAGCCGGGCGGCCGGGCACTGAAGTTCTACTCGTCTGTGCGCCTGGACATCCGCAGGGTCGAGGTCATCAAGAACGGCCTCGACTCGGTCGGCAACAGGGTGAAGGTCAAGGTGGTCAAGAACAAGGTGGCGCCACCGTTCCGGTCAGCCGAGTTCGACATCCTGTTCAACGAAGGCATCTCGCGCGAGGGATCGTTGATCGACGCCGCGGTCGAGTACTCGGTCCTCGAGAAGAGCGGGACGTGGATGTCGTACGGCGACCAGCGTCTCGGTCAGGGTCGAGACAACGTCCGCAACTACCTGCGCGAAAACCCGACCCTGTCGGCTGACATCGAAGCGAAGGTGCGCGAGAAGGCGGCAGGAGCGGCCGCACCGCTACGGACCGCGACGCCGGTCAGGTCGCCGGCAAGTGCCACCGAGGAGTTCTAAGCCGCCGGCGATCCCAGCCATCGACGCAGGTCTGCGCCTCCTGTCGGGCCGCAACCATTCGCGCCACGAGATGCGCCGCAAGCTGGGACGCCGGGGATACTCGGAGGCGGACGTCGACAGCGCGGTCGACCGGCTCATCGAGCTCGGCTACCTCGACGACCGCGTTTTTGCCGAGGGCCATGTGAGGCGGCGGTCGGCGTCGCGCGGCCCCCTGGCGCTGTCCGCCGAGCTGGCGGCCCGTGGCGTCGATCGCGCGGCTGCCCACGAAGCGCTGTCGGGCCTCGGCCCCGAGGCACAGCTGGCGGCTGCCGCTCGCCTGGCCGAGCGCCTGAGCGGCCGGAGAGCGTTCGCGGGCTATCGGGAGCTGCTCAACTCGATAGGCCCCAAGCTCATCCGTAGGGGCTTCTCTCCAGGCACGGTCCGGGCCGCCTGCAGGGCGGTCTGGGAAGGGACGCCAGGCCTGGCCGAAGAGGCTCCGGCGCCGTCCGTCTAGGCCGCAGGAGCCTAGAATCAGGTGCACACGAGCCCTCCTCAGGGCCGTAAGTCATAGAGCCAACCCCAGGCGGGCCTCCGATGGCCTGCCGTGGTCACGCACTTTGACAATCGAATTAACGAGGTGCATGTCACATGCCTGTCTACGTCTTAGTCCCGCTATTGGTGGTGGCAGTTGCGGTAGCCCTCGCCGTCGGCTTCGGAATCGCCTACACGATGCTCCAGCGCCGGCAGACCCAGGGGTCCAACGTGGTGGAGACCCGGGCTCAGCAGACCCTCCTCGAGGCCGAAACACAGGCCAAGGAAAAGCTGCTCGAGGCAAAAGAGGAAGCCGTCAAGATCCGCACCGTCGCCGAACAGGAGGCCCGGGAGTACCGGGCGCAGTCACAACAGCTCGAAAAGCGCCTTCTTCAAAAGGAGGAGAACCTCGACCGTAAGAGCGAGGATCTCAACCGAAGCGAGCGCGAGCTCGGCACCCAGAAGAAGTCGCTCGACGACATCAAGGCTCAGCTCGAGGAGAGCTATCGGCAGCAGGAGAGGGAGCTCCAGCGCGTCGCGAACATGACGCGACAGGAGGCCCAGGGCATTCTCATGGCCCAGGTCGAGCAGGACCTGCGCAACGAAGTTGCGCACAAGGTCCGCGAAGCCGAGCTGTCCGCCCGCGACGAAAGCGAACGTCGTGCTCGGGAGATCGTGACCGAGTCGATCCAGCGCATCGCCGCCGACCAGACCGCCGAGGTCTCGGTCTCAGTCCTGCCATTGCCAACCGACGAGTTGAAGGGCCGCATCATTGGCAAAGAGGGCCGCAACATCCGAGCCCTCCAGCAAGCGACGGGGATCGACCTGATCGTCGACGACACCCCGGAGGCTGTGATCATCAGCGGTTTCGACCCGGTCCGCCGCGAGGTGGCGCGGGTCGCCCTCAACAAGCTGATCGTGGACGGCCGGATTCATCCGGCCCGGATCGAAGAGATCGTCGCCAAGTCCCGCCAAGAGGTCCTGCAAAGGGTCAAGGAGGAGGGCGAGGCGGCGGTGCTCGAGCTGGGCCTGCAGGGGCTTCACCCTGAGGTCGTCCGACATCTCGGCATCCTGCGGTTCCGCACGAGCTACGGCCAGCAGGTGCTGAACCACTCCAAGGAAGTCGCCTACCTCGCCGCCATGATGGCGGCCGAGATCGGGGCCGACGTCCGGATCGCGAAGCTCTCGGGTTTGCTGCACGACATCGGCAAGGCCATCGACCACGAGGTCGAGGGCTCCCATGCGGTCATCGGTGCGGACCTGCTGCAGCGACACTCGGTTCCCGCCCCGGTGGTGCACGCGGTGCGCGCGCATCACTACGACGAGGAGCCACACTCGATCGAGGCCCTGCTGCTCATCGCGGCAGACGCCATCTCCGCCGCCCGGCCGGGCGCTCGGCGCGAGTCGCTCGAGGCCTACGTCAAGCGGTTGGAGAAGCTGGAGGAGATAGCCAACTCATTCCAGGGAGTCCAGCAGTCCTACGCCATCCAGGCCGGCCGCGAGGTCCGGATCCTGGTCAAGCCGGAGCAGATCGACGACACGGCTGCCCAGCTCATGGCCCGGGACATCGCCAAGCGAATCGAATCCGAGCTCAGCTTCCCGGGCCAGATCCGCGTCACCGTGGTGCGCGAGACGAGGGCCGTGGAGTACGCCAAGTAACCGATGAAGGGAGTCCGGTAACGGGCTCCCTNTTCTATTTGCACGAAAATCGATCTGTGGCTGAGGATGACTTCCGGATCCTGTTCGTCGCGGACGTCGTCGGGCATCCTGGGCGNGAGGCTGTCAAGGCGATCCTGCCCGGGCTCAAGAAGGAGCTGCACCCGCACCTGACCGTGCTCAACGGCGAGAACGCCGCCGGAGGGTTCGGCCTGACGGCCAAGATCGCGGCCGAGCTGAAAGGCGCCGGCGCGGACGTGATCACAAGCGGAAACCACGTCTTCGCCCAGAAAGAGTTCGTCGGGGAGCTGCCGCACCAGGAGCGGGTCCTGCGCCCCGCCAACTATCCGCCGGCTGCGCCCGGGCAGGGCTGGTGCGTGGTCGAGGCCGGCGGCCACCAGGTTCTGGTCATGAACCTGATCGGGAGGGTGTTTCTCGACTCGCTGGACGACCCCTTCCGAGCTGCCGACGCCATCCTGCAAGCCCACCCCAAAGTCCGGATCGTCTTCTGCGACATGCACGCCGAGGCGACCTCGGAAAAGACGGCCATGGGCTGGTACCTGGACGGCAGGGTGAGCGCCGTCGTCGGCACCCACACCCACATCCCGACCGCGGACGCCCGGGTCCTCCCCGGCGGCACGGCATACGTCACCGACGTGGGCATGGTGGGGCCGCGGGACGGCTGCATCGGCATGGACAAGGACGTGGTCATCCAGCGCTTCCTGACGGGGGTCCCCAACCGTTTCGTGGTGGCCTCTGGAACCGTGACATTCAATTCGGTACTGGTTACCATTAGCAGTTCCACCGGCCGCGCAACGTCGATCCAGCGAGTCGACCGTGAACACGTTTGAAGGGGTTCCAGCAATGACTACAGAGCGCGCTCCAGTTGAGGTGCTCAAGGTTTCGGCCACCTCGAAGCCCGTCGCGGTGGCGGGCGCGATCGCCGGTGTGATCCGCAGCAAAGGCCGGGTCGAGGTCCAGGCGATCGGCGCGGGCGCGATCAACCAGGCCGTCAAAGCGATCGCCATCTCTCGCGGCTACGTCGCACCCGGCGGCCTCGACCTCGTTTGCATCCCGGCGTTCATCGACATCTCCATCGACGGCGAGGAGCGCACAGGAATCAGGTTGCTCGTGGAGAGTCGCTGACGGGCAGACTGAGGTCTTTCCACATCTGGACCATGGGATGCCAGATGAACGCGGCGGATTCGGAGAGTCTGGCCCGGCGGCTGCTCGCTGCCGGTTACATCGAGGACTCGCTCGACCGCGCCGACGTGGCCATCCTCAACACCTGCGTCGTGCGTCAGGCGTCCGAGGACCGCGCTTACTCGAAGCTGCATGAGCTGAAGGAGTGGAAGACCCCGCAGCGAACGGTGGCGGTCACGGGCTGCATTGTGGCCAAGGAGGGCGACGATCTCCGCCGCCGTTTTCCGCACGTCGACGCTGTGGTGCCGATCGGCGAGTACGAGCCGTTCGTCGCCGAGCTAGAGGCTCGTTACGACTACTCGCAAGGCGAGGCTTTGCCGCAAGCGGGACGCACCGGCGTCAGTCACTACGTGCGCGTCATCCAGGGCTGCGATCACAACTGCACGTTTTGCATCGTGCCGCGCGTGCGCGGCCGCGAGAAGCACGTGCCGCTGTGCGCGGTGGTCGACGAATGCAGGCTCGCGGTCCAAGACGGCGCGAGGGAAGTGGTGCTGGTCGGCCAGAACGTTGACGACTATCACGACCCAAACGGAGCGGGCGGCCTGGCGGCCCTGGTCAGAGAGGNCGAGACGATTCCCGGCCTCAAGCGGCTGCGCTTCATGACCTCGCACCCGCAAGACCTCGAGACCGAGCTGCTCGAGGTGATGGCGGCGAGCGATGTGGTCTGCCGCGAGCTGCAGCTGCCCGTGCAGTCAGGTGACGACACGATCCTGAAGCGCATGGCGCGCGGATATCAGACGCGCCACTATCGGGCGATCGTCGAGCGGGCGCGCACCCTCATGCCGGACCTCGGCCTTGTGACCGACGTCATCGTCGGGTTCCCCGGTGAGACTGAAGAGGCGTACATGAACACCCGCGCCCTGATCGAGGAGATGGAGTTCGACGTGGTGCACCTCGCCATGTACTCGCCGAGACCCGGTACGTTCGCCGCGACGCGAATGGAGGACGACGTGCCCCACGCGGAGAAGCTGCGCCGCCTCAACGAGCTGCTGGCACTGCAGCGCGAGATCGCGGCGCGCAAGACCGCGAGGTGGGTCGGACGCGACGTCGAGGTCCTGATCGAGGGGCACGACGAGCTGCGCCGTCCATATGGGCGCATCCGCCAGGGCAAGCGCGCGATCGTCATGCGGGGAGGGGATATCGTGCCGGGTGAGGTGGTCAACGTTCGTGTGCTGCAGGCCACCGCGGGCCAGCTGCTGGGGTTGCGGATCCCCACGAACTCAGAGCCTGCGGCGTGAGTTCGCGGGGGCCCCTAGGACCGGCGGCGTGATACTCGCCGGGCGCGCGCAGGGCGCAATTTCACAAATCACACCGGTCATGCGCCAGTACCGGGAGGCGAAAGAGAAACACCCAGACGGGATCCTGCTCTTCAGGCTTGGCGACTTCTACGAGATCTTCTTCGACGACGCGAAGATCGCCGCGCCGATCATGGGGGTGCAGCTGACCTCCAGGCCGCTCGGCAAGACTGGGCGCGCCCCGATGTGCGGCGTGCCGCACCACGCGTGGCAGTCCTACGTCGGCAAGCTGCTGCGTGCCGGCCACAAGGTCGTCATCTGCGACCAGGTCGAGGCGGCGAGCAAGAACAAGATCGTGCGCCGCGACGTGACGAGAGTCCTGACTCCAGGCACGGTGGTCGAAGACGCGTACCTGGAACCGGCCAAGCCGAACTACCTCGTGGCGGCGTGGACGAAAGGCACAGAGGCGGGCATCGCCGCATGCGAGGTCTCGACCGGCGAGCTGCTGCTCTGCCAGCTGCCCAAGGATCGGCTTCAAGCCGAGCTCGAACGTCTCGCTCCAGCGGAGCTTCTGACGACTCCCGAAGTGGAGGAGTACCGCTTCGATCCTGTGCGCGGGCGGCAGCGCCTGCGCGACATGCTCGGAATCGCCTTTTCGGAATCGGTCGGCGCGGGTGATGCGCCGCTCGCGGTTGGAGCGGCCGGTGTGATTCTGGATTACCTGAAGCAGAACCAGACGCGGGTCGCGCCTGGCACGTTCAGCGTCCGCACATACTCACCCGACGCCACCATGCCCCTCGACGCCGCGACGGTGCGGAACCTGGAGCTTCCGGCGCTCGTCCAGCTCGTCGACCGCACCTCCACCGCGATCGGCGCGCGGCAGCTTCGCAATTGGATGGGAGCGCCGCTGCGGGACGCCGAGTCGATCGAGCTGCGCCTCGCCGCCGTGGACGAGCTGGTCACGGCGGCGACGCTCCGCGATCGCCTCCAAGGCGCGCTGAGACCGGTCGGGGACCTGGAGAGATTGGTCGCCCGCGCCGCGCAGGGTCACGCCAGCGCTCGGGAGCTCGTCGGGCTGCGCCTCTCGCTGGAGGCCCTCCCGCGGTCCAGGACGTCCTGGGCGCATGCGAAGCCCTGGTGACGCGAGAGCTGGCCGGTCAGGTCACCGGCGCGCCCGAGCTCGTCGACGTCCTGAGCCGTGCCCTCGTGGATGACCCGCCGCCACCCTTCCGCGGCGGTGGTGTCATTCGGCCGGGCTACGACCCTGACCTCGACGCGATCCTCGATGCCTCGAAAGGCGCGCGCGAGTGGATCGCGAACCTCGAGTCTGCGGAGCGCCGCCGCACCGGGATCAAATCGCTGAAGGTCGGCTTCAACAAGGTCTTCGGCTATTACATCGAGGTTTCCCACGCCAACACGGCGCGGCTGCCCGACGACTACGTGCGCAAGCAGACTCTCACAGGCGCGGAGCGCTACGTGACCCCGGAGCTCAAGGAGAAGGAAGCGGTCGTCCTCACCGCGCAGGATCGAATCGCCGCGCGCGAGCTGGAGATCCTGCAAGACCTCGGCGCGAAGGTGGCCGAGGCCGCGCCGGCTGTGAGGGACAGCGCACAGGCGATCGGAATGATCGATGCGATCCTCAGTCTTGCGGTGGCCGCGGCGGAGCGCGATTGGAGACGCCCGGAGGTGAACGCCGGGTTCCGATTGAGCATCACAGGCGGGCGGCATCCTCTGGTCGAGGTGGGCTTGCCCCCGGGTGTGTTCGTGTCGAACGACCTCGAGCTGGACCCCGAGGGCGCGCAGATCGTCATCCTCACCGGTCCCAACATGGCCGGCAAGTCGACGTTCCTGCGGCAGGCGGCGGTCATCGTCCTGCTCGCTCAGTGCGGCAGCTTCGTACCCGCGGAGCGCGCGGTCGTCGGACTCGCCGACAGGGTCTTCACCCGCGTGGGCGCGCACGACGACATCAGCGCGGGCATGTCGACGTTCATGGTCGAGATGACCGAGACCGCCTATATCCTCAACCACGCCACGCGATCATCTCTGGTGATCCTCGACGAGGTGGGGAGGGGGACTTCGACCTACGACGGGGTCTCGATCGCGCAGGCGGTGGTCGAGCACCTGCACGACTCCCCGAAGCTTGGCTGTCGCACGCTGTTCGCCACGCACTATCACGAGCTGACCGCGCTGGCCGAAAGACTGCCGCGCGTCCGCAACGAGCGCGTCGAGGTGCTCGAGGAGGGCGACTCCGTTCGCTTCCTGCACCGGGTCGTACCCGGCGGGGCGGACCGCTCGTACGGCATCCACGTGGCGGCGGTGGCGGGGCTTCCGGCCGGCGTGATCGGGCGTGCGCGCCAGATCCTGGGCGACCTGGAGCGCCAGCGCCCGCTGGAGCCGCCGGAGGTACAGCTCGGCCTGCCGATCGAGCTTGCGCCAGACCCGGTGCAAGGAGCTCGAAGAGATCGACCCGTCCGCGTTGAGCCCGCTCGAAGCGCTGCAGAAGCTGTACCAGCTCCGGGCGAAGCTGTCCTCATGATCCAGATGCTTCCGCCCGAGGTTGCCGATGCGATCGCCGCGGGCGAGGTGATCGAACGCCCCGCGTCCGTGGTCAAGGAACTCGTGGAGAACGCGCTCGACGCGGGTGCGCGGCGCATCAGCATCGACGTTCGGGGAGCGGGGAAGACCTCGATTCGCGTCAGCGACGACGGCGCCGGCATACCGGCGGAGCAGCTCGTGCTGGCTTTCGTCAGGCACACGACGAGCAAGCTATCGGCGCTCTCCGACCTGGCGGCGATCCAGAGCTTTGGCTTCCGCGGCGAGGCGCTCGCGAGCATCGCGGCCGTCGCCGATGTCGAATGCTCCAGCGGTGGGGCCGTGCTGCGCGTGCGCGCGGGCGAGGTGCAGGACCAGGGCGGTGGGCCGCTGCTGCCCGGGGTTGCCATCGAGGTCAGAGACCTCTTCGCAAACGTGCCGGCCAGGTTGAAGTTCCTGAAGAGCGACGCCACAGAGGTCGCGGCGATCAAAGAGATCGTCAGCGCCTTCGCGCTGCTACACCCGCATGTCCGCTTCCACCTGACGATCGACAGCCGCGCCGCGGTGAGCAGCAGCGGCGACGGCGATCGACGGCGAGCGGTGGCCGCGGTGTACGGCCAGCCGGTGGCCGCGGAGATGCTGGAGATGATCGGCATGCCATTGGTCACAGGATTGGTCAGCCAGCCTCGCCTCAGCCGGGGCAGCCGCGACGGCATGGTGCTCGCGGTCAACGGCCGGCCCATCAGCGCCCGCTCGCTGGTTTATGCGCTCGAGGAGTGCTACCAGGGTCGCCTCGAGCGTGGGCGTCACCCGGTCGCGGTGATCGACATCGGCATCGACCCCGAACTGGTGGACGTAAACGTGCATCCGGCCAAGAAGGAGGTGCGCTTCCGAGACGAGGGAGCGGTCTTCGCCGCGCTTCAGCGCGCGGTGCGGTCAGCACTCGACGGAAGCGATCCGTTCCGCTACCGGCCGGCCGAAACGTCGCCGGGCGCGTTCGCAGTGGCGACTCCGGCAGGTCCTCAGCTCACGCTCCACGAGGGGCGAGTGGCGGTGGAAGCGGCCGAGACGAATGGCCACGCCGCAGCGCCGGTTCTGAGGCCCATCGGCCAGGTCGGACCGGGTTACCTCGTCGCCGAAGGGCCCCATGGGCTTGTCCTGGTGGACCAGCACGCGGCGCATGAGCGCGTGCTCTACAACCGCCTGCTCGACCGCCTTCGCTCAGGTCGCGGTGCCAGCCAGCCTCTCCTCATCCCGCAGGCGGTCGACGTCGAGCCGGCGCTCATCGCCGCCGCGGCCGACCACCGCGCCGACCTGGCGAACATGGGTCTCGAGTACGAGGAGTTCGGGCCCCGCAGCCTCCGCATCACGGCGGTTCCGGTGGAGCTGCCCTCAGCTCGGGCGACGGCGGCGATCCAAGAGACGCTTGCCGCGCTCGCCGAGAGCCGCGGCGATGGCGCGATCGAAAAGGCTGCCGCGGCCTTGGCCTGTCATTCGGCGGTGAAGTTCGGCGACGTGCTCGACATCGCCGAGCAGCGGCGCCTTCTGTCCGACCTCGAGAGCGCCGAGGAATCCATCACGTGTCCGCATGGCCGTCCGACGCGACTGCTCGTCGAATGGCAGGAGCTGACACGCCACTTCCGCAGAAACTACTGACCAGAGTCCCGGTCGTCGTCGGCCCGACGGGGATCGGCAAATCGCAAGTCGCATTCGAGCTTGCCCAACAGCTCGATGGGGAGATCGTCGTCGCCGACTCGCGACAGGTCTACCAGCGCCTCGACATCGCCACCAACAAGCCGAGCCCCGAACAGCGGCGTGCGGTGCGCTACCACATGATCGATTTCGTCGACCCAGCGACAGACTTCAACGCAGCCGAGTATGTGCAGGGTGCGCGACACGCGATCGAAGCAATCGCCGCCCGGGGCAGGCTTCCAATCGTCGAAGGCGGGACCATGTTGTACGTCGACGCTCTGGCCGATGGCTTCAGCCTGACGGGCATCGCACCGAACCCCACACTGCGCGCAGGGCTGCAGCAGCTCGACCTCGAAGCGCTGCGCAGCAGATTGCTCGCGCTCGATCCCGATCCTGGGGTCGACCTGCGCAACCCGGTGCGCCTCATCCGCGCAATCGAGATCCTCGAGGCGGCTGGGCCACCCTTGCGAAGGCTGCGCACCCGCAACCCGCCGCTGTGGCAGGCGCTGAGGATCGGGCTGACGGCGGACATCGGGGTCATCGACAGCCGCCTCGAGGCGCGCAGCCGCGAGCAGGTCGAACGCGGCGTGGTCGCCGAGACGCAGGAGGCACTCGATGCCGGCGTGCCACCGACGGCTGCGGTCATGACCGGAATCGGATACGCCGAAGCGCTGGCCCACATTCGCGGTGAGCTCACGATCGATGAGCTACCTGGGGCGATGGCGCGGTCGAATCGCCGTTATGCGCGGCGCCAACTCCGCTGGTGGCGTCGCGACCCTCGCGTGCGATGGTTCGAGATCGAACCTGATCCTCTGCCGGGTATTCTCAGTTACGTGAGAGAGGCGGCTTGAGCAAGACGCGCGCCGGCGCCCGGCGGCTCGACCAGATCCCGCCCTACCTCTTCGCCGAGATCGACCGCAAGGTCCAGGAGAAGAAGCGGGCGGGCATCGACGTGATCTCGCTCGGGATCGGTGACCCGGACCTGCCGACCCCGGGACGCATCGTCAGCGTGCTCCAGGAGAGCGCCGCCGATCCCGCGAACCACCGCTATCCGTCGTACTTCGGGCTCGCAGAGCTCCGCGAGGCGATCGCACGCTGGTACGCGGAGCGCGCACGGGTTGAGCTCGACCCGAGCACGGAGATCCTGCCCACGCTCGGCTCGAAAGATGGCATCAGCCACGCGCCGCTTGCCCTCGTGGATCCGGGCGAGGTGGTCCTCGCGCCAAACCCTGGCTACACCGTGTACGTGACGGGCGCGATCATGGCGGGCGCTGAGCCTTTCGTGATGCCGCTCAAGGCCGAGAACCACTGGCTGCCGGACCTCGATGCGATACCCGAGGGCGTGGCCCGTCGCGCGCGGCTGATGTGGCTCAACTATCCGAACAATCCAACCGCCGCCACGGCCGACCGGGCGTTTCTCGAGCGCGCGGTCGAGTTCTGCAGGCGCTACGACATCGTCCTGTGTCACGACGCGCCGTATTCGGAGATCGCGTTCGACGGATACCGGCCGCTGACGCTTTTCGAGATCGAGGGCGCGAAAGAGATCGGTCTTGAATTTCATTCCCTGTCGAAGACGTACAACATGACGGGCTGGCGGATCGGTTGGGTATGTGGCCGCGCGGACCTGGTCAACCTCATCGGCCAGCTCAAGACGAACATCGACTCGGGCATCTTCCAGGCCGTGCAGTGGGCCGCGATCGAGGCGATGAACGGTGGGGAGGAGGAGACGCGAGCCGCCTGCTCGGTCTATGCGCGCCGCCACAAGCTCGTGGCCGACACGCTGAACAGCCTCGGCTGGAACATCAAGCCGCCTCGTGCCACCTTCTATGTGTGGGCGCCGGTTCCCAAAGGGTATGACTCGATNGGTTTTGCGAGCCANGTCCTGGATCAGGTGGGCGTGAACNTCACGCCGGGNGTGGGNTTTGGCGCGCATGGCGANGGCTACTTCAGGCTTTCGGTCACGGCTCCCGATGCGCGGCTCGAAGAGGCGATGGCCCGAATGAGGAAGCTCAAACTCTGATCACGACCAGGAGCCCGCGCGAGCGCGCGTATCTCGTCGGTGTCTTGCTCCCGGGCAACACCGTAGAGGCGGTGCGCGACCAGATGGACGAACTGGTCGACCTGACGCGGACGGCCGGAGCAGAGGTGGTCGGCACGGATGTCCAGCGGAGAGCGGCGATCGACCCGGCCCATTTCATCGGCATGGGCAAGGTCGAGGCTCTGCGCGAAATGATGATCGAGGGCGCTTTCGACCTGGTCATCTGCAACGAGGACCTGAGCCCGCGTCAGCAGCGCAACCTCGAGCTTGACCTCAAAGTGCGCGTCCTCGATCGCACCGAGATCATCCTCGAGATTTTTGCCCAGCACGCTCGCACCCATGAAGGACGCCTGCAGGTGGAGGCGGCGCGACTGCATCACCTGCTGCCGCGCCTCATCGGCGCATATGCGTACGACCGTCAGGTCGGCGGGCGGCGCGGGGGAGTGGGGGCGCGCGGTGGATTCGGCGAGCAGCAGATCGAGGTGGAGCGCCGGCGAATCCGCAAGCGGATCCGCGATCTGGACCTCGAGATCGAACACGTCCGATCGCAGCGACACGAGCAGAGGGCGGGCCGGCGCCGGGCCGAGCTCGTGACCGCCGCGATCGTGGGCTACACCAACGCCGGCAAGTCGACGTTGCTGAACGTGCTCACCGGCGCCGGTGTTCGCGCCGAGCAGAAGTTGTTCGCGACGCTCGATCCGACGACGCGGAAGATGGAGCTGCCCGCTGGTCGCGACTTCCTCCTGACCGACACGGTCGGCTTCATCCAGAAGCTGCCCACGGACCTGGTGGCAGCGTTCCGGGCGACCCTGGAAGAGGTGACCGAGGCCGACGTGATCGTGCAGGTTCTAGATCTCAGCTCGCCGGCCGCGGAGGAGCAGGCCGCGACCGTCGAGGAGGTCCTGGCTGACCTGGATGCGGCGACCAAGCCACGAGTCGTCGCGCTGAACAAGGTCGACCTGCTAGGGCCCGCGTCGCGGCGCCGCGCCATCACGGCTCTGTCCGGCCGTTATCCGGGTGCGGTGCCGATCTCGGCGATCAATCGGACCGGCATCAACGAGCTGGTCGGCGCGATCGAGCGCGCCAGCCGCGGCGACGCGGTCCCGGTCGACATCCTTGTGCCCTACGGCAATGAGGGGGTCCTTGCCGAGCTGCGCAAGGTGGGGGGCGTGGACCGGACCGAGTACGTGGAGGAAGGCACGCGCGTCTGGGGATGGGCGCCACGACACACTGCCCGACGGTTCGCCGCCTTTGACCAGAAGAGCGCCGTGCGCCCGCGAGGGGGCTAGCCGAAGATCCGGATCACACCTCTCACGAGGCCGACCAAGCTGACGTTGTTGGTCACGATCGGCTCGTAGGCCGGGTTCTCGGCGATGAGCTTGACATGCCCGTTGGAGCGCTCGAAGCGCTTGACGGTGGCGTCGCCGTCGACAAGCGCCACGACGATCGATCCGTTCGTCGCCTCGTGCTGCGGCCGGACGAGCACGAGGTCGCCGTCCAGGATGCCGGCGTTGATCATGCTGTCGCCACGCACGCGAAGGAGGAAGTAGCCATCCTTGGCCAGCTCCGGCGAGAGGAGCACGTAGTCCTCGATGTTCTGCTCGGCGAGGATGGGGGCGCCCGCCGCGACGTGGCCGACGATGGGCACCGACACGGCGTTGCGGCGCCGCTGGTCAGCGGCCTGGTCCTGAACAAGCTGCACGGTGCGCGACTTGCTGGGGTCGCGCTTGATCAGGCCACGGCGCTCGAGCTGGTTCAGGTGGTTGTGCACGGTCGAGCTCGAGCTGAGGCCCACGGCTTCTCCGATCTCCCGCACGCTGGGCGGGTAGTTCCGAACCCGGGTGACGTGACGGATGAACTCGAGGATCTTGGTTTGCCGGTCAGTTAGTTGGTCGCTCAATTTGATGTTCATCTCCAGATCGTGGTGGGGGGACGTTGANGGCATCCTAGCAAATCAGGAGTCCAAGCGCAAACTTTTGTTCGTCCTCTTGACAGGCGAACGGCCGTTCGCTACAGTGACGAACGTATGTACGCCGCCGGCCACGGGATCACACGATTGCGGGCAACCCGTGCCGGCGGCCTTCGGGTCCGTTTGCTGCCGGCGCTGGGCCTGGTCGTGGCGGCGACCCTCGGCCTGGCGCTGGTGGCGCACGGCGGATCCACCGCGGCGGAATCCACGGTCGTTGTGCAGCCCGGCGACACCCTCTGGTCGATCGCCGCGGCGCATTATCCAGGCGATGATGTCCGGGTACGTGTGGTCGATATCGAGCGAGCGAACGGCCTTGCAGGCCCGACGATCGAGGCGGGGCAGGAGTTGCGGCTGCCGGCCTGACCGGCCGTGACGCTGGTCCTGGTTACCCGTGAGGGCTGCCACCTCTGCGACGAGGCTCTCCGGCTGCTTCGGTCCCTTGGCCACGAACCTGAGCTGGCTGATGTTGACGCTGACGACTGCCTGCACGACCTCTACGACTGGCGAGTACCAGTTGTGCTGCTCGACGGCCGCGTCGTCGCTGAAGGCCGCATCACAGGAGAAAGCCTCGCCAAAGCGATGGGCAAGGGACCCTCGTGAGGCTAGCTCGGCGCCTCACTATGGTGCTGATAATATCGCTTTAAGACAGCCTAAGCTCCGGATAACCAGCGTGCGTTTTGCGCAAAACCGTCCTTTGAAGGGCCGTATTTGGTGCGTTTTGCGCAAAACGGTCCGATTGCCCTAGGCGGAGCGCTGCAGGGCCGGCTCGGCGTCCAGGCCCCGCAGGAACATCTCCAGCGGCAGCGCGGCCCCCTCGAAGTCGCTTTGCAGGAGCTCCAGGTCGGCCCCTGCCTGGCTCATGCCGGCGACCGCCAGCTCGATCGTCCTCAGCGACGCGGTGACATAGCCCTCCAGGGGCGCCTCGAGCGCCCTGGCGGCGTCTTCCCGGCCCCAGGCCAGCCGGACCTCCTCGGTGAGCTCCAGGAGCCTGTCCACGATCGTGCCGGCCAGGCGGCGCCCGAGCGGCTCCGAGCCGAGGCGGTTCGACGCCTCGCCAAAGGCGCGGATCAGCCGCCTCAGCTTGACCTGGGTCGCTAGCGTACGCATGTTCGTGGTGCTATCATACCGAACCCCTGTTCGAAGGGCAAGGGGGGAGTTGTTAAGCTCCACCCCGTGCGCCAGGTCCTCCTGACCGCCGGCCTCCTCCTCCCCCTCGCCCTCGACACCTTTGCCCTGGCCGCCGCACTCGGCGTCGCGGGGCTCGAGCAGCGGGACCGGCTGCGCGTTTCCCTTGTCTTCACAGCGTTCGAGGCGGGCATGCCGATCATCGGCATCGCCCTCGGCCGGCTGATCGGCGGCGTGCTGGGCACGTACGCCGGGTACGCGGGCATCCTCTTCTTGTTCGCGGCCGGCCTCATCCTCCTGCGACCTGGAAGGGACGAGGACGACGAGACCAAGCGCCTGCGCCTGTTGGCCCACGCCCGCGGCCTCGCCATCATCGACCTCGGCATCAGCATCAGCACTGACGAGCTGACGATCGGCTTGAGCGCGGGTCTGCTCGGCCTGTCGATCGCCGTCGCCGTGATCTGGATCGCGGTCCAGGCATTTGTCGCGGCCCAGGTCGGCTTGCGGTTCGGCGCGCGGGTGGGAGAAGCGCTTAGGGAGCGATCCGAGCAGGTCGCGGGCGTCGCATTGATCCTGGTCGCCGCAGTCCTCCTGGTGCTCAGACTGCTCAGGCTCTAGAAACTAGGGGGCGAATATCCGGCAGAGGCTTGCCGCAAGCGAGCCCGCGTCCACACCAGGGTGGGTCAGGAAGTAGCCCACGGCGTCGCTCACGCCCCCCACCACCGCCCGCCCGAACACGACCGGGTCCTTGTCCGCGTAGAAGGCGTCGTGGTTCATGGCATGCCGGACCTCTTCGGCCACGGCGTCCGCGAAGCGGGCCTGCAGCTCGTGCCGCACCTCGTCGACCCCCTGGCTGAGCCCGACCGACTCGACGATCAGCAAGCGGGCCACGGCCGACCGCTCGAAGCAGCTGTGGACGAACCGGCTGATACCGAGGCGGAGCCGTTCGTGATGGTCGTGCCCGGTCGCGGCGTCCGCCAGCACCTCGCGGATCAGGGATCCACCTTCCTGCTCCAGGACCGCCCGGAAGCAATGCTCCTTGGACTCGAAGAACTCATAGAACGCGGACTTCGAGACCCGCGCCTCGCGCACGATGTCGTCGACGGAGGTCACGTTGTAGCTCCTGCCGGCGAAAAGCTGCAGCGCGGCTTCGGCGATCCGGTGGCGCCGCCGCTCGATCCTCGCGTCCCGCCTCAGCTGAGCCGGCGCGAGCGACATGCCGGCTACGCGGCCGCCAGGGCTCGCGAGATGACGATCCGCTGGATCTCGCTCGTGCCTTCGAACAGCGTGTAGATCTTGGCGTCGCGGTGCCACTTCTCGACGGGGAAATCGCGGATGTAGCCGTAACCGCCGCAGATCTGAATGGCCTGCTCGGTCACCTTGACCGCGACCTCACCGGCCTTCAGCTTGGCCATCGAGCCCTCGGCCTTCTTGAAGTCGCCACCGTTGCGGCCCTCCCACAGCGCCCGCCAGATCAAAGCGCGCGTCGCCTCGATCTCGGTCGCCATGTCGGCCAGCATGAAGGCGATCGCCTCGTTCTCGATCAGCGTCCGACCGAACTGCTTGCGCTGCTT
>JGI12635J15846_10001892_pt1 | contig 18278 bp, 20 predicted proteins | sample BlaSpr_A8_OM2_M2_FD_15846 | JGI IMG/M metagenome (IMG submission 15846) | reverse complement strand
TGTGTCCGCACGTTAGCGAAGATTGGCGGGCAGTCGTCGAAAGAGGGTGGCGATGCTGGGGTCTGTCGGAAAGTATCTCTTCCACATCCTAGTACATCGTCCATATAGTTCTTTGTATTATTAAGGTTTTCGACTACAGTGGGAACATGCCGAGAGTTGCTCCCGCTGTCTCGCTCGATCCGACGATGAAAGCCGCGCTGGACCAACTGGTGCGATCGTCCTCTGCTCCGCAAGGTCTGGTGCAGCGCAGCCGGATTGTTTTGGCGGCCGCTGCCGGCAGGACCAATCAGCAAATCGCTGGCGAATTGGGCCTGCCGGAAGTGACCGTCAGTAAGTGGCGCCGCGGTTTTGCCAGCCAAGGGTTGGAGGGTCTTCAAGATGCACCCCGTTCCGGCCGTCCCGTAAAACATGGCCCGGAGATCGTACAGCGTGTGCAGAGCCGAGCCTGCCAACAACCGGAACATTACAGCCGCTGGAGTGTACGAACGCTGGCTGAGGACTTAAAGCTGCCGCGCAGCACGGTGCACCAGATCCTGGTGGCTTCGGACCTCCAGCCCCATCGGATCCGTACCTTTACCTTCAGCCCGGATCCCGATTTTGAAGCCAAGCTGCTGGATATTGTCGGCCTGTATTTGAATCCGCCGGAAAATGCGCTGGTGTTGTGTGTCGACGAAAAGACGGGGATTCAGGCGCTGGACCGCACTCAGCCCCTGCTGCCCTTGAGCGCCAAGAAACCGCGCCGCTGGACCAACGAGTATGTCCGCCACGGCACCCAGACCTTGCTGGCGGCTCTGGAGATTGCCAGCGGCCAAGTGGTGGCCCATGTCAAGCAACGCCGCACCTCGATCAACTTCCTGCGCTTTCTCAAGGATGTCGTCGAAGCATTCCCCGAGCAAGACTTGCACATGGTTCTCGACAATCTCAACATCCACAAAAACCAAGCGGCGCAGCGCTGGCTGAAGCTGCATCCCCGCGTGCGCTTCCATTACACCCCGACCCACGCTTCCTGGGTCAATATGGTGGAATGTTTCTTCAGCATCCTAGGCAAGCAGGGTTTGTCACACAGTGTGCATACCTCGAAGCGCCAACTGAAGGAATTCTTATTGGACTACATTGCCCACAACAACGAGAATCCCCGGCCCTTCGTATGGACCAAAGGGCCGGAAAAACTTCAGCGAATTATCGAGGCGACGAAAGAATATCAAGCGACGCGCCCGCGCAAGCCGAGGAGGCGCCGCCGGCGCCGCCCGGCTCGCAATACTATAAATAACTAACTGGACGATGTACTAGTGCTCGACGACAAAGGACAAGCATGGTTGTCTTTCGGCAGTTTCTGGACGGGCATAAAAATGCGGCGCCTTGACGCAAAGACCGGCCTGCTGTCGTCCGGAGACACCAAGGTGTATTCCATCGCGACGCGCAAACGCCCCGCCAATCCGCCGCCAAATCCCCCAGGTCTTCCCGGCGATTGGCAAGCGGTGGAGGCGCCGTTTATCATCCATCACGCCGATTTTTACTATCTCTTTGTGTCGTTCGACTTGTGCTGCCGCGGAACCAAGAGCAACTATAAAACCATGGTGGCGCGCTCCCGCTCCGTGACCGGCCCTTATGTCGATGCCACAGGAACGCCGATGCTGGAGGGAGGCGGCACGCCATTACTCTTAGGAAACAGCCGCTGGATCGGGCCGGGAGGCGAGTCGCTGCTGCAACAGAAGGAAGGAGACATCATCGTATTTCACGCGTATGACGGCACCACCGGACATGCGTATTTGCAGATCTCCACCATCGCCTGGGTCGATGGCTGGCCAAAGGTTGCACTCGAAACTGGAAACCCCGCGAATCAGTGAGTAGGAGATCGTTGGCGAGATACGACGTTACTTTTCGCTCGGGGCGCTGGGGTTGGTATCGATGATCCTGATCAAGTTCTGGTGTTGTTCTACTTCTTCATGCTCGAGCCGGTTCGCAATTGCCAGTTCCTTGTCGGAATCCTGTTTACGATTCACCCGCGCGTAGGCCATTCCAAGATAATAGTGAGCCTCGCGGAGGGAAGCATCGGCAGCCACGGCCTTGCCGAGCAAATCTAGCGCCTGCGCATAGTCTTTTTGTTGAAACTTCAGCCGTCCCTCTCCCGCCAACGCTCCGGCATGATGAGGATCCCGATTCAGCACGCGGGTAAATTGCTCATCGGCGGCGTGAAGCTCGCCCGCTTCGAGTTCCACCCTGCCGAGTTGGAAATAAGACTCCGTTTGTGCGGGCTGTATTTCAATCGATTTCTCAAACTGGATCCGAGCTTCGGCCCCGCGTTGCAGAGCCTCCAGGGTCACGCCCAAAGCGTAGTGGCCCGATGCATCCGATGGATGAAGCCGAGCATAGCGATCGAAGGATGCTCGTGCTTCCTCATATTTCGCCAAGGCTATTTGCGTTCTGCCCAACGCGTAAAGAGCGTTGGCATCGTCTCTCCGCAGGTCCAGCGTTTCCTTAAAAGCCTGGAGCGCGTCGGGAAACAGGGACATGCTCAGCGCCACCATGCCGAACTCATAGATTACGTCGGCATCCTTCGGACTGGTTTTCCGCGCCTGCAGTAACAACGACAACGCTTTTTCTTGATCGCTTTCGCGAACCGCTGCGTGGGCCTGATCGCGCCACACACCGACCAAGGAGTTTCGTGCATCCTCACGGTCTGAATCAATGCGCAGTGCCTCCTCGAACTGAACAATCGCGTCGTCGGGCTTCGACATCTGCACGTACAACATGCCCAAGCCAACGTGGGCACTGGCGAAATCTGGCTTGAGCTCGAGTGCGCGTTTGAAAAGCTTTTCTGCGTCAAGTTCCCGATGCTGCTCAGCGCGAACGATTCCCAAGAGATTCAGGGCGCGAAAATCATCGGGGGCTTGCCCCAGAACGACGTTCAATGTGCTTTCGGCTTGCTCCAAATCGCCCGCTGCAAGCGATCGGGCCGCACTCTGAATGAGAGATAGATTTCCGGCTGAAGGTTTCGCGCCGCTCTGGGCCAAGACCACACCTGAGGCCAGAAGGAGCATCAGCGCGCCGCAAAAAGTGAGGGCTTTTCGGAATCGCAATCTCATCAATTCTCAGGGTACGGTCTGGCAAAGGTCGCAGCAAGACCCGAGCAATCACCGGTGCCTACTGGAGCTCGGCATCTCATAGAAGGCAATCTGCGCTCCCTCGAGCACCGCCAGTTGATGACCGTCCGGCGATAGCACAAACATCTGAACGGTCGGTACCGGAGAAGGGATGGCGACCGCGAATAGTCTTTCCCCGTTCTCGGTGCGGTACACAGCGATGCGCTCGCTCTGAAGATCGCCCGCGGAAAAGGCTGAACTGGCAGCGATCGATTTTGCGGCTTCGACCATGCCAATCGTAAAGGCACTGCCGTTCGCGATCCCATTCGCCATTTGTTCCAATTCCGCTGATGTAGACAATCCTTTCAGCACCGGTTTCCCATCGGGACGGAGCACGCGGTACCACTTACCGGTGGTTTGACGATCACAACCAACCACGAACAAAAGATCCGGCGGTAACGTTGTTGTTTCCGGCAGGCAAGTGGAGTTCACATCGGCCAAAACCCGTTTTTGTGTGTCCCAAGCCTCCTCCACGATCCGCCAACGGTTCTTGCTTATGCTCGTTACCTGAATCTCTCCGTTCTCTGACAATACCGGCGGAGTGGCGCGCGAAGATCGCACCACGGTTGCCAGAGTGTGAAGAGTACTATCGAGAACTCTGACCTCAAGGTCTTCTTCGGGATCTTGTTGTTCAGCTTCTACCAATTGCCGGTGCATTGTTGCAGAATGGCGCTCCCGTATCACTCCAACCGCAAAATACCTGGACGAGGGAGACGTACGCAAAAACGCAAGCGGCCCGTTCAGCGAAAGACGTTGCTCCAACTTCAGACCGGCGCCATATAGCCTCAACTCCCGGCCTACGTGGACCAGCACACGGTCCCCCCCGATCGACCATAGATATTGTTGCGCATCCGGTACTTTCCATTCCACGGTCTTAATCACCTTCTTTTCCTGAACATTGATCAAGACGGCGCGCATGATATGCAGCTTGGGAAACTCTGATTCCATACCGGTGCGCGGAATCAGGATATGCGGATTGAAGGTAAACAACAGCTCCTTCGCGCCCAGGTAAGAAATGGCCGAGCCGTAATCGAAGCTGTACATTCCATGGTCCGGCCGCACCGGGGCATATCCCAGTTCCTTTACCGACAACGTCACCGCAGCGGCGGTAGTCCCGCTTTCTGATCCGCTCGGCGCGAGCGCCAAGCTACACTGGGGAGGCAAACAAAGCTCGGTTTCATCATTCAGAACGGAGCTCGGAGCAATGTTCGCGGCGATCTCGGGTTCTTTTGCGGTCACCGGAGCACCTACGGACGCCGGCGCGGAAGGTGCTGCCGTGGCCACGGGCGTTGTGGCATTCAGGTTTGTCGTAAGGATGAACTGAGAACCGGCCTCAAGACGCACATTGTGACCGGAAATTGAAAGAATCGAGCTACCGTCCGGGCCGCCGCCAACATTGAGCTTCATACCCCGGATGCCGACTACCTGTCCTGGCATGACCGCGGTCGGGCCCTTATATACAGGAGGTGAAACATAAACTGTTGCGGCCGCCTGAGTGACGCTCCTCTTGCCGCCCGCGGAGCCGTTAGTCCCGTTGGGACCGGGATCGCTCCCTAATCCGAGGCCGACGGCGTCGCTCAGCGGCTGGTTTTCATACTGATTTTTGTCCCGATTAGGATCCATCGCCAGCACGGCGGCCACGGTCATAGCTAGCGGCTTCATGTCGGGCCCGTCGCATTGAGCGCTGTCAAATAGCAGCGCGAGCTGCGAGATTTTCTCGGTCTTGGAATGGACGGTCTGAGCCACGATCCGGCCTTTAACGATAGCTCCTTCCCGAAGCGTGCACTGGGGATCCTGCCATTTCACCACAACCTTGGCGAGAACTGGATCGCCTACCTTGACCTGCCCCGCATCGACCGCGCGCACCAGCCCAACCTGGAGTGGAATGCGGTCCGAGCCTCTGGCGTGGTTAAGAGAAAACAGGAGAATGAATAGCCACCCCGGCTGAGCTCTGAGCCCTTGGAGAATACGCTTACTCATGGAACTGACCCGATGCACGGCAAAAACTTTACCACGGATCGACCGCAGAAGTTAGAGGCAAACTTCCGACTATCGACCTGGGACCTGATGTTTCGCGGCGTCATAGCGCAATATGTAGCGGTCGGACTTTGCCAGGATGCGGAGCCGGTACAGATCGGCAAGGCGGATTTATGTTTTACACGCCTTTAAGAAGAAATCAATTTTGGACGTCATGCCGCTCGACGAGAAGATCCTCGGATTTTCCAACCGCTGGTACAAGCCAGCTTTGGATTTCGGGATTTCGCCGTCGTACATGAACTGGGACCAGACCTGCGAGTACGAGTTGTGACTGGAGTTTATTTCTGCGCGACGAAGTTGGAGGCGTTCGCCGGTCGCGGTACCGGTGATTATCTGTCGAGTCATGATCGAGTCATGATCTTGAGGATTTAATCGCCGTGGTCTATGGGCGTGCGGAACTAGTCAATGGAATCCAAGCAGCGCCGGAGAGCGTACGTATCTCACCCCAGAAACCGCGAAACTGCTCGCGACTCCCGCGTTTCTAGATGCATTACCCGGTTATTTGCCTGATGACGCGAGCCAGGCTCGCGTCGTGATATGACTAGCCCGATTGCAAAAGATAGCGGTTATCGAACGGGAATATTGTGTCTAGGCTTTGACCTCTGGCAGATTAGCCTTGGAAAAGAGCCTTATTGGAGCAATCTGCCGAGATCGATGGGTGACGGAATGTCAGTCTTCTACCGTGAGAAGCGCGGCCATTCTGTGCTCTTGTCCTGGCGCAAGATTGATCGCAGCATCCAGGATATTGCTGGCCTCGACGCAGAGAAACTGCCTCCATTCGCCATCGCCCAGGTCTTGCAAGTGCGCTGCCCCTTCGCTCCACGGATTCCACACCACTGTACTGAGCGAATGTTCCTTCCGCAATCGGATTCGACGCTTCATGTTCGGATCCAGCAGGTCAACCTCGTTTTGAGTGTTGCGGTAGGCGCTGTCGGTCGGTGAAGCGATGGTAACGTCACCGCGCTGCGTCTTCACCTTGTTCAATTCAGTGTTGTCGAGATAGCTCACGCCATCGAGTCCCTGCAGCCGCGCATCCTGTATGTTCGCAATCCGGTTGTAGGTGTGGAGCGCCTCTTCGAAGCGGAAGGGCGTTGTCCCGGTGTTCATGCAAACCAGCTCCAGACGCAGCTCAGAGCCAAATGTAGCGCGGTGCGTGAGGCGAAATTCTCCAGGCCACCACTTCCGAGTGTGCTCGTCACTTTGGGTGAACATGGTCAGGGAAATTCCGTTTTCATTTTCAATGATGGACTCTAGTTGCCACATTTTTGTACGCACGAATCCATGCGCGGGAGCGTGCAGGTTGTCCGACTTGCCACGGAACCAGGGAAAACAAATCGGGATTCCCCCTCGTATTGCCTGGCCTTCCTCCCAGCGGGATTTCGTGCTGATGAACAGCACTTCGTCATCGCCCGAGGCCTTCCAGGAAGTCACGTGGGCGCCATGCAGATACATTTCCCCCTCCCCGAAGGCGCCTGTGATCTGTACTCGCGCCAACCCGCCGTTGCCTTCGGAAACTCTTGCGACACCCGGGATTCCCAGTTGACGGTCAAGCTCGGCCACCGTGAAAACTCCGTTCATTGAAGCTCTCCTTTGCAAACTAGGCGAGAAGTCTGCTCGATTGACGTCACCAAGGTGGCAAACGCACCGCCCGCACTTCGAACTCCCTCTGTGGAGTTTTATCAGAAGATCAGGGAGTCGATCAGCACCCATTTTCCACGACGCCAAGCCACTGATGAACGTGAATCAACAGGAAGATGTCGCGACCTAATTCGATAAGCGCCGGGCATTGCCGAACTCGGCGCACGAGCCGGTTTTGAAGTCGCCGGGCAGTTATTCCCACTCTGAGAGCCACGCTCTACGGCACTTGTCGCAGCATCGGAATTCCATCATGCTTCCGCCGCACTGCGGTCCGACCAAATTGATGATCGAGGAGATCGTGCTTGAATTAGGTTCCCTTTACTTCGAGATTCTCTTCCCACCCTCGGCAGAGTATGCCTTCCGCTTTGTAACGCCACCAGATGTCCTACGCTTTCTAACGGCCCTGACGTGGACAGTCGATCATCTTCACTGCGCACCGTCCGTAGCGGTGGTGGCCGCTGGCACACTGCCAAAGCGTCGTTCTCGACGTTTGAATTCGGCCAGGGCGGCATCAAGATCGGTGGCATCAAAGTCAGACCACGTCCGATCGGTAAACAGAAGTTCGGCATAGGCGGACTCCCACAGCAGGAAATCTGAGAGCCGCTTCTCGCCCCCGGTGCGGATCAATAAATCCACTTCACCGCACTCGGCGGTCAGCGCCTGTGCAAGCATGGGGCACAACAGATCGGAGGAAGTTAAGCGATCCGGAGAAAGCGCGAGAACCATGCCGGCGGCGGCGCGTGTGATGGCGTCGCGCGAGGAGTAGTCCACGGCAATTCGCAAACGGAGACGTTGGCCTTCGGCGGTCGCTTCTTCCGCTCGTGAGATCTCCCGCAGCAGCAGATTGTCCAAGCGATCGCGCCGGCCGATGATCTCCAGCCGCACACTGTTCTGCCGGAGTCTTTCCGTCTCCACGCGCAGGTAGGCCCGCAGCAGCCAGAAAAGGCTCTCCACCTCATCGGGCGGGCGGTTCCAGTTGTCCGACGAAAACGCGTAGAGCGTCAGCCATCTGATGCCGAGCTCAGGGGCACGCTCAACGACGCGCCGAACGGTGGCGACCCCGGCGCGATGCCCGGCGACGCGGGGCAAACCGCGACGCGTGGCCCAGCGGCCGTTGCCGTCCATGATGATGGCCACATGCAGTTCTTTGTGAACGTCACTTTGCACTCAATCGTTACCTCGAAAAACGTCGCTTTGCGGGTGCCAAGCCCCGTCGCGTCTTGGTTTGTGCTAGCGAAATCGCCGGCAAACTATGCTGTGCCGCTCTTCTTTATCGCGGCCCCGATGTTTTTTCCCTAGAATTAGAATTCCTGCTCTGCTGTGTCCTTTGGAGCCTCCGGCGCCGTTTGCTGCGCGGCACCGCCAGGCGCCGGGAGGGAGCCGTACCAGTCGATGCTGCGAGTGAAGTACATGGCAGCGGCAACCGCTAGGAAACTAGTAATCGCGCCTACGAGCAGTGCATTATCCTCAAGTCGCAGCAAGAGGTAGATCAGTGCATACAGCAAAGAGAAGATGGCTAAGGCCCTTACCCCCTGCATGCGACTGGAGAACACCCATGCCGCATTCGCTGAAAGCAGCGCGACCGTGGCCGCACCAGCGAGCAGAAAGCCGGCATCGAAACCGACTCTCTCGGCGATCGACAACAGAAGCAGGTAGAAGATGATCTGGGCGATGCCTACGAGAACGTATTGAGCAGGGTGAACCCGCTTGCCAGTTGTAACTTCGAATTCGAAGTAGGAAAGGAACAGTAGTCCCAGGAAGAGAAGTGCGTATTTAAGGGATCGGTTGACGGATTGATATGGATCCGCCACTTCGACGAACGAAACGCCAAGCGCTGTCGCATCGAGACCGGTAATTGTGTCACCCTCTCCTTCAGCACGCACTCCGCGCGCGATGAAGGGCACGGACCACTCCGCAGTGAAACCATTGCTGGACACGGTTCGACTGACCGGCAAGAAGCCTCCGTCAAATCCGGGACTTGGCCAATCGCCTTGAACTGAGAGATGAGTCGTCTTGCCGTAGGCAAGCACCGCGATCCGTTGAGCGCCGGAAAATCGCAGGGCGGACGTTACATTGAATTGGGCGTTGGGCTTCGCGAGGCCTTCGACTCCGGTGCCGAAGAGTGTGAGCTTGATGTGCTCGCTCTGGTCCCGGCCGATCGAGATGGTGGTTATGTTCTCCGCTGGAACTAGCGTCGAAGTCTTTCCGTCGGTCGTCAAGATGGCGTCGGCTAGCGCTCCGCGGGCATCACTGACTCCAACTATAATCTCTGCACGACTCCAGTCGAGTTCAGCACCTTGCGGAGCCGCCGCGGGCACTCCCGTTAGATCGAATGCTGCGTCGAGTTTCAGTTCTGCCTGAAACACCGGCACCTTAAAGAGCGAACGACGACGCTCTTCCGTTGACGTTTTGATAGTGGCCGTAGCACGCGCCGGAAACACCATGTACATGCCTTGCTTGGCATGATCAGCCGGAAATTGTGGTGGCATGTTGTACGGAATGACAAGTGTGGGGCCCAGGAAGATCTGCTGGCCACCGACGTGACTGCTTATTTCTCGAATGACGTCCGCGGCTCGCTCGGTCCTGTCTTCAACCAGCGCTCCAACAAAGAGAGCCGGAATTGTCATGAGCAGGGCTAGTCCGCAAACTAAGATGAGTTTCACGCCCATTGACCGGGGATTCATCCTCAAGCTGGATTGCAACATCGACAAATCGCTCACTAAGTGCCTCGATTCTTCAGGTAGCTTTGCACTGCAAAGTTAGCGGGTAAAAAAAGTTTAGGCACGCGACGGCGCGAGGCTCTGTACCAGGCCCGCCGCGGGCCGTTCTTCCGTCATTTTTGCCGCATCCCGAACCACTTGCTCGAGCGTCGATAGATACTCGATATAGCGGGCACGGCCCGAAGCCGTGATTCGGCAGATCGTCTGTGGACGATTGCGGTCATGCTTCTTCACCAGCTCGACCATCTTCCCTTTCTCCAGCACGCGCAGATGCCGGCTCAAGTTGCCGTCCGTAAGGGCGCAAAGCCGCTTGAGATCGCCGAACGCCAATCCTTTCGGATTCGTGACCAGAGATGTCAGCACACTGAGGCGCGCTCGCTCGTGAATCACGCGATCCAAGCCTTCATAGGCGAAGCGTCCTTCGCTGCGAGGAGCCTTAACTTTCATTCCTTTTCCTGCTTCCGTGTAAAAAGCAGTATCCCCGCGACCAGCAACTGCCCGACTCCATACGGAATACCCATGGCCCACGCAGAGAGTGCCCGGCCGTCCCCCAGCGCGATACAGATCAGACCCGTCAGCAAGTACCACGCGCCTACGGCGGCCACTGCACGCGGCAGAAAACGGCACGACGAAAACACGCCCAGGCTGAAAACAATTTGCCAGAGGCCGGGAAGCATCCACAAAACCGCGGGAACGTAGCGTACGAGCGCAAGAGTAATCAGCGCGCCAGCGCCGACCGACGGCAGAAATTGCTCCACTGCCATGCGGATCATCTCATCCGCCATGCCCGAATGAATGCGCCGCGTGCGTGCGTACATCTCTATCCCAATCATGGTAGCCGACAGCGCGGCAGCGGCAATCCAGATGCCTAAGTACGTCGGCATGTGATTCGCTGGATCTGGCAGCCGCAGGGCCTGAGCGCCGGCGGCTGCAAACGCCAGAATGCCCGTACTGGCCAGGGTGACAGGACCGTAACCTCGAAACTCAGTACTGTGAGCCACCTGCCGGCGAATGCTGCTGATGTCGCTCAGCGCTCTGTTGAGGGAATTCATACGTTTAAGCTTTGCATTGCAAAGTAACTTAACTGGAGGCGCTTGTCAACTGTGCCGGAAGACGGTTTTGCGGGGCAGTACAAATTTGCGTGCCACGAGCTTTAAAAGCCGCTTGACAGCGGACGGATGTGACTGTATATTCTGTAATAACTGAAATGACTGAAACACCCAAACCGCTTTCTCCGGTCACACAAAAGTTCATCCTTCATTGGGGCGAGATGGGGACCCGCTGGGGTGTGAACCGCACAGTTGCCCAGGTGCATGCGCTCCTGTTTCTTTCTTCCCAGCCAATGGCGGCGGAGGAGATTGCACAAACCTTGTCTGTTGCCCGCTCGAACGTGAGCACCACCCTGCGTGAATTGCAGGGCTGGCGAATCGTTCGCGCCGTGTCAGTGCTCGGTGATCGCCGCCAACATTTCGAATCCATGAAGGATGTCTGGGAGATGTTTCGCATCATCGTTGAGGAGCGCAAGCGGCGCGAATTCGACCCGACGGTGGAAGTAGTCCGGGAATGCCTGGCAGAAGCGAACAAACCAGGTGGAAGTGATACCTATGCGCGGGAGCGGATGGAACAGATGCTGGAGTTCATCATCACTATGAGCGCCCTTTTCGAGGAGTTCCGCGATCTGTCGCCGGCCGCAATGAAGAAGATGGCGAAGCTCCGCGGCGGAATCCGAAAACTGCTACACGGTTGAGACGATGCTTAACGACTTTGAATTCCGTGTAATTCGCAAGCAACGAATGGGAAGAGGCATACGCCTTTTTTTTGGATCATGATTTCTCTTATTTCAGAACTAACTGACAGAAAAGGACGTCGGGCGCCGGTCGGCTGGGTCTTTTTCGACGCCGACTGCGCTATCTGCACTTCGCTGGCACGGCGGTTCCGACGCACCCTTGAAAAGCGCGGCTTTGTCCTGGCGGCTTTGCAAGACCCGCGCGTAGGAGTTCTTCTTGGCATTCCACGCGAGCGTTTGTTGCTGGAATTGCGCGTGCTCACTGGCACCCACGATATCCACGGCGGTGCCGACGCCCTCGTGTTCCTGGCGAGAAAAATCTGGTGGGCGTGGCCGCTTTACGTCGTCGGGCAGCTTCCGTTTGCCAGAGGCATTCTGAACGCAAGTTATCGCGTTATCGCGCATCATCGCAATTGTTGTTCTGCCTCCTGCTCACCTGGGCCAAACCGTTCAAGCACTCCTCAAGGACATGCGGGAGAAGGGTTGAGATGACTCCAGCGCTATTTTTGCGATTGAGGCGTGCGTCATCTGAGGGAGGCAAGGATGCGACACCTGATTTGGTGGCTCCGGGTGGCGGGTGCGGCGCAGGTGGGAATTATTCTGGCAAACTTCGTTTTACCGCATAAGCTGCGGTGCCGTGAGAACCTCGCGCGGGTCTCGCCCATGATTCGGGAAGTGTTTGTCGTGCACTGGATCTACATTGTCCTGGTAGTCGGCTTCTTTTCCTCTTTGTGTTTCTGGTTCGCGCCGGAACTGGCCGAGGCAAACGGTCTGGCCCGATTCCTTTCAGCATCCATGGCGGTCCTCTGGCTGCTTCGGGTTCCGGTACAGCTTTTTTTCTACGACTCTGAAGTTCGCCGGCAGAATCGGGTGGCCGACGTGGGCTTTCTCCTCACCTTCCTGCTTCTGGGTACCGTTTTCGGGAGCGTTGCGCTGGGAGGGTTGTGATGCGCCGCGGCACAGTCATCGGCGGGTTCGTCTGGACAGTACTGGTAGTTGGTTCGGCATCGGACTCGTTTCGATTGGGTTTGATCGAATTGCTCTTTCTGCTAGCTCCGCTCGTGGTCGTCCCACTCGCACTCGATCTCGCCGAGCGTTTGAGTAAGGCTCGATCCGAGGGCGTCCTCATCAAGCTGCCGGGCTGGATGTGTTTTCCGGCGGCACTTTGTGCGACTGCCTCCTTCTGGCTCGAACCGGGCATCGGCGCTCTGACATTAGTCTTGCCCTGGTTTTGTTTGGGATGTTGGTTAGGCTTCTCGGCACTGCTCAGTCTCGTCCGGGGCCAGATAACAAGTCTAAAGGCGGCCTGCGTCACCATCGCATTCCTATACTTGCCAATCGGTTGTGGCTGGCTGGTCGCTTCGCGCTGCGGGTTTGCACCGATGGGCTTTCAAGAACCAATTGTGCTTCTCACCGCGATTCACTTTCATTTTGCCGGTTTCGCTGCACCGATCATGACATTGGCAACTGTAGGCACGTTCGAGAAGGCAACCATCCTAAAGCAGAGAGTCTTGTACATCATTGCCGCGGGGGTGCTTGCCGGACCGGGCCTGCTTGCCGCCGGATTTGTCATCGGGCCACATACGAAACTGGCAGCGGCATTGCTGGTTGCCGGCAGCGAATTTGGACTAGCCGTGTTCTTTTTGCTCGCCGTGAGCGCGATCAGGCCACGCTCGGCGAAAGCGCTCGTGGTCCTGTCGGCTACTTCTGTGATTGCAGCGATGATTCTCGCGGGTATTTGGGCGATTGGTGAATTCCCGCTGCAACCATTCGTCAACATCGCCGATATGGCAAAATTCCACGGCATGGCGAACGCACTAGGGTTCTCCGTCTGTGGTCTGTTGGGGTGGACTCTTTCGACGCGCAGAGCTGGGCAAGAAGAAGGAGCACAATGAGAATGGCGTGGCCCGCTAGAAATTCAAACTGTCAACCGATACCTCCCTGACGACACAGGTCCAGCCACCCCGGCGCCCTGATGCCGCATCCTTGCGTAGTTGGCCTTTGTGGCTACGGCCAAGTTTTGTCCCGGGCGCATCTCGGTGGTGGCGATATTTCGCTCGAGGCTGCGAGAGATCCGCCAGAACAGAAACGAGCACAGCGCCAACAGCAACAGCCCGAGTTTTACTGGAAGCTGCGGATTCACAAATAAGAGAAAGGCCAGAATCCCAGAGGCACACAGATCTCCCACTCGCTCTCCAATGACTTCAATCAAAGGCCGTACCCTCGCGCGATCTTGATCGGGAAAACGGGCGTACGTGATCTCCGAGCCGAAGCGAAAAAGGGAGTTCCGCAGCGAGTACTCCCCACTGCGTAGAAAGGCGAATGGCCAGAATCCGGGAGCGAAGAAGAGCAGGCTGCTGGCGATGCAAATAATCGCGGGGTGCAAATGAACAGAGGTCAAAACGAATTTCTTTTGGAACACATGGCCCACGGCGGCCTGGGACAGGAAGACACTGAGGTTCAGCAGGCTCTGAAACAGGCCAAGAAAATATAATCGCTGGACCTGCTGCGGGAAGTGCTCAGCCACTCGAATGCGGAACATCAAATCCAGCAGCGTGGAGGTGGCCGCCGCCATGACCGTCAATATCGCGAACTTTCGCAATAATTTGTGATTTAAATAGGCTCGATTTTGTAGATCTTGTAAGGCAAAGCGGTGCCGGGTAAAGCAGCCTTCATTGTTATGAAACAGCAGAGCCACTGCCGAGATCATGTTCATCGCGGCTAGAATCAGATTTGCCGTCCGGAAGCCGGTGGCTGCCCGCAAATGTGTTAAACCTACCCCTGCCAAAATGCCGACGGCCGTCCCATACAACAGAACCGCTGGGATCAGTCGATTCCGGTCGGCTTCACAACTGCTAGCCCAATCGCCGATCAGTATCCAAATCATCGACAGGCCGACGATTGTGGACGCCGAGACGTCGATAAAAAACAATTCGTACAACCGAGGCATCTGGTGGTAGGCGATCGCAAACAGCAGTTCGATAATTGCATTGATGGCGTATATCACGCGAGCGGTGCGCGCCCTCTGCTTCGAGTGCAGAAGGTTTGAAACTACGAGGCTGGCGATGATAGAGACAAGCGTGCCCCACAGTGTGAGAGCAGGGAGCGATTGAATCCGGAGATGGCTACCCAGGAGCGAGTCGCGAAAAGCTCGACCGTAGATGAAGTGCATCATCAATGCCGCATACGCTACAAGGAGTAATGGCAGACCTCTGAATGTCCCCGCTCCGGTCAATTGTTTAATCGTCTTCATCGGCTAAAGCCTTGCACCTGATTAAAGGCGGATCTCGGAGTCATAAAATCAACTCTTCGTGAAGAACGGGCGTCTTCATACACATCACTCCGGGTTCGTTGATTCAAGTTCGACAATCGAACCATCGCATCTCTGTCCAAAGCAAGAGCCGTGCCAAAGGTCGTCCACACGTAAGTGCTGGAAAATGGGCACCGTTACAGAAAGTCGACTAGCTCAAAAATGTTGAAATTGTCGAAACTGTCGGTCGCTGTTGGCAGGCAGCAGAACAGGTAGCCACGCAATCCATGAAACATTCACAGGGCTTGAGTCATCACTAGTTGTGGGCAGGCTGTGCCGGGGGTTGTCGGTCAAATTGCAGCACCCTTTTCGATCGATCCGGGACAGCTGGTTTTTGCTGCTTCCTAAAATAGCTATGCTGAAGGAATTGATACTTGTCTCAGAACGGGTCTGCAGGGAGATTTCGGTGTCCTCAGTCGCGTCCTGAAGACGCGAGAATCCTCTAAAATCGCTTTCTGGCTCACTCTCTTGCGACCTGTAGAGAAAGTGAATCATCATTAGTATTAAGGCATTTGGGGTTCATTAAGATCGAGTGTTCAGCGCCGGGTTCGTGGATTGCGCGGCTATGGGTACAGACTCAATCATTGCGTCTCAAAGCGACAGCCATCGCTATAGGGCCGTCATGCAGATCAGTGAGGCGATAGCGGCTTGCAGCGAACCGGAAGAACTGGCTCGTACTCTCGCGGATGAAATTGGCGACTTCCTCCACTTCGACCGCCTCTACGTCGCTGTATTCAAGGAGAACTCCCAGGAAATCGAATATCTCGTTTGGGGTAAGGGCCGTTTGCCTTTCCCGGACCTACCTGTTGAAGAATGGCCAATGTGGCACGCTATGGCGAGCGACAATCCGCAGCATACTGCCGATTGGGATACCGAGGAGCGATTTCCGCACTTCAAGGAGTGGGCCAAGAAAATGCGGCTCGGCTCGGGGGTCGGCGTACCGTTGACGACGCCGCATCGACGACTGGGTAGTTTCGGAATCAGCCGCAACACCATGGATCCATTCAGTGAGGAAGACATATGCTTCCTGACGCTGATTGGGCGTGTCGTCGCCTTCGCGCTGGATGATGGTTTGAACCTCAGGCGCTCGCAGCAGCAAAATGATCGGCTGCAGTTGCTTCTCGACTTGACGAATCGAATCACATCAAATCTTGAACTTCGGGAAGCGGTGCGTGGGATTGCAGCAAACATACGCGAGGTCATACACGCTGACGCGGTGACAGTTACGCTGCCCGATGCAGCTTCGGAGAAATTCAGGGTGTTTGCCATGGATTTTCCGCATGGAAAAGGGGTCGTCAAGGAAGAGTTGCTCTTCACGCCAAGCGCGGCCGGCAAGAAAGCGCTAGAAACCTTGAAACCGGTGGTCGTTGACACGCGGAAACCTCAGGAACTCTCGCCCGAGGCATGTGACATGGTAGTTGCGGAGGACATAAAAGCCCTTTGCAATATTCCACTTGCAAATCGCGGCCGGGCCCTCGGGATTTTGGCCATTGTACGGACGACCGAGACTCCGTTTTCACCGGGAGACATCGATTTCCTCACGCGGGCGTCAGGCCAGATCGCCATCGCGATCGAAAACGCGATGGCATATCACGAGATTTCGGAACTGAAAGACAAGCTCGCCCAGGAGAAGTTGTATCTCGAAGAAGAAATCCGCAGCGAGATGAATTTTGAAAATATCGTTGGAAGCAGCCCGGCATTAAAGCATGTTCTGGAACTGGTTGAAACCGTTGCTCCGAGCGATTCCACAGTGCTGCTGCTCGGGGAAACGGGTACAGGAAAAGAATTAATTGCCCGCGCCATTCACGACCGCAGCAAACGGAAAGATCGCACCTTCGTAAAGCTGAATTGCGCTGCCATTCCGACCGGCCTGCTCGAAAGCGAATTGTTTGGACATGAAAAAGGAGCCTTCACCGGCGCGATTACTCAAAAGATCGGGCGAATGGAGCTGGCCGATCAAGGCACTTTGTTTCTGGACGAAGTGGGAGATATTCCGATTGAGATTCAGCCGAAGCTGTTGCGTGCATTACAAGAACGCGAGTTTGAGCGGCTAGGCAGCACGCATACGCGGAAGTTGAATGTTCGTCTAATCGCGGCAACCAATCGCGATCTAGAAAAGATGATTGCCGATCGCGAATTCCGAAGCGACCTGTACTACCGCTTGCATGTATTTCCGATCCAGATACCCCCCCTGCGAAAACGTAAGGAAGACATTCCAAAACTGGTGAGTTACTTCATTCAGAAGTTTGCAAAGCAAATGCAGAAGAAGATTGACTTAATTTCGCCCGTTGTCCTGAAAGGGCTTAAGGCTTGGGAATGGCCGGGCAATATCCGTGAACTGGAGAACTTCATCGAGCGGGCGGTCATCCTAACGCGTGGCAGGTCCTTGGATGCTCCTCTAGGAGAACTCCGGAGGACAAATACGGTAGAGTTTCCGCGCGCCGACCACCGTACATTCGAGCCAGTAGTTGCAGAAAGAATAAATTCGCAAAGCGACAAAACCAGCGTTCTTGACGGGTACGAAAGAAGGCAGCGCGATGAGATTATTCGAGTGCTCACCGCATGCAAGGGACGCGTCGGTGGCGCGGACGGTGCTGCCGCCCGTCTCGCAGTGAACCGCACGACGTTGCTCGCTCGTATGAAGAAATTTGGGATCTATGCGAAGCAATATGCTTGATGTGCAGCCCTCCTTTTACACCTTGTAGCCTACTCTTGCAGGTTTGACAGTTTTGACACTTTCAACTTCTTCAACCTAGATATTTCGACATTCTGGCGTTTACCTCCTGCGAATTCAGCGACTTGCGGCTCGGCAGGTTTGGCCTGCGCCTTGCCTTATTCGCGAGTGGGAAAAGCAATGTTGAAGATCTCGCTCATTGATAACGACAGGCGGCGTCGGCTCATTGTGGAAGGAAAGCTCATTGCGCCCTGGGCAGTCGAGCTAAAAAGCGCTTGCGAAAAGGCAAGAGCAGACCTTCGAGGCCGCGAACTCGTAATCGAGATGAAACATATCACGACGATCAGTCAGGAGGGCGAGAACATGATTCTCGAATTGATAAATGGAGGAATTAAATTCCGGTGCGACGGCATGTTTACGAAGCGTGTAGTCAAAGAACTAACTCGCCGCGCCGGCAGGAATGTTGGCAAGGTGAAGAGATGATTCAAGACAGCCACGTTCAAGTTCGCGAGAAGGACAACAGTATGCAAATGCCAGGTTCGGACGTCGGAGCCGACGAAAATCCTGAACTCCCGGTGCGGAGAGGAAAGAATTCAAGCGCTGGAGCAGATCCGACATACCTGCTGAGAGTTACTGATGCTGGCAAATTTCGATCCCGATTGGAATATCGAAGACCTAACAGATACATCTGACATTTTTGACATTTGTCGATAATTCCGTACTGAAGTGCTAAGAGATTCCTTGATTCGGCGTTACTTAGCCTGGTTCGGTTCTGGCATGCGATTTGCATTTCGTGAACATGAAGCTGCCCAAGCAGCTCGGTCGGACAGCTCACTTTTTCTGCGAAGAAAGAGCTTGTGAATTGGAAAGCGCAGTCGCGTGAGTGACGCGCCCGAAACGACAAGACGACTCTCGGACCACATTTCCTTTCAACCGAGCAGCGTCCCGATTCGGGCGCGCCAGTGACGCG
>JGI12635J15846_10001889_pt1 | contig 18292 bp, 15 predicted proteins | sample BlaSpr_A8_OM2_M2_FD_15846 | JGI IMG/M metagenome (IMG submission 15846) | reverse complement strand
GCGATGGCAGCGGGGCCAAAAGAGATCTAGCCCCCTCCCCCCTATGTTTTTCATAAGTGGTGATTCTAAAGGGAGTTGAAGTCGTTTGTTTTGATACACTTTTGCAAGGGCAATAATATAGTTGACGAATCAAAGTGGTAAAGTCTAAAGTCAGCATGTTATTGCCAGTCAACAGAAAGGTTGGCTGGTTATGCCCTTTGGAAGTGCGGTTCCGTGGATTGCCGTTCGCCACATAAGAGGAAGTCGAATGGTTGAGATAGATGTGTATTGGTTTTATTGGGCTAGCATGTGTACTTACCCGCTCCATCTAGCCGAAGAAGGAATCCCTTTGAGTGCGGCTGCGGGCCACTTGGGCATTGCAAGGATTGCACTCGAATCGTTCGGTGAAGAGGCGGCGAGAGTTTTTCCAAATACTGCCGCAAAAACTACCGAGCTTCTACAGTGCATCAACGAAATGATTCCGCAACAGCCTCCCATAGCCAGAGATAGGCCCGTCACAAATTATGAAGCAACTAAATTGCGAAACGGCGCTAGTGCCATGCAAACCGCTCTGAAAGATGAAGCAAAACATAATTATGTTCTATGCGTCGAAAATCAGCGGTGCTTGTCAGCGCACAGTTTGATCGAAAAGATTGAGAACTGCTTCTCGCCAGAATCTTGGAGCGTTATTGAAAATGACGCAAAGAAGGAATTTGAAGAAGCAGGAAAATGCCTGGCCGTAGAGAGATATACCGCATCGGGTTTTCACTCTTTTCGAGGCGTCGAATGCGTTATCCGACAGTACTTGGTGGAACTGACGGGGTCACTTCCCAAGAAAAGAGATTGGGGTTACTACATCGAGATACTGAAGCAGAACAGCGCTGATGTAAAATTATTGGCCGTCCTTGACAACATCCGTTCTTTGGAACGCAATCCTCTTATGCATCCAGAAGATTGGCTCGACATTGACGACGCGATTGGCGATTTCTCGCTTTCTCAGAGCGCCGTCGCGCGTCTGGTTACGGACATAAAGAGAAAGAGAGCGTTGAAATCAATATGACGAAGAAATCGAACGAATACGACAAGTTCGAGAACATGACGCGACAATTGCTTGCGGTCCCGCACGCTGAATTGAAAGCCAAGCTGGATGCGGAAAAAGCCGCTAAAAAGCGGAAGAAATCTAGGAAATCTTCCGCTTCCCGCGAGGCAGTCTAGTTGGGCAGGCTATTCGCCTGACCCACCTTGCCAGTGACCTCGGCATAACTGAGACGCTTTCCTAGGATGTGAGAGGCAACATGCTCGAAGCGAAGTCCATCATGTTCCAGCGACCGGAAGTTGTAGCGGAACACCTGTTCATCGAGATACCGGAACAGGTGAAACGGCTCGACGCTAATGTAGGTGCCCTTCAATCCGCGCTTGAGCAGACTCCAGAAGTTTTCGAGTCCGTTAGTGTGAACCTGTCCGTCAACGTAGCACTCCGCATGGTCGATAACTTCGTGCCGGAAATTTTCCTTGAGCCCCATGTAGGACATGAGCGCGTCAGAGTAGATCGCGCTGCCTGCCTTCACGTGAGCGTTGATGTTGGTTTGCAGCGCGTGTTTTTTGCGATTCGGAACGACCATAGCGCGGACTTCGCCGCCACGTTCCAGAATGCCGAAGACCGCAGTCTTGTCTTTAGTGCCAGTCTCAGTAATCCGGCGACGATGTTTCTCGCGGTGCATGTTTCGCGCAGCCCCGCCGATGAAAGTTTCATCTACTTCAACTTCGCCACCGTCGCCGCCGACTTTGAGAATAGAGCGGTTTTGCATTGCAAGCCGAATACGGTGAAGCATGAACCACGCAGACTTTTGGGTGACGCCAAGAGCGCGGCCAACTTCATAAGAACTGATTCCGTTCTTGCAATTCGCAACCATCCAAATAGCGATAAGCCACTTGTCGAGAGGGAGCGCAGAATCCTCAAAGATAGTCCCGACCTTGGCCGAGAATTGCCGCTTGGTATGGACACTCTTGCACTGCCACTTGCGCTGATTCTGGAGGAATACAACGTCATTACGTCCGCAGGTGGGGCAGATCACGACGCCATCCGGCCAGCGGACTTTCACCATAAAGTCGAGGCAGTTGTCGGGGTCCGCAAAGTAGATGACGGCTTGCTGGAGGGTTTTAGGTTTTTTCATGTCTCTCACCTAAAAAAGAATACCCTAGCCCATCTGATTTGTCAAGTATATTATTGCCTTTGCAAGTGTTGATTCTAAAGGAGATGGTGAGCAATTGAGATCCTTCGGCTCCCGATGGTCGCTCCCTTCGAGGCTCAGGGCAAGCAGGGTGAAGGGGTACACCCCCGTGGCGACGGGAAGTATGCGCAAGGTGCTGAGCACGGAAGAGATATTGACGCCACGTGATGCAGATGACGGGAGGAGTAGCACGCTACAAGAAAACACACGGGGTTGCGGAAGAAGGAAGGGACGAAACGGGGACACTTTCAGCAGAACCTTGATCTGAAGATTACCGCATCCGTTACTATTTGTCAAGTTACAAATAAAGGCTGTAAATTGAATGACTTGCGCGTAGGTTGCAGACCCAAAAAACTGCAAGAGTGTGAGAACTGGCTTCGCTATTCTTCACTGTTAAAGTGGCGTATCGTAAGTATTCATGCCTTATGATGGTTCGGAAATAGACAAGATTCCCCAACCTCTAGCTAGCGACCTCACTGTCGAGCAGATCGCCCAAGAGTACCAAGAAACTGTTGCGGCGTTGGGTGGTCTCGAACCCTTGCAGACCGCTGCGGAGTTCGGCCGTCTTCTAGCACTGCCGGGTTTCCAAGCAAACTGTCTTCGGCTAGAAGTTCTAGTTCACCTATCGGTCGCGTATTGTCATGGCAAAGCAGTACCCACGGCCCAATTCATTCGCAATAGCTTCGATGGTTTGGGCAAAGGCCATTGCGGCCGGATGGAAGATCCCGCTGAAGATATGTTCGTGAGTCTTGTTAACACGCCACGCGGAAATTTGCGAATCTTTGAAGGCATTCGTGAGGGAGCGGGTTTTCATCTTCAAAGAATACTTGACATCATTGAGGGAATGCCTGATCGCGAGCCTTTTAATCGGATTCGCGACTGTGTGGAGGCTCTACTCAAGCTTTCGGAAGCGGTCGCAGCAAGACTTGGCGTGCGCGCAAATAGCTTGGGACAGGAAATCCCTCTTGCGAAGATGCCAAAAGCAATCGTCGATCAATTGGGGACCGGAACTCGCTTACTCCGCTTTGAGGAGGCTGACCTCAGACGATTGGGGCTATCGAACGAGTTATTGGCTGACTTCGTTTTTAACTTCGAGGAAGCGTCTCGGCTGAGAGCTCAGACGGTAGGGCATACCGACCTTGAACGCCGACCCCTCGCGCGGCACGATGCCTGCTTACATCTGTTGCTGCCCACGGCAATCTCGTCAGCGATTACCCGAATGCTAATCGAATATGTTGTTTCCAGGGGCTTGGCAGCCAACTTCGAACGGGCACTCGGCAACGCGTATGGGCAACTCTTCTCTGAAACATCAATTCTAGGAAAATGGCTCCCCGGTCCCATTGAATTTCAGAAAATACTCGGCGGGGCGATGGTCGGAGCAATGACAGAGGTCGACCCTGGCAGATTTCTTCATTTGGTCTTTTTTGTTGATGCGCTCGATGACTTTCTGCGGGACGGCCTCAACGGAATGAATGCTGACCCTAAGTCTTTAGGGGCGTTTCTTGCTTGGCATATAGAGCGTGCGTCAAGCGAAGCAAGGAAGAATATGAGTTTTCAGGACGGGATAACGCTCTTCGTGAACTGTGGGTTCGGTCGTGCGCTGACCTTCGAGCTGGAGGATGGTGTTCCTGATCGATGGAGGCTTGAGTGGATTGGGGCCCACAACCTAATCACGCTAAGCCGGTTGCGGAATTTCGACTCGCTTTCGCTCTGGAGATTGCTCGACTCGCGAGAAAAGATCGCCGAGCTAAGCACAGAGTTGCTGAACGTTAATGGACTCCTCAACCTCGTGGCGTGGTCCATGGAATTAGGTGGTCATCTCGTTCCACATGATGAGTTGCCCCCGGGATTTACGTCTATACACGAGGGCAAAGGCGTCGTGGTCGTGCGGCAAAACGCGATTCGACGGTTGCGAGCGAGCGTTATGGCAGATTGGGAGCCTCACCGCGTCGTCGATTTAGACGGTCGGTGGGTTAAAGTCAGCAAGTTGGATAGATCGGAATTCGAGGAAGAGCGTGTTGCTCCGCTATATGGAAGTGAGGACGATGCCCGAGGGGCAGACTTCGCGCAGTCTTCGTAGCGCCAAAGCGGCCGTGGTGGGTCGAGGTTTCTGCACCAGAGCACTCGCCAAAGGCGGGCTTGTATGACCGGTGGCAGATGTTATGCACGTGGTTGAGACGAGCTGCGCTAGTTCTTGACCGAGCGTTTCCCACGCTCCCCTCGGGCCCGATCGCATTTCGCGTCAGTTTCGATGAGGTTGTTGGAGAAACGCATGGGCTCGTAAGACCGAAGACAGCGGAAGAGCTGCATCGATTGCTGGTGATTTCTGCGAAACCTGGTTGTTCAGACGTTCAAATCAGCGTCGGTAAGGGGTTCGATGATGGTTTTGCGCAAGCGGAAAACAGCGCTGAACGCGCTCTTGTAGAGGCCTTGGTCGCCGGTGCTGCCTCCGCGAGCGGTACGGACCCCGACGCTGAGCACCTGTCAAGGCTCATCAATGAAATATGTCCTAATAGGGAGGCCAGGCATATACACCGGCTACAAGCCCAGTCATTTCGAGACCTTTTTGGGTCGGCACCAGCGAGTAAGCCGGTCTTTGCCCACGCCATTGACGAGGCTGCTGTCCGGATCGGTTTGGGCTGGAGTGTGCGCTCGAGGGAATGTGTCCCAGAAATTTCAGGCGTGTCCGACTGCACGGCCTATTTGGCTGCGGTTGTTACCCAAGTACTTGATCAACTCTGTGGTCTGCTTCGCGGCCTGGATCGGAAATCATTCGCAATAGAAGCGTTGCGTAGTCATGAGGCCGCCGCTCGCGATCGCGATCTATGGAGCCGCACTGCTCTGGCCAATGTGGCGATACATGACGATAAGCACAAAGCCATTCGCACGATCATTGAACACAACAGCCAGCTGAACGCGTGCTTTGTCGGTTCTCGGATATTGTTAGAGGCAGCGATCTGTGAGTGTCCGTTTGTTGGCGGTCGAATACCGGGCACCCTTGACGTGTCGCGGGCGATGGCTCTTGCAATGCACGCCTACCATCTCGGCAATTGGTCCGATGCAATACATTGGGGTGCGATGGAAGCACGGCTCAGGATCACGCCGCTCGGCGACATCCAAGCCAATCAATCGCTTGCAGTCTCAATTTATGGACCCTTCGGACAAACGATCGCGGAGGCCCAAGTAAAATGGGCCAGCGAATCCTATACAGACTTATATTCACAACCTGCCCCGGTTGCACCTATTTCGGCAGTGATAGAGGCTCGGTTCCTCGATGCGTGGGCCGCCGAATTTGGGACTTCGTTGGAAGGTATGCTCGAGTTTTTGACAAAGCTGGAAGACGCGGCTCGCAATCCGCTCACCGAAATCCTTACCTTGCCGCGCTCGGTTTTGGTCGGTTTATTCGCAGACGCTGCGGGTGTTTCCTTAGTGAACGCCGCCGAGGCACTTCAAATGTTCATGTCAATTCCGCGACCCAAGTGGCGTGAAGTGCCAGCAGAATTCGAGAACAAGGATTGGTTTCCGTGGCGCTTCCATAGGCGGTTATCTATCTTGCGCCGCCCATTTGTCCAGATTGGCACGGGTGAGGATCCGGAAGTTCTGTGTTCGCCCGGACTAGTGCGCGACGCGATTTTTGTCGGTGCGAGCTCCTTCCATATTGGCGAGGTTCCGTCTTCGCAGGCGCGGTCTCAGGAAATGCGCAGCTGGCTTGGTCACGCAAACAATGTGGAAAGAACGAAGTTCAACTCGACTGTTGCAAATAGAATGAAGGAACTCGAGTGGTGTGCTGAACCGGAAGTCAAATTGACGAAGCTTTTTGGCCGGCCCCTTGATCGAAACTATGGGGATATCGACGTGTTGGCGTGGCGCCCGAATTCGGGTCGGGTTCTCGCAATGGAGTGCAAAGACCTACAATTTCACAAAACCTTGGGTGAGGTATCCAAGCAGCTTGCCGATTTTCGGGGAGAGTTAAGGTCCGACGGGAAGCCCGACCATCTAAAAAGGCATCTCAACCGGCTGGCGATATTGGAGGCAAATAAGGAAGAAGTCGCTAGGGCGCTGAAGCTTACCTCACCGATTGAGCTTGAAGGGCACCTTGTGTTCAAAAACCCCGTCCCGATGAAATTCGCGTGGGACAAGATGAAAAGTAAGGTGAGTCTTTCCTTTTTCGATGAGCTTGAACGGCTCTGAGTCTAAAGCTCCGACCCCCACAACGCGTGAAACATTACGCCAGAAAACTAAGGGCGCAGGTACCGGCTAAGGTGGTTGCGGCCTATTGAACTGAGCCGCAAAGCTTTTTTGCTTCTTGGTTGCAACTGGGGGCGCGGGGGCGAACCCACCGTTACAAAGAGCGCGAGGATGGGGGACCGGCGCCTTGTAGCTTTTGCATGGTCGGACTAAGGCTCAGCCGTTGGATGCACACCGCTAGCGAGGGACAACGGCACAGCAGGAGATGTTCGAGAAGGGATTTGAGTTGGCGCGAACGCTTGATGCTGGCGTCGACCTGCTTGATTTTGCGGTGGGCTAATTTTCTCCAGCGGGGTCCGACGGGAGCGTCGTTTCGCAAGCCGCTGAGAAAAATTTTAATCTCTGCCAAGGTAAAGCCCATGTCGCTGGCGAAGCGGATGAGCAGCAGACGGTTGAGGGCGTCGCTGGGGGTAGCGCCGCTGATTGCCCTTACGGTCGGGTGCCGAGACGATGCCCAACTTCTCGTAATAACGGATGGCGGAAGCCCGAAGACCGGCATTTGTGGCTAGTTCTCCAATCTTCAAAGCGCACCTCCGGTGGCCTCAATGAACTCTTTGACTTAAAGCCGACTTTAAGTTTTAGCATTTGGCACTGCAGGTAGCAAATACTGTCGGAGGAGATGGCCATGAAGATGGACAAGAAGTTCGCAAAAACGAGGAATGCGATAGCGGCAGCAGCAGGCCTGTCGCTGCTAGCGATGGCCGGGAACTGCGCGGAGGCGAAAGCGCAAGAGCCGGCGGCGGCAGGCAACGCAGAAAAGCGGACGGTTGTGCAAAGCAAATTCTACTGCAACATCAAGGCACTGAGCCCGGCGGAACGCGCGAGTCACACGCAATTGACCGACAAGCTGATGGCTTTGCGCAGAGCAACCGTGGAGTCGGAGAAGGGTTACGAGTTTCAGTACAGCCCGAAGGAGGTCTCTCTTTCTGAGTTGGCGGAGTGGGTGGTTGCGGAGGGCAAGTGCTGCCCGTTTTTTGACTTTCACCTCGACCTGGAGCGCGAGGGCAGCCTGCTGTGTCTGCGATTGACGGGAGTGGAAGGGATTAAGGCGTTTATCCGTGCCGAGCTTCCGGTGGGGACGAAATAAGAGACCGCGAGACACGCCAAAAGAATCAAGGGCGCAAACACGGTTGTGGTGCTTGCGCCCTTTTAAACTGAGCCGTAAAACTTTTTTGGTTCTTGGTTCAATCTGGCGGCGCAACGGCGAAGGGCGTCGGAGCCCGCTTCAGAAAGCGGCCGCTACGTAAGGCAGCGGCAAAACTACGAGTGCCGGCCTAAACGCGCGGCGCTACATAAACCAGGAGAACGTGCGCTATGCGCTCCAGGGGGCGCGCGCGAGGTCTTTGGGCGTCGCCGACGCTTTACCTGAAACGCTGGATAAGATTTGCGCACCGTTCATCCTAACCCCGTACCAACAACGATCCGCACTGGACATGTAACCTCTACAGGGGCTTGGGGTGCGCGGTCAGACCCTCGCGATAGAGCTTGAGATTACTCTTGTCCACGACCACCGTGCCAGTATCCACGGACGTGGGCATGGGGGGTGCCAGGGCGGTGCGCCAGTCTTTGAATTGATGCACCGCGTTGTGGTGCAGGTCGTCGAGGAACTTCAGCCCGTAGTAGCTCATAACGTAGGGCTTTTGCGTGATGGTGGCGGTAATTGCGCCGCGGTCGATCCATTCAAGTGTCTCCGGATCGTTGTCGAAGGCCACAATGGGCAGCTTGCCTTCCATGTTGAAGCGGTGCAACGCTGCGGCGGCGCCGGAGCCCCCTGTCGCCTCCAAGCAAATAATTCCGTCTACTTTTTCTTTCTTCTGCATCAGATCAGAGACCTGGTCAAACGCGCGTCGCGCGTCGCCCTGGTCATCCAGGATCTTTGTCACCTTGAGAGCAGGAAAATTCGCTAGCGCGTCCACCACGCCCGCCACTCGATCATCGAGGTTACGCTGTCCTGTAATCGCGATGACTGCAATACTCCCTTTGTGCTGAACGAGCGCGGCCATGCGCTTCAGGCTCTCTCTGCCCGCCTTGAAGTTATCGGTCCCGATGTACAGCACGCGCTTCGAATTCGGCACATCCGCATCCACGCAAATTACCGGAATGCCTTCCGCCACCGCTTTGTCAATCTCCGCCTGGAAAATCTCGGGCCGCGCCGCGGAGAGGCAGATTCCGGCAGGCTGCTGTTCCACGATCTGGCGAAACACTCCTAGTTCCGCGTTCGGAGCGTACCCCGTCGGACCAATCAGTTCACCCTTTACGCCGAGCGCTCTGGCCGCGTCCAAAAACCCCGCCTGCGCCTCCTGCCAGTATGGCAAGTTAATATTTGTGGCCACGAACACGTAGCGTTCGTTTTCCTCGTGGTAGGGCTTGGCACACGCCGCGATCAGAACCGCCTCAACGAAAATAAAAACAGATACCAGCGTGGTCCCGTGTCTCCTCATTGGATTCTCCTTTCGCACTCGGTCTGGCCTGCGGGAGCGTTTGCTCGCATCTTCGTAAACTTCGGGCTCCGGCAGACGCCTGGTTGGGGGAAAGTTCGAACGAACGGGCGGGATACCTCCATTTCCACGGCTTTTTCGCCTTCGCTTACCTCTGGCTCGGAATTTTCGATTTCAGTTTTATCGCTCCGCAAGACCATAGGGCAGTCGCAAAAAGAAGCGATGCGGGTCTTCCGGGCATGGCTCGCTCGTATTCTACTCCCGTTAGACACGGATGACGTCGAACTCGGACATAATCCACGTGCCTGATTAGCGCGCACACCGGACAAGTGGATTCCGCTGAAGTGTGCAAACCAACTGCCAGGACGACTTTAGGCTGCGCAGTTACAGCGGGACGGAAATGAGTAACGGATCGGAGAACCTATGTTCATCCCGGTTCCATCTGGCGGGGACGATAGAAAAGAGCTTGAGTCCTCATTGGTGAGTTGGGTCACGGTGACAGGGGTTAGGCTGCAAAGTTGCCACGGTCCCTCCACTGCGCGGGCCCCTCGGTGCTCGGGGTAAACCGGCGCTCAAAAAAACCAGCGCAGGAAAAGGCGGCCTGCTCCGGTCGGGATGACAGAAAAGATAGAGTCAGACCGCATGACCGCTAAAGAAATGACGCCGGATTGAGAAAAAACATGTCAGCATAGTGCGATGAAACACCCAAAACAAAGCAAGCGTGCTCCGCCGACCCATGCATCTGCGTTGGCAGTACCTTCGTATCATCGGATTCTGGTCAAGCATGGCCTGATTGAAAAGACCCTGCCCATCCCCGATGCGTATAAAGTGTTTTTGCAAGTGGGCGCTGACCCAGAAGTACAGAAACTCCATCGCAAGGTAGAACACGGCAACAGAATGAAACACGTTCCCGCTTTGTATCTGGCCACAGCGATGGCTCTGCAAGGCATGACTAAGCAGCAGCTTGAGGCCCTGAAATTGCGGATTGAAAAGAAGCGAGTATGAGCGCCCCAAGAATTATGCGCCGGATGCGCCGCTACAGTTGGGCGAAAACTTTAAGGGCGCAACCGCCGTTGAGGTGGTTGCACCCTTTTAAACTGAGCCGCAAAAGTTTTTTGCTTCTTGGTTCCATCTGGGGGGACGAGAGAAACGAGCTTGGTCATCATTGCTGAGTTGGGTCACAGTGGAAAAAAGCCGGGCCGCTCCGGTCGAGATGACAGAAAAAGCGGTGTAACCCTTTCGGAACAATTGGGTTCAACGGACATCTACGACGCCGGTTTGCGGGGAAGATTATATGATACGCGGTCCCAGTGACCTGAAGGACGCGGGCGGTGCGCGGAACGATGAGCGCCGCAGAGGATAAAATGTTCTCGGTAGTAGGTTTGACCTTAGATGAGGTTTCGACAGGTTCGCTGCCGCATGTTCACTTAGCAAAGACGCTCGACTCTCGGATGACGAAGAGCAGCTTTCGATACGCAGAAAAAATCTTGGTGTACACAACTGTCGAGACCGACACGCAAGGCTTAGTAGCGCGAACCAAGTACAGGCAGCAGGGTCAGTTTCTTGTGTTTCTGTATTTCAATGACGCTGCGGTAGAGGCTTGCAAGGAAATTGGCATCCCACTTCGGATTCTGGATCGCATCGACGAATGCGAGCTTCCCTCCCGGCGAACTACGGTTCTGGAACGCCCCTATTTGGCTCCCGTATCGAAGTAACTGAGCAAGGCCTCAGGCCTAAACGCAGGCCCTTTAGGGAAGGCGCGGGCAGGCTAGAGCCTGTCCTTGACAAACAGAATGGGTATACTTTATCGTATAAAAGACACTAGAATAGCTATGAGAATATCCAAGAGCTTTACCATTGAGCCGGACATCAGCAGCTACGTGGATGAAACTAAAGGTGAGCGGTCAGCCAGTGATCGAGTGAACGAGCTGCTACGACGCGCCATGCTTCAGGAGCAATATGACCGGCTGGAGGCCGAAGCCGCGGAATTCTTTGCGGATGCAGAGGAGCATCGTGCGGGAACTAAGGCGTTCGAGAAAGCGTCTATCCGGACATTTGGCAGAGATTGATGCCCGCTCCTTTAGGTTGGTATCCAAAACGCGGTGAGGTCTACTTGGTTCAGCTAGACAAACCCCGGCCGGCGGTTGTCCTTTCTGTGGACGCCATCAACAAATTTGCACTGGACGTTTGTGTGGTTGGCATCACGAGTGTGGAGCACAAGAAATTCAGTATGCGAGTGCCTATCAAGAAGGGCGAGGGTAATCTAAATTTTGATTGCTGGGCAAAGTGCGAGCAAGTTACGACCCTGGAGAAAAGCTTGCTGAAGTATCCGCCACTAGGCGCCCTCTCAACAGCCACGCTCCGCCAGATCGAGGACCAGGTCAGAGTCTGTCTGGGGCTAATCTGATTAAACGATGAATCGTGGCTGACGAAGCCCTCGGAGCGCTCGCTGCGCTCGCTAGCTGGGCTGAAGCCCAGCCGCTACAAGTGAGGACGCGCCCCTTCGAGGCTCCCTTCGCTTTCGCTCAGGGCAAAGCAGGGTAAACTGAAGCGCGCGCCTACAACGGTCCGGCCAACGGCGGGATGCCAAGGCAACCCGGGGCGAAGAGGAGACTTCCGATACAGGAGGGCCTGATGCGGGGGGCAAGTTCTTGCTTAGCCTGTCCTTTGGTTCAGGTATACTGGGGATATCACCGAGCAAAGCGGATCGTGCCCAAGCCATCTGTTGGCGGCGGAAGATTTTCTAGAGAGAGGTGAACGTTTGTATTTGCGCCGAACTCTGACATGCACCTTGCTGGCGGGTTTGCTGCTGAGCGCCAGCGCGAGCGATGCCCAGATCCTCCACAGGAAGAAGAAGAAAGTAAATAAGTCGACCAGCGCGGACAACACCGCGGAGCCCGACAAAATCCTGTATAACCGCGCTCTCGAGGACATCCGGCGCGGGCGGCAGGAAGTGGGCCGGCTGGGCTTGCAGACACTGATTAACACTTACCCGGACAGCGAATTTTTGGCTAAAGCCAAGCTGGGAATTGCCGATTCTTATTACAAAGAGAGCGGCACGGCGAACATGGCCCAGGCGATCCAGGGCTACAAAGATTTCGGCGTGTTCTTCCCTTTCCTGCCGGAAGCGGCGTATGCGCAGTTGCAGGTGGCGAACGCGCACTACCAACAAATGGCCAAGCCGGACCGGGACCGCAGCGAGGCCAAAGCGGCTGAAGAGGAGTACCAGACGTTCCTCTCAAAGTATCCGAAGGATCCGCTTGCCCCTAAGGCAGAGCAGCGGCTACGCGACGTGCAGGAAATCATCGCGGAAGGCGACTACCGGATCGGGCGCTTCTACTATGTGAAGGGCGACCAGCGCGCCGCGGCGGCACGGCTGCTTTCGATTGCGAAGCGCTATCCGCTCTACAGCAGGTCGGACAAGGTGCTGTGGATGCTGGGGGACATTTTCGAGAAGAGCGAGCACAGGGAAGTCGCTTCGATTTATTACGGAAATATTGTGAAGAATTATCCGCTCTCGGTCTTGGCGCCGAATGCGAAGAACAAACTGGTGGCGTTTAAGGCGCCGGTGCCACAGCCCGATCCCAAGGCAGTGGCATGGATGACCGCGGAGCAGAATGCGCCGCGGAAGCGCGATGGACTGGTGAAGAAGCCGTTGGCGCTGGTGCGCACCGGCCCACATGGGGAGCTGATTGCGTCGGCGAAGAGCGGACCTCCAAACCTGGAGCCAGAGGCGGATAACACTTCGGCCACGGACATTTTGAGCGGGGGAAACCGGTCGCAAATTGGCGGGTCGAGCGGGCCGGGAAATACCGCGGTGGTAGAGACGGTTACACCAGGAGGCGCGGCACCTCCGGCGGAGGCAACACCCGCGCCGCCCGCTACGGGCGATGCCAGCGGGGCAAGCTCTGCGCCGCCCGCAACTGACTCGAACGGGAGTGCAGCGGCGGCAGCATCTGGAAGCGAGCAGCCGGCCAAGACAGATTCTTCGGCGACGGGCGGCTCGCAAGACGCGAATGCGAACAAGGCAGACGGGTCGCAAAATTCTGACGACAAGAAAGACTCCAAAAAAGAGTCGAGCAGCAAGAAAAAGAAGGGGCTGCGGAAAGTGGTTCCCTGGTAGTTTAGGAACAAGAACCCAAATTTAGAGGATGAAAGGGCGGGCCATGGGCCCGCCTTTTCATTTGTTTGGGCGTATGGGGATTGAGACAGGTATTCAACTTCCGACACACAGGTTTCCAGTTAGCGTTGACGCGTATTAGCCCGAATGCTCCAATACGATTGTGCAGTCGTGTGTGGGGCGGTAACAGTATCTCCCGGAGGACGTTCGGTGGCCAAGATTTTGGTTGCGGACGACAACAGCAACATCCAGAAGATGGTAGGTCTGGCCCTGAAAGACCACGGGATAGACGTGATTGCCGTTGGCAATGGTGAGGCCGCGGTACGCAAGATTTCCGATATGCGGCCGGACCTGGTGCTGGCTGACGTATTCATGCCAGTGCGAAATGGCTACGAAGTTTGCAAGTATGTGAAAGACGATTCGTCGCTGGCGCATATTCCCGTGATTTTGTTGGTGGGAGCGTTTGATCCGCTGGATGAGCAAGAGGCGCAGCGAGTGGGCGCGGACGGGGTGCTGAAGAAGCCGTTTGTTCCGCCGGATCCGCTGATTTCGATGGTGAAGTCGGCGCTGCTGCGGGCCAGCGCGGCGCAGGCCGCGGCGGTGGCAGAAAAGGCGGCCGTGCCTTCCATGGTGGGCGGGCCTGCCACGGCAGGCGGGGCGAACTCCACGGCAGTGAGCGCGCCGACAGTTCTTGCGATCCCGAAGGAACAGGCGGCGATCGAGAGCGCGTCGTTTGTCGAGGAAATTCCAGCGAAACCTGAGACGCTGAAGATTGAGTCGGGGGGCAAGCCGCTTGCGTTCGGAAGCTTGCTAGAAGCGCCGGCCGCGGACCCTGTTGACGACGCTGCCTACGTGGCGCCGCCGAATCCGGAACTTGCGGACCGCGATTGGGACGCCGCCGAAGAAGAGGACGAAGAGGAAGAAGAAGAAGATTCGGCGAGCTCGTCGTGGCGGCGGGACGGCGGCAGTGAAGATTTCGCTCCAGAACCCGCAGGGGAATCGGCATCGGAAAAGGCCGCTGCGCGCGGCAAACGGCGGGAAAGCTGGACTCCCACGAGGGAGAAAACGCAGAATCTATTGGAAGAAGCGGTAGCACCGGAGATTGTCGCTCCGGCAACGCCGAGCGTGAGTTCCCCGGCAGCAGCGTTGCAGAATTCGTGGGTTAACGCAAAGCCTGAGCCGGAGCTGGCGGAATCGAAGGCGATCGAGGAAGTGCAGGCTCCGGCCGAGCCTGAGATTGTGTCGCCAGTGGTTGCGAGTGNTCCGGAAGCGGCTTCGCAGGAAACCGCGAAACCAAGCGGGGGAAATTCGTGGTTCAGCACGAGCAGCAGCCCATGGGAAGCAGAGGCTCAGAAGGCTAACCAATTGGCCTCCACGTGGGATGCTCCGCCGGTCCCGGTGGCAAGCGGCGCCAGCGAGACAAGTGTGGAACAGCCGCAGCCAGAGGCGGCGGTGTCGTATGATTTCGTGTCCGAGGCACCGAGTGAGGAGCCGGTTTCGTATGTGCCCGACCCAGGGTTGGTGCAGAACGAAGCTGTAGCGCACAACCCGCTGCCGGACTTGATCTCGGACGGCTCGATTTCTCCTGAAACGGTCGAGAACATCCGTCAGGAGACGACGTACGCGCTGGGAAGCGTCACACAGGCCGCCGTGGAAAAACCGGCGGAGAGTGCCGTAAAGATAGCCGAGACGTCGCAGCAAGACATGGACGCGCTCGTGGCGAACGTGCTGGCTAAAATGAGCCCAGAGATGCTGCAAGCAGTGACTCGCGAAATCCTGAAGCCGGTGGTTGCGGCGATGATTCGCGACGAGATCAACACCAAGAAGTCCTGATTCCCTGCCCTGACCGTGATTTCCCGCCTTTGGTAGTGGGTAAAATCCGTCGACCGTGGACAGTGACGAACGGTCCTTGGAGCGATTGGTAGACATAGTATTCCTCGCATGCTAGGACTAGCATCAACACTACCGCTAGAGGCAGAAGGAGAGCCCTGATGCACAAACGCTTCCTGCCATTGCTCGTCTTGTCGTTTTTGTTAGCCGGGACCGTGGCTGTCGCGCAGACCACGAATGCTTTGCCCGGTGATGTGCTTGCCGCAAATCAAGAACTGGACCACCAACTTCTTGAAGGGCATAGGCTGCTCGACACGGCAAAAGTAATGGGCTTGTTTACAAGCAGCCCCGAAGTTTTCTTCATTTCTCCGGGCCGTGCCGACTTGTTTAGGGGCCGCGATGAAGTCCGCCGGTCCTGGGAACAGTTCTTCGCAACCTTGCAGTCGATCCATGGAGAGATCGACCATATTGAATATTTTCCCGCTGGCGATGGAGTGATTGCAGTTGGGCAAGTTACCTACCACCGCCAACTAAAAGGCTACGAGCCCGACCAGCGCGTCGTCGTGTGGACCGATTTCCGGCGCAAGGAAAACGGAAAATGGGTCTACGTTTTTCGCCACGCTCATTTGGTGAATAGCTCTTATGTCGACAGTAAGCAGTCTACGAAGAGTCTAAACTCCGAACACCGATAGCTTTCTCCGCACGGTGCCGATTCAGCTGTAACCCATGGCCGAACACGAGCCTTTCCGGTGTTGTGGGCAAGTCGCTAAGGACAACTGGCGTAAGATCGTCATTACACTCACAACCCTAGAATCCAACCTAGCGAGTTGTCGGCAATCCGGAAGTGATCCAAAATTGGCCTTCCAAGCTGACCCAGTACCTGCCTTTGCTATGAATTGACGNCGCTGGATGGCCCCTCGTATAGTCAAAGATTAGTCTAATTGCGTGCGTGTTCACGTGCGCACGTTACCGTTGCAAGCTAAGGGTCCAGGAGCAGGCNCTCGGATGGCTCGCGAAATCGCCAAGNCTTACGAACCACAACAAATTGAATCGCGATGGGCGGAGTTCTGGGTGCGCGAACAACTCTTTCGCGCGGACCCGAACACGCCGGGGCCGGTGTTTTCGATTGTCATTCCGCCGCCTAACGTGACCGGCTCCCTGCACATTGGGCACATGCTGGACCATACGGAGATTGATATTTTGACGCGCTGGCACCGCATGCGCGGATACAACACTTTGTATCTGCCGGGGATGGACCATGCGGGGATTTCCACGCAGCGCGTGGTGGTGCGGGAGTTGGCGGAACAAGGAATCGATTACCGAAAGCTGGGCCGGGAAGAATTTGTGCGACGCGTGTGGAAATGGAAGGAAGAAAGCGGAGGAGCCATCACGCGGCAGATGAAGCAGATCGGCGAGAGCTGCGACTGGTCGCGGGAGAGGTTCACGCTGTCGCCGGAGCTTTCGCGCGTCGTGCGCATGGTGTTCGTGCAATTGTACGAAGAGGGGCTGATCTATCGCGCGCACTACATGACGAACTGGTGTCCGGTGTGCTTGACGGTGCTGAGCGACCTAGAGGTGCTGCACGAGGAGCGGCAAGGGCATCTGTGGCATATCCGGTATCAGGTGGTTGGCACGCAAGAGCACGTTGTTGTGGCGACGACGCGGCCGGAGACGATGCTCGGTGACACGGCGGTGGCGGTGCACCCGGAGGATGAACGCTACAAGCATTTGGTCGGCAAGCGGGTGCTGCTTCCCTTGATGGAGCGGGAGATCCCGATCATCGCGGACGAGATGGTGGACCGCGAATTTGGCACTGGTGCGGTAAAGATTACGCCCGCGCATGACCCCAATGACTTTGAAGTTGGGCGGCGGCATCACTTGCCGGAAATCGATGTGATGACCGACGACGGGCACATGAGCGCGGCGGCGGGCGCTTATGCGGTATTGGACCGATTTGAGGCGCGAAAGAGGATTGTCGAAGATTTGAAAACGCGAGGCTTGCTGGAGAAAGTAACGGAGCACACACACGCCGTTGGTATATGCGAGCGCAGCAGGACCATTGTGGAGCCGCGGGCTTCGACACAATGGTTCTGCAAGATGAAACCGCTGGCGGAGCCTGCAATTGCGGCGGTAGAGCGCGGCGAGATTCAGATTGTGCCGGAGAATCGGCGCCAGGAATATTTCAACTGGATGAGGAATATCCGGGACTGGACACTGTCGCGACAGCTTTGGTGGGGGCACAGAATTCCGGCGTGGTATTGCGAGGATTGCAAGCACGTGAACGTGGCGGTGGATGATCCATCAAAATGCATGAAGTGCGGATCGTCCAGGCTGAAGCAGGACCCGGACGTACTGGACACTTGGTTCAGCTCCGGACTGTGGCCGTTTTCCACGCTGGGATGGCCGGAGGATACGCCGGATTTTCGCAAGTATTATCCGACCAGCTTGCTGATCACCGGATACGACATCCTTTTTTTCTGGGTGGCGCGGATGATCATGCTGGGGCTGCACTTCACACACAAAGTACCGTTCCGCGCCGTGTACTTGCACTCGCTGGTGCGGACGGCGGGCGGCGAGAAGATGTCGAAGTCCAAGGGCACGGGACTCGATCCGGTGGCGTTGAACCAGCAATACGGAACGGATGCGATGCGATTTTGCCTGGCGTCGATGGCCGCGCCAGGGACGGACATCATATTGTCGGACGACCGGCTGGCGAGCGCGCGAAACTTTGCGAACAAGATTTGGAACGCATCGCGGTTCTTGTTCGGGAAGTTGGACGACCTTGAGGAGCGCGGCATTTCGCTGGAGGAATTGGCCGCGCCGGAGATTCGAGCGAAGGCACCCTATGCCGCCGGCCGTGAAGTGCCGCTTGTTGATGCCTGGTTGTTTTCGCGATTGGCAGCGACGATCAGCTTAGTGAACGAGGCCCTGCAGAACTATCGGTTCCACGAAGCGGCGCAGAGTGTGTATCACTTCTTCTGGGGAGACTTTTGCGACTGGTACATCGAATGGCTGAAGCCAGAACTACAGAATGCAGACAAAGAGCGGGCAGTGGCGGCGTGGCGAAATTTGTTCGCGGCGCTGGATGCGGCTTTGCGTTTGCTGCACCCGTTCATGCCGTTCATCACCGAAGAGTTGTGGCATCAGTTACCGCAGCGACCGGGAGCGAAATCTATCGCGCTAGACGCATTTCCCGAAGCGCAGAGTCAATGGAAAAACGCACAAGCTTTGGAAACATTTTCTCGGGTTCAGGAAGTCATTGTGGCCCTGCGCAACATCCGCGCGGAGATGAAACTCGAGCCGAAGAAGAAAGTTGCAGCAGAATTCTCAAGCTCGGACGACCGCGCACGGCAAGCAATAGAATCCAACCGCGAAGGGATTCTTCGGCTGGCCAATCTTTCGGAATTGACGGTGAGCGCCGAACGCCTGCCGCAGCCGGGAGGCGC
>JGI12635J15846_10001888_pt1 | contig 18294 bp, 8 predicted proteins | sample BlaSpr_A8_OM2_M2_FD_15846 | JGI IMG/M metagenome (IMG submission 15846) | reverse complement strand
TGACATCTCCCCGCTGCACCTCTTCACGGCCCAGCATTTCCAATAGAAACGCCTTGTTGCTGGCGCCGCCGTCGACGACGATAACGCTTTCACCCAGCGCCCGTCGAAGCCGCGACAGTGCCTCGATCCGGGTCTGCCCGTAGGCGATCACTTTAGCGATCATGGAGTCGAATTCCGGAGGAATGCTGTCCCCCTCGCCGACACCAGTGTCTACACGCACCCCGGGGCCTGTGACCATACGGAACCGTTTGATCTTGCCGGGCGCAGGCGCAAAATCGTTGTCTGGATCTTCGGCGTTCAGCCGGACTTCAATGGCGTGACCGGTGCTGCACGGTGGATTCGCTTGCAGACGCCCGCCCTGCGCCACGTGGATTTGTAGCTTCACGAGATCGATGCCGGTGGTGCATTCCGTGACCGGATGCTCTACCTGCAGTCGCGTGTTCACTTCCATGAAAAAGAACTGCCGGGCGTCTGGTTCATAGAGAAACTCTACCGTGCCGGCATTTCGATATCCCGCGGCATGGCTGAGACGAACTGCGGCGTCGCGCAGGGCTTGATCCTCCTCCGGGGAGAGCGCAGGCGAGGGAGCTTCTTCGAGCACTTTCTGATGGCGGCGCTGAATGGTGCAATCGCGGACGCCCGCCGCCCACGTGGTGCCGTAATTGTCGGCGATGATTTGCACCTCGACATGGCGCGCACCCTGGACGAGGTGCTCGAGAAAAACAGTGGGATCGCCAAACGCCTTGATTGCTTCGGCGCGGGCGCGTTCGAAGGCGTGCGGCAATTGGTTCGCCGCATGCACGAGGCGAATCCCGTGACCGCCCCCGCCTGCTGTCGCCTTGATGAGCAACGGGAAACCGATACGTTCGGCTTGGGATAGCGCATCTGTCAAGGTTTCCACCGGCCCACCGCTCCAGGGAGCGACCGCGATCTGGGAGTGCTCCGCAAGCCGTTTGGCAGCGATCTTGTCGCCCAGCTGTCGCATCACGTCTCCCGGTGGCCCAATGAAAACGATTCCCATCTCGCGGCAGAGATCGGCGAACGCGGCGTGTTCCGCCACGAAGCCCCAGCCGACCCAGACGGCATCGGCACGAGCCGAAGCAAGCGCCTGTTCGAGCCGCTTGTAGTCGAGGTAGCTGCTCTTAAGATGATGCGTCTCCGGATCGGTGAATTGGGCCGGACCCAGGCATACCGCTTCGTCGGCTTCCCGAACGAACATGGCATGACGATCGGGCTCGGTGAAGAGCGCTATGGTACGCAATGGCACGCCGTGCTCGTGTCGGAACTCGCGGGCTGCATGAATGAAACGCATGGCAGCTTCCCCGCGATTGACAATCGCAACGCGTTGAAATTCATTTTGCATAGATACCCCGATAAAGCGTCGTGGGTTATTCGGGTTGCATTTCGTCACGCCACCAGGAGTGCATCTCCTGACATGATCTCCTGCAGCGCCTTCAGCGGCTTAGTGTCAACGGCGTTGGGAAGCGCCACCGTCTGATAGCCCGTGAGACGCAGATAGCAATTCCCTTTCGTATCCAGAACTTCTGCGTCGAAGCTTCCTTGAGCTTCGTTGGGAGTCACAACTGCATAGAGGCCGCCATCCGCCGACGTCGGTGCTGGATAGAGGCCAAGCTCGCGAACATGCCGCGGCAAGCCCATCCGGCTCTCGACACCCAGTTCCCAGACCCCGGCGGTTTGGAAACAAAGCTCGACCAGCCGTGGCGATAGGACCGTGAACAACTCGGACGGATGGTGATTGTCGGGCAGATCCGTCGCCATCATGCCCACGACGCGCTTGCCATCCCACCAGGCCTTCTCTATGACCTGGTACGCCGGCCCATGGAAGTAGAGGTGATAAATGTGGGCGGCATCGATGACGTGCCCTTCGGGCGTGCCGAATGCGTGAACTGCCGGAGCTTGCTTGAGCTGTTTCGCGAGTCGCACGCGCGCCGTGAAGTGGATGGTCCGTTGCGGCTCTGTCTGGTTGGGCAGCGACCGGTGGCCGATGAGCTTGCAATCTGCCACGAGTTCGCCGCCAAGGGGATGAATGCGCGTTTCAATTTCTACAGCGCGAGCTTCTCCGCGATAGAACTTGAANGGCGCCAGGAAGTTTACGTTCTCAATAGCTTCGACCTGCCAGTCGGGAAGCAGCCGCAGGGCAGCTTCCGCAAAGGCCTCAATACCCATCACACCGGGCAACACAGGAGTGCCGTCAATCTGATGGTCATGCAAGAACGGCTGATCATGGGGATCCAGAACGGTTTCGACGGTGTAGCCGGATGCGCTGACCGACGCAATCTTTCCCGTCATGGGTCCGCTTCGCGGCGAGGGCTTCATGGAAGCTTCTGCGGCCGCCACATCGAGCCCGCCGGTCGTGTCCCATTCATTCAGCAAAACGCCGAGGCGTTGACCGATCACAATTTCGCCTTGCGTGCCTCCCGCCGTCAGTTCGCGGCGGATCAGCGGGATGCCCGCCTCCGGCGGCAGCATATCGATTCCTGCAAGCTCCATCATTTTCGGGATGGAGCCTCGAGTGGCCATGCCGATTCCGCCCCACGCCGTCCAATCGATCACAATGCCGCGCGTGGCGGGACGCGTGGTGCGGAAGCTCGACGTGATTTTGCAGAGCAGGTCGTTGGCAGCGCTGTAATCGGTCTGGCCGTTGTTACCGAAGCGACCGGCAATGGAACTGAACGCAACCGTTGCAGCGAGTGGCATTTCGCCGATGGCGCGCAGCAGGTTGAAAAATCCGTCGGCCTTGACATCGAATACCAGATCGAATTCCCGCTGGTCTTTATCGGGCAGAGAGTGGCTTCGCTCGATGCCGGCGGCGTGTAACAACACATCGATGCGGCCATTGCGCTGCCGCACTTCGTCTATCACCTTGGCAACTGCGTCCGCATCCGCCAAATTGACGCTGAAATAATGTGGCGTGCCTCCCGCGGCACGGACGGCTTCGATGGCATTTTGTGCGGCGTTCGCTCGCTCCAGGCTCGCAAGCTCCTTTTCGACGAGCGCCGGAGTGGCGCGCTCGCCGCGAGTCTGAATACGCGTGAAAAGATCGCGCTTGAGATTTTCCTTATCGGTGACGAAGCGCTTCAGGTCAGGATTGTCCGAGTCGGGTTTGGCCACCAGATCGAGCAAATAGAACGTGCCGCCCGATGCGGCGGCCAGGTCGGTTGTAATCGCCGAGACGATGCTGCCCGCCGCGCCGGTGATCACAAAGACGCTGTTCTTGTCGAGCACCATGCCGGGTTGGCCATCGGCGGCGGACTGTTCTTCGAAGCCGACGGCCCAGCGCTGGTCTGCCGTGTAGCCGATCTCCACCACTCCGGGATCGTGCAGCGTCTCTTCAATTAGCAGATCGACGACTTCCGCGACATTGCGACCCGCTTCAAAGTCGACTGCCTTGCCCAAAGATTCCGGGCGCTCCCGCTTGTAGGTCTTGGCAAAGCCGGTGACAGCGCCCCCGAGCGGGGATAGAGCTCCAGCGTCGTCGTAGCCGTGATGTCCCCCGAGACGCGTTGCGGTTACGAGGAACGTGCCCGTGCGCGCGACGTGCTCATATAAGGTGCGCATGGTGACGTAGAGTGATTTCACCCGCACGCCGACGGCCTCGTGCCAGGCGGCGGAATCGAGTTCACGAAGATCTCCTTCGTGGTCGAGCGCGGGCAGCCAGTAAACTCCCTGGACGGGACCGGTCGCAGTCCAGGTCTTGAGAAGACTGGCCAGCTTCTCGGCATCGGGCGCGCCGTCGATCTGAAGCACCTCTACGCCCATCGCCCGCAGTGCTTTTGTGAGAGACTCTGCCACGCCACCTCGGTCGGGCATGACTACCACACGGCTGTTATTTTCAAGTTTCACACCCGTTGCCTTAAAGAAGGCGAGCGGAGGACGCAACGTTGCCACTGGCACGCGTCGCGGAATGCCATTCGCGGCGTCGAGGCTGGCGAGAACGGCGGTTGGACGCTCGACCGAAGGTGACGACGAAGACGGCTTCGTCTTTGTTTGCTCAGCTTTTACGGAAGACACGGGAGCGGCTGCCACCGGCACCGATCGGTCGTGCGCGAACTTGATCACATGAGCCAGCGTGGGAAAATCGCGCAGCTTCATATTTTCGTCACGCGGAATGTTGTAAGCGGCGCGCACCGCCACGAACATCTCCGCTTGCTTGACGGTATCGACGCCGAGGTCGGCTTCCAAATCGAGATCCAAGTCCAACATATCTTCCGGATAGCCAGTCTTCTCCGCTACGATCTGCAGAATTTTCTTCTTGATCGGATCATCGGAATTGTCGGGCAACAGAACAGGCGTTGTAGAAGGCGCGACTGCCTCGGGCGCGGGCGCAATAGAGACCGCCGAAGCTGAGGCCGGAACCGGCGTTGACTTCGCCGCCAGATCAGGGCGCTTTTCGTAAACAAATCGAATGACATGCGCCAGCGTGGGATAGTCGCGAAGCTTGCGATTCTCGTCGCGCGGAATGTTGTAGATCTCACGAATGGCCGCAAACATTTCCGCTTGCTTGACGGTGTCGACGCCGAGGTCCGCTTCCAGGTCGAGGTCCAAATCCAGCATGTCTTGCGGGTATCCGGTTTTCTCGACCATCAGCGCGAGAATGCGCTCCTTCACGGCATCGGTAGCGTTGGCGGAAATCTCTGCGGGCTGTGTTGGAACGGATTTTGCAACGGGCTCTTCCTTAGCTTCTGCCACTGGTGGTATCGGCGTTGTAGGACGAAGCTCAGGCCTGTTCTCGTACACGAATCGAATCACATGCGCCAGCGTGGGATAGTCGCGAAGCTTGCGATTCTCATCGCGCGGAATGTTGTAGATCTCGCGGATGGCCGCAAACATTTCCGCCTGCTTGACGGTGTCGACCCCGAGGTCGGCTTCCAGGTCGAGGTCCAGGTCCAGCATGTCCTGCGGGTATCCGGTCTTCTCGACCATCAGCGCGAGGATGCGTTCCTTTACGGCATCATTATCTTCATCTTTTGCAAAGATCGCTCTAGGCGCCGGCGGGATGGCTTCAACTTCATGCTCTTCTTTAAGTACTGCCTTGACCACCAACGCTGGCATAGCTTTTGCCGTCGGCGTCGGGATGGATTGTGAGGCACGAAGCTCCGGTTTGCGGTCGTGCACGAACTGGATTACGCGAGCGAGTGTGGGGAAATCTCGTAACTTAATGCTGTCGTCGCGGACGATGCCATAGGCTTCCCGGATCGTGGCCATCACCTCGGCTTGTTTGACGGTATCAATGCCCAGGTCGGCTTCGAGATCGAGATCCAAGTCGAGCATGTCCACCGGATAGCCCGTCTTCTCAGCGACAAGTGCGAGCACCCGCTCCTTGACCGGATCGCCTTCAACTGCAGGCTTCGCGACTATTGGCGGCGCGGGCGCAGGCTTCATGGCTTCCACTTTCTTTGCGCCGATCTTGCTCTGCGCTACGGGAGGCTGAGCAACGACCACTGGAGCCGACGAAAGAGTGGGGACAGTCGGCTCGCTGAGCTTCTGCGCAATCTCTGCCAAGCGCGCCGCGGGCCGTTGATCGCGCACACGCAGCGTGCGGTGTACGACTTCGAGATCGGCGGTTGGATACCCTGCGACTTGGCTAAGCCAAGCCTTCCAGATATTTTCGTCAACGATCCGAGAGGCATAGCCGAGGCTGTTGGGGCGGGGACGGATGCCACTCTTGGGTGCGATCCAATGCAAAAGCGACATGCTAATCTGCGAGCCGAATCCGGCGCCCAGGCGTATCGCGTACTCGACCGGATATCCGCCACCCTTCGACAAGTTCAAGGTACCCAACTCGGGATCAACTTCTTTGAAGTTGGCCACAGGCGGCACCACACCGGTTTCCAGAGCCTTTATCGCGACCACGTCTTCGATCCCTGTGGCCATCGCGTGACCGGTCATGCGCTTGGTATTGGCGATCACGATCTGATCGGCTGCGTCGCCGAACACGCGACGTAATGCGTGGATCTCCGCCGAGGCACTGCCGCCGCGCGCGGGCGTGTAGGTCTCGTGCGAAACGAAGACGGTGTGTGGCCCGATTTGCTCCCGTGCAATACCGCTGTGAGCTTCGGCTTGAGCGACCAGGTTTTCCATCATCTGCCCGATGTGCTGCACATCGAGGCGGGTACCGTGGAAGGCGCTGTTCGCGGTGACCGTGCTCAACACTTCGCAGATGGGTTGAATTCCGCGTTCGCGCGCAGCCTCCGCGCTCTCGACCACCATTCCGGCTGCGCCCATGCCCACGATCAAGCCATGGCGCCGACGGTCAAACGGAGTGGCAGCTTCTTCGACAACTTCGTCGGTGGCGGCCGCACCACTCGCCAGGAAGCCCGCGCCAAACCATTCGATGGAATGATCGGAGGTGACGTCGTCGGCGGAGATCACGATTACGCGGCGGCAGCGTCCGGCGCGGATCCAGTCCTCAGCGAGCGAGACCGCTTGCGTGGTGCTGGCGCACGCAGAATTGATTTGCGTGTTGGGACCGCGCGCGCCGATGAACTCGGCAAACTGCGAGTGTCCCATGGACAAAGTTCGGAGCAAGAAGCGGCGGTCAAAGATATACGGTTCTTTCTCGATGGCGTCCCGCAAGTCTTCGGTGCGCCGTTCGATTTCCTGTTCCAGAACGGAATGACCGTTTGTCTTCGCCGCCCGCGCGAGCAGCCCTTCCAGCAGGCCCAATTGCTCGCGGCGGGAATGATCCGTGTAATAGCGCCCCATTTCATCCGCGAAAGAGTCGCAGCCGGGGAAGGCAGAGGCAAAGATCACGCCGGTGTCGTCGCGCAAGGCGTCGGGAAGGGCCCAGCGATCCTGCAACTGGGTGTTTTTCGTCGTGGTCTTGTAGCGCATGACCAGCGGGATGCCGGCATCGCGCAGCGCATCGAGGCCCACGGCAATGGCCAACTGGGTTGCACGATCAAGAGCGGCCAACCGGTCGGCGGAAATACCAAATTCTTTTGCCAGGTCGAACGCGCCTCCACGGCCCGCCAGCTTGATGACGTCGGCCACGTTGTTGATCGTTTCGAATGTCGGTCCGCCATTGTCGCTCTTGACCAGTCGAGTAATGTGCTTGTCGAGCATGGCCTTCCGCAACCGCGTCGGGATGAGATCGATGAATTGATCGCCGCGCAGGATGCGGACGAGATTTTCGTCGTCAAAAATGTGATCTGTACCGGGCAGGCCCAGCGCCGCGCCGGTGATCACGACGGGAACGTTGGCAGGGGCACGGTCCTGGCCGCGATGAATCTGCCAGCCGCGCTCCAGTACTTCAGCAAAGTAGTGACCCAGTTCTTCGAAATGATCGTTGGCCAATCCCGAAGTCGGCGACGCGAGTGTGCTCGAGGAAGGAACCGCCGCAGCGACGCAAACAGGGATCTCAGCCGGTTTGGATGCCAGCGGAATAGTTGCTGCCGGTTTCTCGGGCGAGGCTTCGGCAGTCCCGCGCCCAAGTCCTGCGGCGTACAGCCCACACAGCGCCTGATTGAACGATGGGATGTCGCCGAACTTCGGATGATTGGTAAAGAGCGACAGCACATCGCCGCGGTCACCAAGCACATCTTCGGCAAATCCTTGCAACGCCTTCTTGGGTCCGACTTCCACGAAGATCCGAGCACCGGCTGCATATAGCGTTCGCAGACCTTTCACGAATTGCACGGGAGAGGCGACTTGCCTGGCGAGGAGATCCAACATCTGAGGAACGACTCCCGGGCCGGTGGGATAGAACTCGCCGTTTACGTTCGCAACGATGGGCAGGCGCGGCGATTCCATATGCAAGCGCGCGAGTTCCTGGCGCAGCGGTTCGCTGGCCGGCGCCACGATCGAAGTGTGGAAGGCATGGCTCACCGGCAATTCCGAGACTTCGTAGCCAGCTGTTTGGAGAGCCTGCATGGCTTGCGTTACGGCATCGGTCGCCCCGCCGATGACGGCCTGATGTTCACTGTTGATGTTGGCAATGACGACGTAACCGTTGACCGTCTTCAAGATGCGTTCAACTTCCTTCAGCGGCGCAAACACCGCGGCCATCTTTCCCTTGTCCGCGACGGCCACGCGGGTCATGCCGCGGCCGCGGGCGCTGACGGCATTCAACGCGTCCTCGAAGGGCAGCGCACCGGAGGCGACTAGGGCTCCGTACTCGCCCAGGCTGTGTCCCATGGTCATGTCGGGCTGAATGCCGTAAGCGGCGAGCAGGCGGGTCAGTGCGAGATCGATAGCCAGCACCGCCGGCTGAGTAATCGCAGTCTGGCGGAGATCGTTATCGGCCTTGGCCACGGCAGCAGGATCGGTCTGATCGACGAAAACAAACTGGGTGAGAGGCTTGCCGAGCAGCGGCGTCATCACGCGATCCGCTTCGGCAAACGTCGCAGCGACTATCGGCTCCGCACTGTACAGAGGACGCAACATGTTTACGTACTGCGAGCCTTGGCCCGTATAGAGAAACGCTACCTTCGGCGCTGGACCTTGACCGCGGAAGATGCCTTGCGCACGCAGGGCTTTCCAGATCGCGGCCTGATTGGCAGCAAGCGCTTTGAGCGTCTTGCCTGACTTGTCGGCCAAATCGGCGGCATCGGCATAGTCAATCGCCACGCGCTGAGGAGCGCGCAGATCGGCTTCGGCGGGAACCGCGGGCGCGAGCGCTCGACCAGCTTGAGCATCCTTCATGACGGCACGCAGACGATCGGCGAGAGCGGCTTCGGACTCGGCCCCAATCAAAAGCGCACCGCGGAGTGGCGGCTTGCACGCAGACGGAGAAACAGAAGACAAGGCGGGAGAAGAAGCTTCTTTTGCATTCATGACAGCCTCAGGGATCGCAGTTTGGGGTAGTACGCCGACCGTTACGGAACGTTTGCCATTTCCGGTCAGCCTGTGGGGAATGTACTCTTCGAGCACGAGATGGAAGTTGGTGCCGCCAAAACCAAAAGCGCTGACTCCGGCGCGGCGAGGAGTGTCGGCCGAAACTGTCCAAGGCTTCAGTTCGGTATTGACGTACAGCGGCGAGTGGGCAAAATCGATGTCAGGGCTGGGATGTTCACAATGCACGCTGGGGGGGAGGACCTTGTCACGAAGCGCAAGTGCCGTTTTCAGAAGTCCTGCTGCTCCCGCTGCTCCTTTCAGATGACCGATGTTCGATTTGACCGAACCGAGAGCCACCGAGTGGGTGGGAAGATTCTGACCACTGAGCAGATCCGCCATGCATTGCGCTTCGACCACGTCGCCCACGCGAGTCGATGTGCCGTGGCCCTCAATCAAGGTTGCCGTGGCGGGCGATAGGCCGGCGTTCTGCCAGGCGCGCTCCAGGCAGAACTTCTGTCCGACGGGATTCGGTGCGGTAATCCCTTTTCCTTTTCCGTCGCTGGACGCACCAATACCGCGAAGCACGGCGTAGATTTTGTCTCCATCGCGCTCGGCATCGGCCAGGCGCTTCATCACGGAGATCGCAGAGCCTTCGCCCATGACGAAGCCGTCGGCGCCTTCGGCATAGGGCCGAGTTCCGGTGGCGGAGAGCGCACCGATCTTGCAGAACTTCACGAACGTCTGCGCGCCCATGTTGCGGTCGATGCCGCCGGTAATGACCGCGTCGAAATCGTTCGCGACCAGTCCTTCTGCCGCAGCACTCATCGCCGCCATGGCGGAGGCGCAGGCCGCGTCACACACAAAGTTCGGTCCGTGGAAGTTGTAGAGGTTGGCAATGCGCCCAGCAATGCAATTAGCCAACTCACCGGGCATGGTGTCTTCTGTGACTTCGGGCAAACGTTTGCCGATCCGGTCGTGCAGTTCCCGCGTAATGTCATTGCGCAAGGCCTCCGGTAAGGTCGCGAAACTCTTGCTTTCAGCCAGTTCATGCGCGTACTCCGGGAAGTTCAGGCGCAACGCAGTCTGATAATGCCTCTCGCCCGCCATGGCATTGCCAAGGATGACTGCGACTCGATCCGGGTTCAGCGGGCGCTTGGGGTAACCATAATCTTCCAACGCTTCGCGCGTGGCTGCGATCGCCCACTTCTGCGCCGGATCCATGGCGTCGGTGACCCGTGGCGGAAGCGGCATGTGCCACTTCAGGGGATCCCAGGAGAACTCACGCACCCAGCCGCCAATCTTCGAATAAGTTTTGTCGGGAGCTTTGGGATCGGAGTCGTAGTACAACGCCGAATCCCAACGGTCGGGCGTGACCTCGGTAATACTGTAGCGGCCGCTCTTCACGTTCTCCCAGAAAGCCGCGACATTCGTGGCGTCGGGCAGAACCGCTCCCGCTCCCACGATTGCGATGGCTCGATAGGCTGTGTCTTCCATTGGAGGCTCCTATGCAACCCGGCAGGTTGCGGTGAACGATAGTCAGGCGTCTTGATTTATGCGGCGAGTGCAGGCTTGGCTGCACGGGCGTAGAGGACGTCGGCTATAGAATCCATGTCGAAAATCAGGCCCGACTGTGCGCGATGAATGGCGGGCAAATCTAAACTCACTTCAAAGGCAGACATCTCGGCATCATTGACGCCGCCAGCTCCGCATACCCAGCGCAAGCCTTCTTCCGCGACTTTGAGTGCGGCTTCGCGTGCGAAGATCCGGCTCACTGCTGCCAGCGCCGTCGCGTCAAAGCGCCGGTTCGCCTTCTCGTTCAGCTTGTTCTCCGCGAGAAGCGCGGCGCGACGCGCCAGACTGCCCGCGCATTCGGCGTAAGCAATCCACTCTCCCAGGCGCAGAAGAATGTGTTGATAACGCGTGAGGCGCGCGACGCGGGCTTTCTCCATGAGTTCGGCAAGCGCGTGATGAGCCAGCGCGGCGACATCTGCCCCCACATTCGGATGGCGCGCATGCAGAGCCTCCAACTCGCGCGCTTTTTCGTGATAATGCTGGCCCCGCGTTTTCAGGTGAAGCTGCCAGCGGTCGCGGCTGATCGTCATCTCCATGATTTCGGAGGTGCCTTCGTAAATCGTGGTGATGCGAACGTCGCGGCTGATCTTCTCCACCATGTATTCGTGGGTGTAGCCGTAGCCGCCGAGCGCCTGGATACTGGCGTCCGCCGCCTGGTTTCCTGCCTCGGTCGCCATGTACTTCGCGATCGCGCCCTCGGTGTTGAGACTTCCTTCACCCGCATCGATGCGCTCGGCTGTCTGTTCGATATATGCGCGTGCCGCTTCTAGTCGAGCCACGTGCGGCACGATCAGCTTGTGGGTATAGCCTTGCTTTTCCGAGAGCGGAGCGCCAGCCTGGATGCGCTTGGTCGAATAAGGAATCGCGCGATCGAGCGCGGCCCATCCGGCACCAAGGCCGAATGCGGCGACCATCAGGCGCGTGTAACCGAATACGGCCTGAGCCTGGTTGAGACCCTGCCCTTCCACACCTCCGATTAGGCGGTCGACATCAACGTAGACGTCGTTGAAGGCGAGGGCGGCGGTGTTGCTGAGGCGAATGCCGTGCTTGTCTTCGGGTTCATCATGAGTGAAACCCTTCGCATCTTTTTCAACAATGAACCAAGTTGGCCCTGCGGGTGTGCTGGCCAAGACCGTGTATGCGCCAGCGATTCCGCCGTTGCTGATCCATTGCTTGTTGCCGTTAATCTTGTAGCCGACGACACGGCCGTCTTGCGTCACTCGGTCCGCAGTGGTGCGCAGGGCCCCCAGGTCGCTGCCCGCTTCCGGTTCCGTGGCGCCGTAGGCGAACAGCAAGCCCTCATCCGCGATGCGGCTCAGCCAAACTTTCTTTTGTTCGGGAGTCGCGCCCACCGTAATCGGATCGCTGCCGAGAAAAGTCGCCAGCACCGAAGTTGCGATGCCGAGATCGATGCGAGCCATTTCCTCGCAGATGCAATAGACGTCGAATGTGCCTCCGCCCATGCCGCCAAACTCTTCGGGAATGAACAGAAGTTGAATGCCCAGCTTGTCGGGGCTGCACATGTCGCGCACAACGTCGATCGGGCATTCGTCGCGCTCGTCGAGATCGATCAGGACTTCATCGGGCAGACGCTTCTTGGCAAACTCTTTGAGAGACTTCACGCTCAGTTTCAGTGTCTTGGGTGCAAGCATCGGGTCCTCACTTGGCGGCAACGCCGCGGAATTCACGGGCTTTGTTGGTCAGTTCGGGAAGGAACTCGAGGAGGTCGTCCACGATTCCCACGTCGGCCACCTGAAAGATCGGGGCCTTGGGATTTTTGTTGATGGCAATCAGGAACGGGCTTCCTTTGATGCCAGCCAGGTGCTGGAACGCGCCACTGATGCCGCAAGCCAGGTAGACCTTGGGCTTCACCGTTTTTCCCGAGGAACCCACCTGGCGGGACTTCTCCATCCACTTGGCATCGACCACGGGCCGCGAGCAACTCACAGCCGCGCCGAGCACTTCCGCCAGCTCCTCGGCAAGGGCTACGTTGTCTTTCTCCTGGATGCCCCGCCCAATGGAGACCAGCAGATTGTGCTTAGTAATGTCCACATCACCAGCCTCGGCGGCGATGGTATCGAGATAGCGGCGTCGTGCTGTCAGATCGCCAACTTCCGATGACTTGTCGATGACCACGCCCTCCGCGGGGACGTTCACCTGCGGTTTGAATGCTCCCGGACGAATATTGATGACTGCACCGGAGGAAATATCACAGCGCACATGCGCGCTCACTTGTCCGCCAAATTCCTGACGAACGAGTTTGAGAAAGTTCCCCTCGATGCCATCAATGCCCAAGACGTCGGAAGCAAACGCGGAGTTCAATTTGATGGAAAGGCCCGGCGATAGATCGATTCCGAAGTGATCGTGCGGCACGAGCACAATGCTGCCCGGCGGCAGAATTCGAACCAGTGCCTGCCGGGCTAACTCGGCGTTCGGATACACCAGAGCTGTATTTGCGACTTTCCAAATCTCGCCGAAGCCGGAGCCGAGCGAACTGCGCGCGGCCTCGAGTTCGGGCCCGCAGCCGGTGAGAATCGCCGTTGGGACGGCTGTAGCATCGATCTTCTTTGCGGCCGCTAGCAGTTCGGCTGCGGAATCATCGACAACTCCACTTCGGTGCACGATGTAGGCAAAAATGCGAGCCATTATTTCAGCCCTCCCTTCGCTGCCACTAACTCAAGAATTCTGTCGGCGTTCTCTTCCCTGCTGCCGTGGAGCATCTCCGCTCCCTTACCCGACGCGGGCACGAAATAGTCGACTCGCTTGACCCTCGCGGCCGCTTCCCCGACTGCACTCATATCAACGCCCAGGTCCGACGCCGCCAAAGTCGCAATGGGTACGGATGCTACTTGCCGGATGCCCCGCATGCCGACATAACGCGGCTCGTTAATTCCGGTCTGAATGGAGAGCACGCAGGGCAAATCGATTTCATTCATCTCCCGGTTTCCGCCTTCAATCTCCCGGCTCACTTTCAGCTTCCCGTCCTCCAGGGTGATCGAGTTCACCAGCGAAGCAAAGGGATAGTCGAGCATCGCGGCCAGCATTCCGCCCACCTGCGCCGCGCCGTCATCGGCTTGCACTCCGGTCAGGATCAGGCCGTAGTGGCCCTTCTGTACGAAAGCTTTGAGAATGGTTGCGATGCCCCTGCCGTCCGATCCCTTGAAAGAATCGTCTGCGACGAGCGCCGCATGGTTCGCCCCCATCGCCAATTCCCGGCGCAGGATCTCTTCGCCATCTTCGCCATCGATCGTGACCACGGTGACGTTACCCCCGACCCGGTCGCGAATCTGCAGCGCTTCCTCGACCGCGTAGTTATCGGCCTCATTCACCGAGTACACAAGTTCTTCGCGCTCAATATCGTTTCCGTCGGTATTGAGTTCGATCTCGTTCTCCGAGGTATCCGGCACCCGTCGCGCACATACAAGGATTTCCATGTTTAACCTCCAACCGTTGCAGTTTCTAATTTCTGTGTTCGATCTGGGCAGCCTTCGCAAACCATGTGTTGGTCGACCAGTTCCGTCAGGTCGATCACCGACATCTTCCCTTCCATGCCCGCCACCTTAATCGCATCTTCAATGTTCACCATGCAGAACGGGCAGGCGGTCACGATTGCGTTCGCTCCGGCTTCCGCAGCCATGCGCACTCGCATCACGCCCATCCTCTGTTCTTCTTTGGGCTCGTAGAACAGCATGAGTCCGCCGCCGCCGCAGCAGAAGGACCGGTCCCGCGAACGCTGCATCTCAACCCTGTTCAATCCTGGAATCGAGTCGAGCACATCGCGCGGGTCGTCATAGACCTGGTTGTGGCGGCCCAGATAACACGGGTCATGGTAGGTGTATACGCGGTCTCTATTTTCGAGCCAGTTATCCGCCGCGTTGAAGCGGAGGTTGCCCGCTCTTGCCTCACGGGCCAGTACCTGGCTGATGTGCTCGACGGGCGGCACATCCTCATAGTCGTGCTTCAGAGCGTTGAAGGCGTGCGGGTCGGCGGTGACGATTCGCTGGACGCCCGAGGCCTTGATGGCCTCGGTGTTGTGATCGCGCAGGGCCATGAAGAGCATCTCTTCGCCGAAGCGCCGCACTTCGTGGCCGCTGTCCTTTTCTGCGGCGCCCAGAATGCCGAAGTTTTTCCCGAGATGGCTGAGGATGCGCGCGGTGGCTCGCCCGATCGACTGCATGCGATCGTCGTAGGAAGTGATGCTGTCGACGAAATACAAAGTGTCCGCGGCATTCTTCCCGTCGAGTACTTTGACTTTAGTGCTCTGTTGGAAGTCAGGAGTCTTCGCCCAGTCGGCCCGTTTCTTCTCGATCTTGCCGTAAGGATTGCCGCGACTCTCCAGAGCTTTCAGAGGCTTTTGCAGGGACTGAGGTACATTCCCATCGTCGATCATTCCCCGGCGCAGGTCGACAATCTTGTCGATGTACTCGACCAGCAGCGGACACTCCTCTTCGCACGCGCCGCAGGTGGTGCAGGACCAGATTTCATCTTCAGAAAAGACGGTGCCGATCAGCGGTTTGCTATTGTTCGCCTTGCCGATCACCGGGTAGTGCTTGAATGCGTAGTCTCTGGCCTTGACGGTCAGAAATCGCGGCGCCAGCGGCCGGCCAACCGCATTCGAGGGGCAGTTCTCGGCACAGCGTCCGCAGTCGGCGCAAGAATAGAAATCAAGGATGTGCTTCCAGGTGAAATCTTCGAAGGTCTTCACCCCGAAGGATTTCAACTGATCCAGGCGCTCCTCGGGTACATCCCAGCGCACCGGCTTTAACGTGCCCCGCTCCAGCTTGGAGAAATAAATGCTGAACAGCGAGGTTTCGACGTGGAACTGGATCCCAAACGGCCGGTAGCACAGCAGGAAATAAAAAGTAATTTCATGGACGAGACAAGCGCCAACGTTGAGGCCCCAGAGTGTCGCCAGTGGCAGTGAACCAACCGCCATCTGCAGCATCCACGGAAGAGAAAATGCGGCCAGAGTTTCAGCCGGTTGGCCCTGCTGCACAAGGCCGGCAGAACGACTGGCCGCAAACAGGCTGTCCGCCACCATCAGCATCGCAATAAGCCCAAGGAGAAACACGGCGTCTGCGGTGTGACCCTTCCCGTACCTCGCGGGCACCGCATACCGAGCCGGCTTGAAAACGAGACGTCGAACCGCCGCCACCGCCATACATAAGAAGACCACCGTCGCTGCATAGTCGGTGATCAGGTCGTAGATCTGCCCGGTCTTTCCGGATAGACCCGGCATCGCGAAATTCTCAGACACTCCGACGATCAGCACCGTGAAGGCCCGGAGCGCCAGAAGTATGAATCCTGCGAAGATAAGAAGGTGGAGGGTTCCTGCGAACTTATAGCGCGGATGCTTCCACTGCCCTAGCCAGAACTTAAAGACTCTTCCCATGCGGACTAGGGGCTGATCGAAACGGGGATCGCTTTGCGCTCGAGGCAGCGGCACCAACCGCTTCGACACGATGTAAATGAAACAGGCAACTCCGAGGACATGGAGAGCCAGGAATAGTTCCCTGCCGGGAACCAGCCAGTCAACAACGTGCTGGAGGGAATAAATGCCTACCACGGCCTACACCTGATTCCAGAAACTGTCGGCGCCGACGAACTGAATCCGCTCTTTCTGGGTTCAGTCCGTGGCGCGTCTGCACAACCTGAGGGTCTTTACGCCCTCTTTCTTATGCGTAATCGATCGGGTTCTTCTCTAGCCAGTGTTCATCGCGGGTCTGGCTGATTTTTTTCCAAGCGCCGGAGGCGACGCTCGCAGTAAACTCCCGGTTCTCCCAAATCACGCCGGCGCCAAATCCGATGACGCCGCCGAGCAAACTGAAGGCGAGGACCCTTGCCGGGGACCGTCGCCGGTTTCCGATAGTTCCACCCAACACACCCAAAAACGCTCCTGCTACCGCCGGCGCAAGTGCATGCCGGGCCGATTCGCTGAGATAAGGAGCAAGTGATTCATCCTTCAGAAATTCGTCTTCGCCCTCGTGCGCTCCCTCGAGCGCGGAATTTACCAGCCTCTGGCCGTAGTCAACACTGGATTTGGACCACTCCACAAAATTCATGATTGCCTCACGTCCGCTCCTCTACTACTGCGTTTATTATTGCGTTCTCGTCTCTCGCGATTAGGCCGCTCTCTGCGAACACTCCATGCGCGATTCGATACATTCGAGTAATTTTTCGAAGGTCACGCCTTGATCCAGCATCCGGGCCATCGTTGGAGCATCGAGCCCTACCGCCTCTCCGGCCTGCATCAACCTCTCGATGGCTCCATAAACTGAGACGTCATGGGATTCGTGCAGGCGGGTCAGAAAAACTTCAAGGTTAGGGACTGTCTGGACTCCGGGGGGCACTGGCTTGACCTCGGTTCCCAAAGTAGAACTCGGAGCCAAATCAAGTCAGCAATGCCGGTCACGCCGCAATGTGATAGTCGTCACACCCAGCCTCCACGCCTGTGCATAACTTAGAATCGTGGCCGCAGAGCCCATTTTCAGGGCGTCAAAACGAAGGTGCCTTGCGGACGGATAATGCTCGCTAACGTACAGTATCTGCGGTATTTCATCTCCCGCCTCGCGGCGTATGGTTGAGCCAGCCCCTCGTCAGATCATCAGCACCGCAGTGGTGCATTGCGATGCTCGATATATCGGTTTGTTCAATCCAGGCGCGGCCTCGCTTGGCCGAGTTCCGTGTCAACCGAAAGGGGCTATTTTGCTTCGAATTTTCCTGGTGGACGACAACGCAATGGCACGAGCCGCAGTCAAAAAGGCACTGCAAAAGCACTCGGATTGGGTCGTAGTCGGAGAAGCGAGCGACGGGCGTCAAGCCCTGGAGACATTTCGCCATTACGCTCCCCATCTCACGGTAATGGATTTTCTAATGCCCGAACTCAATGGCTTGGAAGCGGCTCGTCGCTTAACCGAGCGCAACCCGGATGTTCTGATTTTGATGATCACTACCGATCCCTCGACCCAACTGGAGGAAGAAGCCAGGCAGGCTGGAATCCGAGGAGTATGCGCCAAGGAGGAGATGCACTGTCTGGAGAGCGCCATCGACGCCTTAATCCACGGAGGGACATATTTCAGCGAGAAAATCGCGGCATAGCGAGATTCCCTTCAGTACTCGATTTTGATCTGGCCTACCTGCAGTAACCGCGGCGCCTCCATCGCCTTTCGTCCTGCAAATCCCGCCCATCTCATGTCCCTCCACTACGACTACTGCCCTGCTCTGTCAAACTTCGCGCCTGGTTCCTGTCCTTCTTATTCTTTCTTTTAATTCCCTTGTAATCATTTTCGCGGTATAGTTTCGCCACCGCAAGAAACCTCCCCTGTCCCGAACGAATTTGTGCATTTCGCCATGCACGAACTGGGGAAAACTTGCGTCCACGAAGGGGGCTTTATGACGTTTCAACCACTGGGAAGAAGTGTGTTTATCGGAGTCGTCTTCGTCCTCATGACTCTATGTGCGTTTGCGCAGGTGCCGCTGTCCCAGCATGTGATTCTGGTGATCGACGAGAACACTTCCTTCAGCGATGTGATGGCCAACATGCCGTGGCTCATATCGGAGGGCAACGCCAACGGCTATGCCAATAACTACCATTCCGATAGCAGCGGCTCGTTGATGAATTATTTGTGGCTCGCATCCGGCAGTTGCCACTCCAGCGCCAACTGCACCTTGCCTTCGGGAACTCATAATTTCAATTGCACTGGGAACGATTGCTACTACCTGAACACGACGACCACCGATCCCATCACCGACAACAACATTTTTCGTGAACTGAATAATGCCGGCATTTCGTGGAAGGTATACGCGGAGCAATACGCCCTCGCCGGTGGAACGGTGACGACTCCGGATAACAACAACAATACTCCCTACTACCGGCGTCATAACGCTGCCACCTGGTACAGCGACATTCTGAATGATGTAGACGGA
>JGI12635J15846_10001887_pt1 | contig 18295 bp, 26 predicted proteins | sample BlaSpr_A8_OM2_M2_FD_15846 | JGI IMG/M metagenome (IMG submission 15846) | reverse complement strand
TTGAACAGCTTGAACGCGAGCTCGCCCTGGATCACCAGCATCCCGGCGCCGTCGGCCGCGCGCCGGCCAGCCTCGAGTGCGGGCTTGATGAACGCGGTCGGCTCGCGCGCATAAATCAGATCGTAGAACAGGCAATCGGCGGCGGTTGCGCTGTAGTCGAGACGCGCGAAGCGTCCGGTCGTCAGGCCCATCGAGGTTGCGTTGACGATCAAGCGCGCGCCGGCCAGCAACTCGGAGTCCATCAGCGCGTCCAGGCCGCGCGGCTCACCGAATGCGCGCACCCGGCCCCTTGCCCAAAGGCGGCGCGCGAGCGCCACTGCGCGAGCAGGCGTGCGATTCACGATCACGACGCGGCTCGCGCCCAACCGCATGCACGCGAGGATCGATGATGCCGCGCCGCCGCCCGCGCCAATCACGATCGCGAGCTTTCCGCGCAGCTCGCATCCGAGATCGCGCAGGTCGCGCTCGAGCCCGCGCGCATCGGTATTGTCGCCGCGGAGCACGCCGCGGCGATTGAGGACGCAATTGACCGCGCCCAGCATGCGCGCCTCCCCGCTCAGATCCTTGATCAAGCGGGCCGCGGCCTGCTTGTGCGGCACCGTCAGATTCACGCCGATGATTCCGAGCGGATGAATCGCGCGGAGGGCCGGCGCCAGATTGGCGGCCGTCACGCGAAACGCCGTGTAGGTTCGGTTCATGCCGAGCGCCGCGTAGGCCGCGTTGTGCATCGCGGGCGATTTGGAATGTTCGATTGGATCGCCGAAGATCGCTGCGACCGCGGTGTCGCTGGTGACTGGCAAGCGAAGTCAGCCGGCGACGGGATGAGCGGCGCGCTCGGCACGCACCTCTTCCGCGGTGAATACCCAGCTGTACTTCAGACCCGCGCGCGCGAACGCCTCGACCGCGCCCTCGCCGCGTTCCACCAGCGCGATTGCCGCGATTACGTTCGCGCCCGCCTCGCGCATCGCGGCGACCGCCTGCAGACTCGACCCGCCGGTCGTGATCGCGTCGTCGATCACCGCGGTCTTCAGGCCCGGCTTGAGCGCGCCTTCGACCATTTGTTGCAGGCCGTGCTGCTTGGTTTCCTTACGCACGAAGAATCCGCGAATGTCGACGTCATTGCGATGCGCCGCTGCAATCACCGCATCAGTGACCGGAAGCGCCCCGGCCGCCATGCCGCCGAGCTGCTCGACGCCGGCCGCCTGCACGAGTTCGAGCACGAGTTCTCCGGCAAGGTACGCGCCACGTGGCAGATACAACGTGCGTTTGCAGTCCACGTAGTAATTGGATGCGCGCCCCGACGAGAGCTTGAGCTGACGCTCGAAATACGACTCCCGTGCGAGCATCGACAGCAGTTCGCGGCGTTCTTCGGATTTCATTGTTGAAAGGTGATCTAAACTGATGCAGCGCGGAGCACAAGAGCGATATAATATGGATCGCGCTGGTGATAGCGTCAAAGGTGCCCGAAAGGAACAATGGACCGCGCGTTACGGCCCGGCGGGCGCCAAAAGGAGTAAGAGCGATGTCGTCATGAGTCCGGTGACTCGGGGCGCCACGCGATAATAAGTGATTAGCAACGATTCACCCCGTGTGATCGGAACCGGCACTGCTTTACCAGCCAACTACGTCGATCAGGAACAACTGACCTCGCGCCTCCGGGAGCTATGGGAGAAGCGATGGTCAGATCTGCGCCGCTTCGACAAACTTCAGAGCGCGCTCGGAATCACCGGGCGTCACCTCGCCCTGCCGATCGAGCAATACATCCCACTCGATACCTTCGCCAAGACCAACGACGCGTGGATGCGCGTCGCGCCCGAGGTCGGCACCGCAGCCGCTGAAATCGCGCTCAAACGGGCCGGCCTGAAGCCTCGCGACGTCGATCATTTGTTCTTCGTCACCGTCACCGGCATCGCCGTTCCGAGCATCGATACTCGCGTCATCAGCGCGCTCGGTATGCGCAAGGAAATCAAGCGCACGCCGATCTTCGGGCTGGGATGCGTTGCGGGAGCGGCCGGCACGGCGCGCGCCGCCGACTATATCCGCGCGTACCCGTCGGAGGTCGCGATGCTGCTGTCGGTCGAGTTGTGCTCGCTGACGCTGCAGCGCGAGGATCTATCGATCGCGAACATCATCGCCTCGGGTCTGTTCGGCGACGGCGCTGCCGCCATGCTGATCGGCGGCAATGCCAATGCAGAGGCCGGGCCGCAGGTACAAGCGACGCGCTCGCTGGTATTTCCAAACACCGAAGAAATTCTCGGCTGGGAGATCGTCGATAGCGGTTTCAAGATCGTGCTGTCGTCGAAACTCACCGAACTCGTTCAAGCCAACATCCTCGACGAAGTCGATTCGTTCCTGGCGACACAAAAGATCGAGCGCTCGGACATCCGCCACTGGATCGCGCACGCCGGCGGTCCCAAGGTGCTTGAGACCCTCGAAGGCGCGCTCGCGCTGCCCGAGGCCGCGCTGGCGCGTTCGTGGCGCTCTCTGAAGTCGGTCGGAAATCTCTCGTCCGCATCGATTATGTTCATCCTGGACGAGCTGCTCGAAGACAACGAGGCTGCACCCGGCGACTACGGCCTGATCATCGGGATGGGTCCCGGGTTCTCGGTCGAGCTGGTCCTGCTGAAGTGGTGATCCCGCTGAAGTCGTGATCTCGCTCCGCACTTATCTGATCATCCTCGCGTTGCTAATCGTCGAGCGCATCTTCGAACTCGATCGCGCGCGCCGCAATGCGCGCCGCGCGTTCCAGCATGGCGCGGTCGAAGTCGGGCAGGCGCACTACCGCGTGATGGTGGCGTTTCACACGCTCTTCATCGTCTCATGCGCAGTCGAAGCCATAATGTTCCCGCGCGCACTAACACCCGTCGTCGCATGGATTGCGCTATGCGCTGAAATCGTCGCGCAAGCGCTTCGTTACTGGGCGGTCGCGACGCTCGGCGATCGATGGAACACGCGGATAATCGTGAGCCCCGACCGCGCACCGGTGACCGACGGCCCGTACCGCTTCATGCGTCATCCCAACTATCTGGCGGTCGTGATCGAAATCGCAGCGGTGCCGATGATCGGCGGCGCGCTCTTCACGGCGATCGCATTCTCGATCGGCAACGCGCTGATTCTCGCCGTGAGAATTCCCGCCGAAGAACGCGCGATGGGCGGACGCTATGCCGACGCACTCGGCTCACGCCGCCGGTTTTTCCCGGGCCTGCGCCATAGCTAAGATGGCGGGGTGTTCTTCGCACCCTTCCTCATCTTCTACGCGATCGCCTTCTTCTTCGTCCTTGCGTTCTTTTTCATCCTGCTCGAAATTCACGTCATCAATTATGCATTCGTGGCCCTCGGTCTCCCGCCCGAATACGCTTTCACGGCCCTGCTCGTAAGCTTGGTCGGCAGCTACATCAATATTCCCATCACGCGCGTCGCCAGCGGCCAGCCGCATCCCGGCGAGGTAGTGCGCAGTTTCGGTATTCGCTACCGGGTGCCGACGCGTTACGTCACCGACTCGACTATCGTCGCGGTGAATGTCGGCGGCGCAGTCGTTCCCGTCCTGATCTCGGTGTACCTGCTGATGCAGATGCCGACGATAATCGTGCCCGCGCTGATTGGAATCGCGATCGTCACCGCTATCGTCCATCGCTTCGCGATCCCGGTGCCCGGGATGGGTATCGCGACGCCGATGCTGATTCCGCCGATAGTCGCCGCCGCATGCGGCTACTTTCTTGGCTCCTCGGAGCACCATCGCGACGCCGTCGCATTCATCAGCGGCGTGATCGGGACACTCGTCGGCGCCGACTTGCTCAACCTGCGCAACTTGCGCGACCTGGGTGCCCCGGTCGCATCGATTGGCGGCGCCGGCACCTTCGACGGAATTTTCCTGACAGGAATCGTCGCCGTCCTGCTGGCGTAAGCGACCGAACGCACTCCGATCTTGTCCATTGATATAGTGTCGAGCTACAATGGTTCCGGAATGGAACCACTGCCGGAGGGCTCGAACTATGACTGTAACTCTCTCGATAAAGAAAGTCCCTGACAAGCTGGTCAAACGGCTCAGACGCAAGGCGGCGATTCATAAACGTTCGCTCCAGGGCGAGTTGCTGGCCCTTCTGGAAGAGGCAGCTTCGCCAACCCGTCTAACGGTTGATGAACTTTGGCAGAAAGTCAGGCGGCTCGGACCCGCTGGTCGCGGGGACAGTACGAAAATGATTCGCGAAGATCGAGATGCCCGATAGGGTTGTCGATGCCTCGGTGATGGCGGCGCTGGCGTTTCTGGAATCACGGGCAGAGGAAGCCCGCGATTTACTTCGTAACGCAACGCTCTTCGCGCCGGAAATATTTCCATACGAACTAGCCAGTGTGGCTCTGAAGAAGACTCGGGACTTGCCGTCGGGACGGTTCGATATCGCGTCTCGGATGCGCGACGCGCTTTCACTTGGAGTTCAGTTGGTTCCTATAGAGCCGGTGGAATTGCTCGAATTGGCGCTCGAGACCAATCTGACGATTTATGACGCAGCCTATCTGCAAACCGCGCGCCGACTTGGGTGCCCGCTCATCACGTTCGACGCGAGACTTGCGCGCTACGCGCGACGCATCACGCGGGCTTGAACTTCACCAGCGTGTGGTCGGGCGCCACGTCGTCGAAGAAGACCTGCACCGGCATATCGACGCGCACACTCTCCGGCGGCGCGACGATGTTGGTTGTCAGGCGCGGTCCTTCAGCCAGCTCGACAATCGCGAGCACGTACGGCGCGTCGGCGAACGCGCGGCTCGACGCTCGCCGCACGACCGTATAGCTGTAGACTTTGCCGCGACCGCTCACGCGCTCCCACCTAAGCTTGTCCGAGAAACATTTCGGGCATCGATCGCGCGGATAGTAAACGTACTCGCGGCAAGCGCCGCATTGCTGAATCGTCAATTCGTGGCGCCGCGCCGCCTCCCAGAATGGACGGCTGGTTGGCGATGGCTTCGGAAGCGGTTTGTAGTATTCGCTCATGATCTGCGCTCCAGTATCAGACTCGCCTGCTCGCTCATGATTCCGCCGTTGCCGTTGACGTAGCCGAGCGCCGCATTTTTGACTTGACGTTCGCCGCCGCGCCCCATCAACTGGCGAATCGCTTCCGTCACGTGACTCATTCCGCCCGCCAGCCCCGGCTGTCCGAACGACAACTGCCCGCCATGCGTGTTGCACGGAAAGTCACCCGCGTACGTCAGGTCGTGCTCCGCGACGAACGGGCCGCCGTGCCCTTTCATGCAGAAGCCGGCGTCCTCGAGCGTGACGATCACGGTTATCGTGTAGCAGTCGTACGGGCACACAATGTCCATGTCCATCGGCTGCAGGCCCGCCATCTTGAACGCGTTCTCGGCGGCCGGCTTGATCGGTGACGTCGTGATCGATGGCGCGTAGGTAATCGTCGAATGGTTGGCGGCCTCGCCCGCTCCCAGCAACCATATCGGCGGATTCTTCGCACGCTTCGCCACCTCGGGTGACGCGACAATTATCGCCGCGCCGCCGCTCACCGGGCTCACGATTTCATATAGATGAAGCGGATCCACGATCATGCGCGAGTTCAGCACGTCGTCGATTGTGAGCGCCTTNTCGTTNAAGGTCGCCAGCGGATTCTTGAGCGCGTTGGTCCGCTGGTCGACNGCGACCTTCGCCATCTGCCGCGCCGTGGTGCCGTACTCATGCATATGGCGNTGCGCGATCATCGCNTAGCCGCAGTTCGCGCCGATATTTCCGTACGGGGCCTCGAACTCGCGCTGCACCGACACCACCGGTGGCCGCTGGTCGCCGGCCTTGTTCAAATCCGCGACGACGCACAGCACCGCGCTGCACATTCCCGCGTCGATCGCAGCGGCCGCGCGCCAGATCATCCCGGCCGGACTTGCGCCGCCGATATCGACCTGGTTCAGCATCCGCAGGTTGAGCCCCAGCACCTCGGCCGCGCTGGCCGGATAAATCATCCCCGGATCCGAGAACGGCACGCCGACCAGGAAGCCGTCGATATCTTTTTTCTCCAGACCCGCGTCCGTGATCGCCTCGGCCGCGACCCGCGCCATCAGCCCGAGCGCGGTCAGGTCGCCGGGTTCCTTGACCGGTTTGAGTTCGCCAATTCCAATCGCCGCGGCTTTGCCTTTGAGACTCATCGGATCGACTCCCGCGTTTTCGTTTCGCGCATCTGGATCACGACTACCACAAATTGCGTCTCGCGAGCCCGCCGCCGCGCAGTTCAATTCAGTGAAAAAATCTTATAACTTGGTTCGTTCGAGGTGCTTTTAACCAAATGGCATTTATCATCTGTGACGACCACAACCTTGACGTCGAAGCCGACGGAATCGACAACCCCGTCGCCAAGCAGTTGATGCTGACCGACGCGAAGCCGGACGCGACCCCGCTCGAAAAAGAGATCATCGAGTTCGGCAGAGTGCATCGCAACTGCAACATCCGGATTCTCGCCGGCTAGTTTTCAGATTCGCAGCGCGATTTCAAATCCGCTTGAGATCGTCGCTTCACCACGCCCGCGCGCATTTTACGCCTTCGATGTTGACCGGCTGACCAACCGGCAGATACACTGCCGAAGCGGGGTGGAGCAGTCTGGTAGCTCGCCGGGCTCATAACCCGGAGGTCGAAGGTTCAAATCCTTCCCCCGCAACCACGAAGCCCACAATTCTGACCCCGGCTCGTGATCAGAATCTCGGACGCCTCAGCCGACTGGACCTGGTTCCGCGTTATTTCGGGTGTGGTCGGTCCGTGAGGAATTTCGCCAGACGTTCTGAAACGAGCTGGCGCTGCTCGATTTGCGGCACGTGACCCGCTCCTTGAATCATCTCGACGCGCGCATTCGGAATCAGCTCAGCAAATTCCGCGGCATACGACGGCGGCACCAGCGCGTCCTGCGCGCCCCACAGCACGAGCGTCTCCGCCTTGATTCGCCGGAGCCGCCGCTTGAGGCCGCGCTCGGGGATGGGATGAATGAAATGCGAGGTGCTCGCCAGTGCGCCGAAGCGATTCACAATCGCGGCGTTCATCGCCTCGCGCTCCGACGGCATCGCAAGTTTGGCGGCGACTTCCGGTTTCGAGGGATCATGAAACAGCAGCTTCACCAGCGCCTGCGGTGAAACCAGCAGATGGTCCGCGACGGGCGCGTCGTCGCGCCACAGTCCCATCGCGTCGATCAACACCAACTGCCGCACGCGATCCCGGAACGTCGCCGCATACTCCGCCGCGACCATTCCACCGAACGAATGCCCGATCAGATCAATCCGATCGAGCCCGAGACGGTCAAACAGATCGTCGTAGTAGAGCACCAGATCCGAAAGGCCATCGAGCTGGTCGAGATCTTCGGTCTGTTCCGCACCCGCATGCGCAGGCGCATAGACACGGCGATAGGCCGCAAGGTCGTCGAGGAATCCGTCCCACTCCTGGCCGAAGGGACCGTGAAAATAGACCACCGGCGCGCCTTCGCCCTTGATGATCACTGGGTTGGCCGCGAAGCCGCCCGGCAGTTCGATATTTCGCGCTGTCTCGATGTTCATGCCTGGACCTTCGCCTCGCCGTTACTGACTTTAGCCGCAAGCCGCGCGAGTTGCGGTTGATTGCGCGTCGCGCCTTGCGGCCACCATCGATCGGCGTAGCCTTCCTTGTCCCAGATGCCTTTGATCTTCGGCAGCACCTTTTCCGCGAACAGTCCGCTGCTGTACGCGGTCAGCTCGGGATCCATCGACTGGATCTGCAAAATGACCATGAGATGGCCGACGCGGATATTGCGCACCGCCTCTTCGATTTGCGCGGCCACGGTATCGGGACTGCCGCCGATTACCATGCGTGAGTCTTCGACCAGCTGCTTCCAAGTCGCTTCGTGCGGCTTGAAATCGAAGCTGAACGCGCTGGCGCCGCGATGACTCAACTGAAATTCGAAGCTGCGCTTAGTCATGAATCCCGGCACGTTGCCGAAATGCGGCGCGACATAGAGCGACTTGGAATAGAAGTTGCGCAGATGCCTCAGGTAGATTCGCTCCGCTTCCGCATCGGTGTCGGCGACGACCACCAACTGCGCGAATCCGGCGCGATACGGATTGTCGTCCATGCCGGCTTTCGCGACCGAGTCCCAGTACCCGTCCATCAGCACCTTCGCATACTTATGGCCCATGAAACTCAGGTAGCTGTAGGTGTAATCGTGGTCGGTCGCGAACTTCCAGGTCTCGACCGAGCCGCCGCCCGCGAGCCAAATCGGCGGATGCGGCTTCTGGAGCGGCTTCGGCCACGGATTGACGTAGCGCAGCTTGTTGAATCGTCCGTTGAACGCGAACGGCCCGGGCCGCGTCCACGCCTGCGTAATCAGATCGTGCGCTTCATAATATCGCGGCCGCACCTGGGTCGGAGGAATTCCGTAGCAGCCGGTCGTGTCCATTGGCGATCCCACCGGGAAGCCTGCGACCAATCGTCCGCCGCTCAGGCAGTCCAGCAGCGCGAATTCCTCCGCAACGCGAATGGGCGGATTGTAAAGTGGCAGCGTGTTGCCGAGTATCACCAGCGCGGCATTCGACTTCCGCCGCGCGAGCACCGTTGCGATCATGTTCGGCGAAATCGGAAAGCCGTAGCCGTTCTGATGATGCTCGTTCAGGCCGAGGCCGTCGAAGCCGAGATCGTCCGCCATCTCGAGTTCGTCGAGATTCCAATGGAGGTACTTGGCTACCTCGGGCGAATGGCAAAGCTCGTCGTTGGGCGGCGTGACCCAGATGCTCTCGTAGCGATCGCGAAAATCATCCGGCAAGTCGCGATATCCCTGCATGTGAAACCAGATCGTCTTCATAGGCCTGTTCCTTTTCCCTGCATCTCATTTGGGCGGTTTCTGCGCTGCGCCGGTTTCGACTGCCGAATCCCGACGCACGCCGCTGCGGCTAAACCTTGGAGATATGATTCAAGCGCTTTGGCGACAAATCCTTGCGGCTCAAATCCGATGGTATGAACCAGGTACTCGCGATCGCGCGTGACCATGAACGCGCCGTTGAGGATCGACCAGATCGCGATCGTCACTCCCGTAGCCCCGAGCGAATCCGCAACCAGACCTCGATCGAAAGCGCGCTTGACGCTGCTCTCGAACAGGCCAAACACTTCGCGCCGGATTTTCGAACCGCGATCAAATGCGCGGATTTCCGATGACCGCCGAAGCCGCTTTCTAATCTCGGAATAAGGGATGGGCTCGCTTATCAGGATCGGATCGGCCGATTCGTGCAGATACTCGATATAGACCTGGGCCAGCGTGCGAATCTCNTCGAGCGGCTTNAGGCCGCGCGCTATCACTGCGCGATAACCAGCTCCGAGTTGCGTGCCACGCTCGGCGCACAGGTTCAGATACACTTCGTCGCGCGACGCGAAATGAAGGTAGATNGTNCCGACCGCGACCCTGGCTTCGCGCGCGATCATTTCCATCGTGGCGTTTTCGACCCCGCGGCGTGCAAAAACGCGCGCGGCGGCAGTCATGATACGCGCGGCGCGAGCNTCNTTCTCNGCCCGNCGNCGCTGGCGCACTTCGAGCGACGTGCGCATTCGCGCTCCACTTCGTGAATTGAAATTCATGAATCNGCATTCAGGATATACGACCGCGAGCTCCTGGTGTCAACTGACGAGATTAAATTGCCTTGCGTCTCATATCAATGCTCGCGTCTGCGTACTCTGCCTGCTACCATTCCTACCACCACTGGTAGGAAGGTAAACATGGCTGCGGCAAAACTTTCCGTATCTCTCCCACGCTCGCTTGCCGGATTCGTCGAAAATTACCGCAAAAAGCGTGGCTTAAAGACTCGATCTCAAGTCTTCGAGGAAGCTGTCAAGTTGCTTCGCAGCCGGGAATTGGAAGCTGCTTACCGCGAGGCGAACTCCGAACTCGACGACATCTGGGACAATGCAATGTCAGACGGGCTGTCCGATGAGACGTGGTGAAATCTATTTCGCCGATATGAGCACCGTCATTGGCACGGAGATCGGCAAACGCCGTCCGGTGCTCATCGTCAGCAACGAAGCGAACAACCAAGCCGCTAACACGGTAACCGTCTTGCCGATCACGTCGAACACGAGCCGGATCTATCCTTTTGAAATCGCACTGTCTCCGAAGGACAGCGGCCTGCCCAGATCGTCGAAGGCTCTCGCGCAGCAAATCCGCACTATCTCCAAGGAACGCATTCAAGGGAAAGCGCTTGGGTCGCTGAGTGCCGGACTAATGCGCAAGGCGGCGGACGCAATGCGTCTCCACCTTGATCTCTAGAGGTTAGATCAGTTCTTGCAGAACTTGCCGAACAGGTTGCCGCCGTCGAGGCATCCGGCGTCGTCGATATTGAAAACTTCCTGCTGGCCGTTGACGATCAGGAGCACCTGCTTGCCGTCGACTTTATAGTTGGCGCGAAACTGCTGCTCCATCATCGAGATGTTGACCTCCTGGCCGTTGATGAATTCGAGCTTCGACATCACGAGGCCATTGCCCATGCCGCCGCCTTTGGGCATGTAAACGCCGCTGAGGCCGTGACTGCAGCCCGTCGCAACAAGGCATGCGAGAATCGCGATCGCGATCGGCTTGATTTTCATTTCAATCTCCTGGGATCAAAATCTATTAACCGCGCGAACATAGGAGCGCAGCGGCGCTAATGCTGTCAAGCTATTTTTCACGCGTCAGATTTTGTTTGCCCCAGGTGTCCAGGTACACAAGCTGATCGACGGGACGGCGTATCAGCGGACCGTGCCCGCGGCCGACCGGGTAGCCGATCGGAATCGCCGCGGCGGTGTACCAGGGATCGGGAATCGCCAGCAGCTTACGCACTTCCGGCTCGCATTCGCACAGCAGCGTCGTCAGCACGCATCCGAGTCCTTCGGCGCGGCATGCCAGCAACAGATTCTCGACCGCGGTGTAAACCGATCCGCCGCCGACCACCGAGACGCGTGCCTGCTTCGCGTCCGTGATCGCCATATTTTTCGGGTTGAAGCAGAACATCGCAATCACCGGCGTATCGCCGAAACGCACGCCCAAGTAATCGCCCGCCGCCAGCGTGCGCTCGGCCCGCGCCCGCACTTCCGCCGGCGCGCTCGCCGGAATCGCGCCACGGTATTGCTTCGAGTACGCGACCCATCGCTCGTTGTAGAGCTTGCCGAGCGGCTCCTTGAGCGCGCGATCTTTCACGACGACAATCCGCCACGGCTGGACGTTGCCGCCGGTCGGCGCCCAGGTCGCCGCTTCGAGCACGCGACGGAGCACCTCGTCGGGTATCGGGTCGGGCCGCAAACGCCTGACGGCGCGCAGCGTGCGCATCGTTTCGTAAATTCCCATTTCAGCCATTTGCGATTTCTCCTTTCGAGTGCGCGTTCATCCCGCACCGAGATGAGTACTGAGCAGTCCGATTGCCGCCAGCACGAACAGCGCGACGTCCATCGACGCGTGCGCGATAATCGATGCCTCCAGTCCGCGCCGCAAATACAAACGCCCGAACACCACGCCCTCCCACGTCTGCGGCATCACCAGTCCACCGAGCAGAAATTTCGGCGTGCTGTGCAACAGCGTCCCGGCCAGCGGCGCCAGGTGAATCAATCCGAACAGATAGCCCTGCACTATCGTCACGATCCAGAGCGCGAGACGTCCCGGATGGCCCTGCGAGTCGCGCGACATCAGCCGCACGATCCAGCCGAGGATCGCATACAGCACCAGTCGGAACTGGATCTCCTCGCTGATCGCCGCCGCGATTGCGATCAACGCTCCGATGAACGCGATCCGGCCGGGCGCCACCGTGAGCATCGGCATCGGCGGCAGCTTGAGGGCGGGGCCGCCGCCGTGCTGAATCAGCAGCAGCGGCACTATCACGATTGCCAGCACGCTCGCGCCCGCCATCGCCGCGAGCATCGCGTAGCCAAGTGAGACGCGGAGCAGGCTGCGAATCGAGAAATGTAATTTCTCGCGCGCGATCTTTGCAGCGATCAACGGCGCGCCCGGAAGTCCGAGCTCACGATTGAGTCGAAGTGCCAGCGGTATCAGCGCCGCCATCACAATCGTGACACCGAGGAACGGCAGTGCGCGAATTAGATCCGATCGGTCGAGCTGCCTCAGCACGAAGGCGAGCGGATACTCGATCACGGCGCCGGCTATCGCCAGCGCCGCCAGCAGCGCCGCCTCGCGCCGCCGCGCCGCGCGATCCGCAGATGTGCGAATCGACGCAGGCGCGTCAGTCCGAGCCTGCCNNCGCCGGCTCGCTCACTTTATCGTCGGGATAAATTCGGGGAGGTCCTTCGACGGCTTCANCTTCCACNTGGGCTTGCGCTTCTCGACGAACGCGCTGACGCCNTCGTANGNNTCCGGNTGTTTGCCCGCCCACACNAACGCGCGNGTATCNTCCTTCTGCGCCTTCTCCGCCTCGGGCTCGGCGAGCAGGCTGTAGATGAGCCGCTTGGTNATNGCGACCGACACCGGCGCCGTGTTCTGNGCGATATCGAGCGCCATCTCGCGCACCTTCGGCATGAACTCNGCGTCGGGCCACACGTGGCTGACGATTCCGAACTCGAGCGCCTCGCGCGCGCTGATAATCCGCCCGGTCATCAGCAGTTCGTTGGCCTTGGCCACGCCGATCATGCGCGGGACGGTCCACAGGCTGAGCGCCTCCGGCACCACGCCGCGCCGCACGAACACGAATCCGATTCGCGCGCTCTCGGCCGCGACCCGGATGTCCCACTGCATCGGCAGCGTAATACCCATTCCGACCGCCGGCCCGTTGATCGCCGCGATGATCGGTTTGCGCACGTTCCATGGCCGAATCGCTGGCGCGGGACGCTCGCGACGCTCACTACGCGCGTCGGCGTCGAAAGTATTGCCGCCGCTCGACAAGTCCGCGCCCGCGCTGAACGCGCGTCCCGCGCCGGTGACGACGATCACGCGCACGTCGTCGTCCTTGTCGTACTCGGCGAACGACGCGTAAAGGTCGGCGGCCATCGTGCCCGAGAACGCGTTCAGCTTCTCCGGGCGATTGAGCGTGACCGTCGCGACGCCGTCTTTGACTTCTTTCAAGATATGTCCGCTGGCCATCAGAGTTGCTCCTTGTCGGAAGGGTAGATCACCTTATTTAATGTGAAACCCGCCGTGGGTTTCACACTTCCCTGGGCAGGGGTGACCCCTGCACCCAGTATTAAGACAAAGATGCGGGACTTCGTCCCTGTTAGAAAGTTTTCGATATAAACCGGTGGTTGCATACTCTTATTTAAATATTGGGTGCAGGGGTCACCCCTGCCGCGGGTGCGGGGCGCGGAGCCCCGCATACAATTCCCGCTATTTTTTCGGCTCCGCATTTTGCGCTTCAATGAATGCCATCATCTGAGTTATCTGCTCCCGCATCTGCTCGGGATTATTACCGGCTGCTTTGTCGAGGTCGCCGATCTCTTCCGGGACGTACCAATGCAGCTTGTCGGAGTTGTAGGCCTCCCAGACGATCTTCGCGACTTCGATCGGATGGATGAGCCGGAACATTCCTTCTTTCGGCGCGCGTTCGGCGGCTCCGGGCGGCAGTATCGCCGTGTCGATCAGGCCGGGCAGCGTGTCGGCGGCGCGGACTGCGTAGCGGCGGAACTCGATCGACAGCGCCTCGGTCAATCCCTTCACCGCATGCTTGGTGGCGGAATAGACGGCGATCCCCGGCATCCCGTAGGTGGCCGACGAGGACGACGTGGTGAAGCAGAGCGAGCCCGGCGTGGCTTTGAGCAGGCCGATCGCTGAATGAATTCCGTTCAGCACGCCGATAAAGTTCACGTGCACGACGCGCAGGATATCCTCGAACGGCTGCTCGTCAAAGAAGCCGCCGACGCCGATGCCGGCGTTGTTGTACAGGATGTCCATCTTGCCGCCGGTCGCAGCGCCGAATTCCGCCAGCGCTTTCTCGTAGTCGGGCTTGTCGGTGACGTCGAGACGGCGCACGACGCAGTTGTCGGCGCCGAGTTCCTTTTCGAGCGCGCGCAAACCGTCGACGTTTACGTCGTAGCCACCGATGAACCATCCTTTCTCGCGGAACAGGCGCGCGGTCTCGCGGCCCATCCCGGATGCGGCTCCGGTAATAAAGATCGATTTGCGGCCGTTGGCAGTTCCCATAGAATTCTCCCAGTGTCGTTACTTCGGATCGAACATAGTCGAAACGCGAGGCCGCTGGCGAATGGTCGCGCAGCAACCGCTCCCCCGGCCCTTCTCCCTTCTGGAGAGGGGCGCCAGATGGAGTGTTTCGTTTATGTGCTGGGGAGCTGTGGTGTGGATGGATATCGGACCTACGTCGGATGGACCAACGATCTCGAGCGGCGGATCGCGCGGCACAATGCGGGGACGGGCGCGCGATCTACGCGCGGGCGCGAATGGTTCCTGCTGTATGCGGAGCGGCACGACTCGCGCGAAGAGGCGATGAGCCGCGAGTGGCATCTCAAACGGAATCGCACCTTCCGGAAACGGCTAACGCGGAGCGACTGAACTCAGCGCCATGACCGAGTCGAGCTATCGGTCGGGCATCGAAAACGCTACAGTCGGCCCACTAGTGGGGGAAATCGACATGCGGTTAGCAGCTACGTTGCGGGCTTTGGTCTTCGCCATTTGCTCGGTAGGAGTATGTTCGTGCGCGCTGATTTTCCAGGGAACCACAGAGGAGATCAACGTCGCGAGCGAGCCTCCTGGCGCGACGGTGACGCTCAACGATGGGGAGACGAAGGTGACGCCCTTTTCGATGACCGCGCCGCGGGAAAAGGATCTCCAGTTTCACTTCAGCAAACCCGGCTACCAGTCGACCGACGTAGTTGATAACTCGCAGGTCGAGGGCGGCTTCATCGTTTTCGACGTCATTCCCTTGATGATTCCGTGGTCGATAGACGCAGCGGCGGGCGCAGGTTTCGCGCATCAGCAGACCTCGGTTGTCGCTCATCTCGATCCCGAAGGCCCAATGGCTGAAGACGTTCCCAGCAAAGCCGTCGCTCCTTTGCCTGCTTCGACACAATCCGGTCGAACAGAATAATGCCAGCGCGAGCGTCAGCTTCAATCAGAAGCGCAATTTCAGGCTGGTTGGCTGTTGCGCTGCTATTGCTCAGCGGATGCGCCTTCACTACGGGTCACGTCGATCTCGGGTATCAACCTGCGACCCAGGCGACAAAACTCGCAACTCCTCAGTCGCCGCGCGTGACAGTCGCAGTAACCGATAAGCGACCGACGCAGGTGGTAAGTCAGAAGATCAACGGCTTCGGAATGAAAACGGCGGACATCGTATCGAACACCGATGTGCCGGGGACGCTCAAGAACGCGTTTGATACCGAGCTGAATAGCAGAGGATTTATCGAAGGCGCGGGCGGCAATGTAGTTTCAATAACCCTCGACAACTTCGAGAATCAATTCTCGCTGGGATTCTTTTCCGGCGAGGCAACCGCGACCATCGGAATGCAGGTGACGGTCAAGCGTCCCGACGGGTCGGTCGCTTACGACAAGTATTTCACCGGGCAAAGCAAGGACTGGGTGGAGATTGCCGGCGAGGACAACGCTGGTCGCCAGCTTAACGCTGCTATGCAGGATGGCGTCTCGAAGATCTTTGACGACAGTGCTTTTATTGATTCCTTGAGGAAGTCCTAGTCAGCGCTGCGGACATATTGCAACAAGAGACTAGGTCTCGTCCTCGTCGTCCTCGGACCTCTCTGAAAACAAATGTCTGAAGTAGCGCTCCGGGGAGGCTAAGAACTGTTTGGTCACTCGGTAGTGGTCGGTGTCCGTGTATTGAACCTGTCGAATTTCCTTGCCGTCGAGGCTTAGTAGAATGGCGCCCGGATACGCGAGGATGATTGGCGAATGCGTGGAAACCAGGAACTGCGCTCGGCCGGTTGTCTCAAGCTGGTGGATGATACTCAGGAGGCTCAGTTGCCGCTGCGGCGACAGCGCGGCCTCGGGCTCGTCGAGGATGTAAATTCCGCGATCGAATCGGTTCGAGAAGAGTGCGAGAAAGGATTCACCATGGGATTGATCGTGAAGGCGACGGCCACCATACCTTTCGAATTTGCTACCGGATTCCTCGATGTAGGTGGCGAAATTGTAGAAGCTTTCCGCCCTCATGAAGAATCCGTCCGTAACTTTGAGCGACCATGACAGCTGAAGGGCGGACGCCAAATCTGAGCGGTCCCGGTGCCCTGCGACCTGGTGATCGCGACCGCCGCCTTGGGGATTGAAGCCGCTGTCCTCGGCGATAGCCTCTAGCAAGGTGGACTTTCCAGATCCATTTTCGCCGACGAAGAACGTGACGTTCGAGGTTATCGTGAGGTCTATGCCGCGAGAGAACGCGGCGATGTTAAAGGGATAGCGACCTGGATCGACTCGTTCCGCTATTGAAGTGATTCTCCGCAGATACGGCCCTAAAATTCGGGGCGATGCGCGCTTCCTTCGACTAGCCATGCGCGAGTCTACTAGGGGCGCCCTACTTCCTGAAATCGATCGGTTGGGGGCAGGCGGAGCCGGCGGCGTTGTAGGCGAAGACCATTTCGCCGCCTAAGTCTGCGCCTGCGGCGATTAGGGCCATCAGCGCTATCAGGCCGGCCATGAATAAGACGCGGAATCGGATTGGCATTGGACGCGAGGCCAGCGCCCAGATGGTCAGGGCGCCGGTCAGGATCGAAGCTGCTACCATCAGGTGTTTATGGTGACTTAGTAGTTCCTGGCGGACTGATTCCGAGATCATCAGGCCGGGGGCGGCGTAGAAGCCGCTTATCAGTGCGGCGGCTGCGCCTAGCGCGCCTAGCATCAGCATCCAGAGCGCGGTCCATTGGAGCTTTTCGCTCGCTGTTATCCATGCGAGGAAATACATCAGCGACGCGCCATAGATGAACGCGATCGGGAAATGGACTAACAGGGGATGGTAGTTCTGTACCTGCGATGCGCCCGGCAGTATGCGTTCCAGCACGACGCTGTTTTGCCCGCCGCTACTTCACCGACTCGACGACCAGGTACTCGACGCCGTTCTTGTTGTATTCCTTGCCGGTCACCGTCACCTCGTCTTCCATTCGCGAAATAACGCTTTGGGGAAGCGGCGACGCGTCCTTGTCGGGCAGCAGGATGTAGGACTTCTCGGTGCCCTTCTCGACGAGTGTCACCGGAATTCCCGCGGATGCGCACTTGATTGCGCACGCCTTGTGGCCCGCGCCTTTCGCGCCCATCGTGCCGTAGCAGTAGGCGTCCCGGAGATTGCCGGTGACAGATGTCTCATTGCTATCGGCCGCCAGTGCTGTACCAGCCAGTCCGATTGATACGATCAGTGCTAGTGCGAATTTCGTCAGACGATTCATGGTTCACCTCCAGAGAAGAGAGAGAAGATCAAGGAACCTAACCCCTAACCCCATCCCGAACAGGAAGGGGAACCGGATGATAGAGGGCCCTTTGCTCGCGAGAAGGGAAACAAAAGAGAAAGGTTAGTGCGACGCGGCGTGGAGCATGCAATGGGCGCCCATGCTGTGGTTGCCGCCGGAGCAGCATGACGCACTCGGGCAGCATCCCTGTTTTTTCGCGCAACACTCGGGAGTATCCGACGCGCGCGTGCCGGTGCCTGAAGACATTGCGTATGGCGCGACCATTACCGTCGCGAGGATAGCCATCAGTGCGAGTTTTTTCATGAGGATGTTCCTCCAGGTTCGGGTTTATCGTCGATAAGAACGTGCTTCGACGGTCGAGCCGACATCGCCGCCGCCGAACATCTCGCGCCATCCCTTGCGACGCGAGCCGGGCAACTTCGCACCCATCCGCTGCAAGTGCAGCTCGAGAATCTGTTTGAGCTCTTCGTTGAGGCGCTCGATTTCCATTTCCTCGGGCATCTTGGGCCGCGGCTGCCCCTCGGTGATTCCGCCGCGCCGGCGGCCGTAGAGCTGCTGCAAGCGCAACTCCGCCTTCGCGAACATCGCCTTGTACTTGTAGTCGAGCCGGCTGAGCGCGTCAGTCATCGCGGCCAGCGCTACGAACCGGCGCCGCATCCGCCACCATTCGAACATCGTCAGCAGCATCACGCCGAACAGAACCACCGCTAGGATTCCCAGGCTGACGGCGGTCGCACGCCACCACGGCAGCAACTTGACGCCGACGTTCAAATCCTGGTTGTCGCCAGTCAGCTGCTGCACCTGCGTCTGCAGCGACTTGACCTGCTCCTCAGCCGCATCGGACTTTTGCTCCGCCGCCTGTTGCTGCGCGCTCAGCGTTTCGACCTGCGACCTGAGCGTATTGACCTCGGTAGTGAAGGGATGCGGAACCTTCAGCACCTCGTCGATGTCGAGCGGCTCGTCAAC
>JGI12635J15846_10001886_pt1 | contig 18296 bp, 20 predicted proteins | sample BlaSpr_A8_OM2_M2_FD_15846 | JGI IMG/M metagenome (IMG submission 15846) | reverse complement strand
CGGCGGCGGTCCCGGCTGAAAGGGCGGTGATAGAATCTTCCCGCAAGATCGCATCGAACTGGCAACGCGCTCAGCTATCGCTTCGAACCTGACGCCTGGGGAGTGAGATGAAAAGACTTGACGGCCGTGTCGTGGTCATTACCGGATCCGGCGGCATCGGTGCGGCGTGCGCAAAACGCTATGCCGAGGAAGGCGCCCGCGTTTTGATCGGCGACATCGATGTAAAGAGCGCCAACGGCGTCGCGGCCGCGATCTCGGCGGCGGGCGGCGATGCGCTCGTCCAAGAACTTGATTTGGCGAATGAAGCCAGCGTCAAAGCCCTCTACGAATTGGTCGATCACAAGTACGGCCGCCTGGACGTCCTGCACAACAACGCGGCGGATACGCGCGGGGAACAGATGGCGTATGACATGGCGATCACCGAAATGCCGGCTCACATCTGGGATCGCGCTTTCGAGATCAACGCGCGGGGAACCATGTTCATGATCAAGCACGGGATTCCGCTCATGCTGAAGCACGGCAAGGGCTCGATCATCAATACGAGTTCCGGCGCCGCCTTGCGCGGCGATCTGTTCGGACCGGCCTATGCCTCCTCGAAGGCCGCGATCAATTGCCTGACCAAGTATGTTGCCACTCAGTTCGGGAAGAAAGGCATTCGATGCAATGTCATTTCGCCCGGCCTTATCGTTACCCCGAATGTTTATCTGAGCAATTCACAGGAGCAGCTCGATCGGATCACCAGACATAAGCTCACGCCATATCTCGGCGAGCCTGACGACATCGCGGCTGCCGCAGCTTTTCTGGCTTCGGATGATTCCAAATTCATCACCGGGCAGGTAATGGTCGTGGACGGGGGAATCATCGATCACATGCCCTACGTGGCCGAGAACATCGACGCATTTTTTGACAGTTCGGCCAAGCGTCGCGTCTGAGCGCATCGAGCAAGGTGAATTCCATGTGGCGGGTGACCATGTTATTGAAGGCCGCCGCGGGGCTCTCTGCCCCACGGGCATTCGAGGGGCTGCTGAACGAGCACGCACCGCACCTGCTCGAGAACGACTCGCTGGCGAGCCCACACTTGATAAAGCTCGACATTGCGGTCGCCTGTGACGCTCCGGGCAGCGGCCTGCCCAACATGTTCGATGCCAGCGCGGAATTCTGGTTTGACGACGAACATGCCGCGGGCCTGGCCCTGGCCCTGTTGACGCAGGACGAGGAGCTGACCGCAAGTGCAGCACGCTACGTCGCAAACGAGAAAACGGTGGCGTGGATGGGTGAATACCTGCCCAAATTGCAGATGCAAGGCGTGAGACTAAAACTCATCGTCACCGGCGATGTGGCTGACGGCCGCACCATCCCCGAGGCGCTGCAGTATTGGTCGGACGTGCACCCCGTGGTCGCGCGGACGGCGCGCGACTTCTGGGCATATTTGCGTCTGTACGCGCAGATTCATGGCCGACGAGTGGCGGGGTTGGCGCAGTACAGGCCCATGGCCGCCGATGTCGGCTTCGAGAGCGCAGAGGACTTCGTAGTGGCCTATTCGCACCCTCAGTACCTGTCGATAGTAAGGCCCGACGAAATCAAGTTCAGCAAGCCCGGTGACATGTTCGCCTTCGCGACGATGGACCAACGAACCTTGTTGGAGCGTAGCTAGCCCGGTCGAATCAGCCCGTGGTACACGAGCGCCCGCTCAGATGACTTCCCGCTCGAACATTGCCTCCTCCTCGGCGAGGAAATGCGTCAATTCGCTGCGCTGGACGAACTTGGCCTCGTCCCGTCCCAAGATCTCCATGCCTTCACGGTCATTGAAGAGATCCATCGCGATGTCCATGCTCTTGAACCAGATTTCCGGGCCGCCGTCGTAGTCGTAGGGCGCCGGGTTCTGGAAATCCAAGAGCACGTGATTCTGGATATACCGAACAGTACGGCCTTTGTTGACGGTGTCGCCCAAGGCGGCATGCGGGCCTTGGTAGTACAGCAAAGCCTCCAAGCGCGACAGATGCGGTAGACGCTTGAAGAACGCGAAAGCCTTGATCGGCAATGAGCTTCGGTCGCGGTTGTGAATCCAGACCTCGTCGACGAGCAGATGTACGACCTCGGCCATCGTCGCGCGGCTTTCAATGAGCAGAGCTCGATATTCCGGGCTCGACAGAAGCGTCTGTGCCATCACCCTGCTATCGAAGTAGTAACAGCCGGCTCCGGCCCACTTGTTCTCCGTCGCCTGAATTTCCTCGCGGATGGGCGCCGCCAGCGCATAGTTGTGTTTGGCCTTGAGCAGGTGCTGCCGGACCGTAGGCACCTCGGATAACCGGGAGAAGAACTCCCCGCTCCAGTAGGCTTTGAACTGGGGCGTGGTGACCGCCGCAGGCGACTTCACCAGGGTCATTAGCTTGATCATGCCGTGCTCCCAGGCCTCGGAATAATACATTTTTATGATTATTATGCATGCTACTCTGGCCGCACTTTCCGTGCAATTCGGAAACTGGAGAAAGGACCGTCATGAAGGACAATAAGGACATCGTGATGGAATGGTTGGATGCCACTCTGCGGGGAGACGTGGAAAAGGTTCGCGAACTCTATGCGCAGGATTGCCGTTTCTTGGTCGCGGGTGATATGCCCTACTGCGGCTGGATGGACCGGCAAGGCTTCTTCGAGCAGACGATGATCCTGCAGCTCGATGGACCGATTACATTCGAGATCGGGGACATGACCGCCGAGGGCGAGCGGGTTTGGTTCGAGGCACAGAGCTTCGCCAAGCTCAAGAACGGCCACGAGTATCAGAATGCGTATGTATTCTTCATGCGCGTCCGCGACGGCAAGATCGTCGAGTACAAGGAATTCGCGGACACCTATTACATTCACCGGGTGATCGATTCGCCGCAGACGCGCGGCGCACCGCAGCCGCGCTATCGCATCTTCGATACGCCGAGCCGCATATATCGAGGAGATTCCCTCGGCGAGGCGTTGCGGGGTCCGGGTGGCGATGCGTGACCCTGTGTCATTGCTCAAGCGTCCCGCAACGCCCCGTTCCTCGATTGACAAAATCATTCGGACAGAGTAGATAAATGTATATCTGGGGGGTTTATGCACGATCAACCGTCACTGGTCTACGAAGCTGTCGAACGAGAGATCGCTCGAACAGCCTACCCCGAAGCGTTTCCCGCACTGCCCGAAGTGCCCACGGGGCGGTATAGCGATCCGCGTTTCTACGAGCTCGAAATGCAGCATCTCTGGCGCAAGACTTGGCTGCACGCCGGGCACGTGAGCGAGCTTCCGAAGCCCGGTTCGTACAAGCTGTTCGAACAGTTAGGTCTCTCGATCATTGTCAGCCGAGGCCTAGGCGGTGAAATCAGGGCCTTCCACAATATCTGTCGTCACCGCGCTTCGGCAGTGTTGCTCGAGAAGCAGGGTGTGGCTCGGCGGTTCACCTGTCCCTACCACGGCTGGAGCTACTCAATTGACGGCAGTCTGAGCTCGGTACCCAGTGAGCATGATTTCACCTGCCTAGACAAATCCAAGCGCGGTCTGCTGCCCGTGCGCTGTGAAACCATGCGCGGCATGATTTTCGTCAATCTCGATCAGGGCGCGCAGGCGTTCGCCGACTTTTTCGCACCTATCGAGAGGCAAATCGGTGATTTTCCGCTCCAGGACATGGTGGTCAAAGACGTGATCCTCATGGAGATGGACTGCAACTGGAAGGCGGCGTACGACAATTTTCTCGAGATTTACCATGTCAATACCGTCCATGCGAAGTCGATTGCACCTTACCTCGACTCGAAGAGCTTTACGGTCTCGCTCTTCAAGAACGGGCATTCGCGCTTCGCGACGCGCAAGAAGGGCGGCGAGACGATCTTCGGCAAAGGTTTGAAGACGCCGGAGGGTCCGGGCGCGCTGTTCAAGCAGCACACCATCGCCCTGCCGATGTTTCCCAATGGTTTCACCGCGCTCGACCCTGTGGGTTTCGCCTGGCAGACCTGGTGGCCGGTCGGTCCGCGCAAGACGATCATGGTGGCGACTTTGATGGGATGGAAGGACGACAGCGAGGAGGACCGGAAATTCTGGGAGGGAATGAACGTACAGGTCAGGAACATCATTGGGGAAGATCTGAGGCTTTTCGCGAATATTCAGCGCTCGCTCGACAGCGGCATCACCTCGAGCCTGCTGATGGGTTATCAGGAACGCGCGCTTTATTGGTATCAGGAGGAGATCGATCGCCAGATCGGCCCGGAGAACATTCCCGCGCATCTTCGGATCACGCCCGTCCTCGCCTCGCACACGGTCGCCTGAGAGGCGACGGGATAGGCCCATGAACGGACTTGCAGGCAAGGTGGCCTTCATCACGGGCGGCGCCGGCGGCATCGGCGCCGCAACCGCCGAGCGCTTCATCGCCGAGGGCGTACAGGTCACCATCGCCGACGTGAACGGCGAAGCGGCACGTCGCGTCGCCGAAAAGCTCGGACCGCACGCACATGCGGTCACCGTCGATATCGGCGACGAGCCCTCGGTCAAGGCCGCTCTGGACGACGCGTTCGCGCGCTTCGGCCGGCTCGACATCCTCTTCAACAATGCCGCGCTGACCGACGAGGTCACGATGTCGCTCGATTCCAATGTCACCGATATTCCGCTCGAGGTCTGGAACCGCACGCTGCAGGTCAATGTGACCGGATTCATGCTGTGCAGCCGGCACGCCATACCCCGGATGGCGCAGGCCGGCGGCGGCTGCATCGTCAATACTGCCTCCGGCTCCGGGCTGCTGGCGGACGTCGCCCGCGTGGCCTATGGCGCGTCCAAGGCGGCGGTGATTTCGCTCACCCAATACATCGCCACACAGCACGGCAAGGACCGCATCCGCTGTAACGCCATCGCCCCGGGGCCGATCACCACACCGCGCTCGCGTACGCTCGCGGGCCCGCTGTTCGACATCATCGCGCGCCATATGCCGATGGGCGAATTGGGCACTCCGCAGGACGCCGCGGCACTGGTCGCGTTTCTCGCATCCGACGAGGCGCGCTACATCAACGGGCAGACCATCATCATCGACGGCGGTTTGATGGCGCACCACGCTCATGTCCGGGATATGACCGATTTCATGAATGCATCCGCGGGTACGGCCGGCTGACCGGTCGCGCTTCGTTTTGTGGCAACGCGCAGATCGTCTGCGCATCTCGGAGGACGACAGATGCCGTACCGTATCGATGTTCCCGAAGGTCGGGAGGCGCTCGAAGTCATCCTCAATCACCTCGGCACGCCGCAGCTCGTCGACGCCCGCAAGCGCATGTTCCGGATCATGTACGACGCGCCTGAGACCAGCCTCTCGCCCCGCGAGCGCGAGGTGATGCGCTTCCCGATGACCGTCATGATGGGCTGCCCGATCTGCAACAGCATGCGCATGTGGCGCGACTGGCCGGGCTTTTCCAGCGAACCGATCGAGGAAGACCTCTACACCCACGCCGAGACGCTCAACCTCGACTGGCCGGGCTTCAGCCCGCGTGAGCGGCTGCTGCTCGAATTCGTCGACCGCTTTGCGAACGCCATCGACGGCATGAACGGCGACGATCGGTTCTGGGAACGCATGCACGCGAATTTCAGCGACACCGAGATCGGCGACATCATCGTCATGTCCGGCACCTGGCTCGGTGTCGGTCATGGCCTGAAGGCGCTCGGGATCGGCAGTGTCTGTCCCCTGCCCGCCAGCGAGGACACGCTGCGCAAACTGCGCAACGCCGACCTCGCCGTCTCGACCGCCTGATCTCGACCCAATGAGGAAATGAAAAATGACTTCGAGGCTGGATGAGCTGCGCGAAAAAGCATGCAGCGTACTGATGGCGTTGGCGGCCAATGATTTCGCGAAGGCCGATGCCATGTTTCACCCCGATGCAGTCTGGTGGATCATCGGCCAGGGCGAGTTGTCGCACGCGCGCGTGCGTGAGCTTGCGGAAAAAACCGAGGGACCGTTATCCGTGCACGGCTTGAGGATCATCGGCACCGTGGCCGAAGGCAACAAGGTCGCAGTCGAGGCGGTCGGTGAAATGGCATTTCCGGACGGCCGCCCCTACGCGAATACCTATCATCATGTGATCGAGTTTCGCGGCGACCGCATCAGCAAGATGCGCGAGTATTTCGACACCCATTACGTGCGCCAGGTGTTCGGTCAAGACCTCTACGACAAGCAGGCCTGACGCCGGACCTTCGAGCCTCCTGATCGCGGCCACCTCACTTGCGCAGAATCGGCTCGACCTTCATCAGCACCAGGTGATCGGGCGGCGGATTCGGACCGGTGATCACGTGACACTGGCGCAGCAAGCGGCGATAGAACAGCCGCAGCAGCTGGGTATCGAATTCAGGGCCGGCCTGTCTGACGAACGCCGCGAGAGCCTTGTCGGCTTCCACGACATTGGCCGGACGATATCCAAGGATCGGGGCCAGCTCGTCGAGCTCCTCGCTCTGGACCCAGACGCCGTAGTGCAGTTGATTTCGCAGGTAACGCGGGATCGACGCGATGGTGGAGCGCTGCCAATCGGCAAACGATTCTGAAAGCTCCAGGCGCTCGACCTCGAAGATGAGCTTGTTGAGCGCAAGATCTTCCAGCGGCGTCGGGCGCGGCTCGGGCAACTCGAGGCGATCGTCGAGCTCGACATTCAGGATCTCCGCCATGGCTTCGGCCGCGCGGCGGCCGATGAAGGCAACCTGAATGGCACCTTCGACCCAGTCGCCTCCGGGCGAGGGTTCGTACAGCGCAAAAAGCGGCGTGAACAGCGCGTAAACGAGGAACACCACGGTTTGATAGGCGATGGCGTGCAGATCGAGCGGCTGGCCCAGCGCCTTGGCGTAGTGATCGAACAGGGCTCTCACGTCGCCCATATTCTCGACCGGATGACGCCCGCGAAAGCATGCCAGATCCGCGAAATGATCGGCCAGATGGCCGACCTCCATGTCGATGACGGCCGTCAAATCGGGGCCCTCGGAGAGAAACTGACCGCAATCGCCGGTGGCGAATGAAACCATCGCACGGTGTTTGGGCACATTGCGGCGAAGCCAGAGGGTGCAAAACTCGATGAATGGGTCGTCGAGTTTCTTGTCCTCGTACATCCGGTGGAAACGCTCATACAGATTCAGCTGCTTTGCCGCGTCGCCGACGGGCATCTCGCAGCCCACCTCGACGAACTTCGCCGGGTCGATGCTGTGCATCTTGGCGAGGGTTTCCATGTAGCGCAGACTGGCCTGCCACCGATCGGGGGAAATCTCGGATTTGTTCTCCAACGCTTCGACCACCAGACCGGGGTCACGCCCTCCCTTCAACCAGGACATGACGATGGCCTTGGGATATTCACACATCCCGTGCACCGGCGGCACGGGAATACCATTGGCCTCGAGGACCTGCATGACCTTGTATTCGTTTTCGAGCGGGAACGGGATGTCATCCCATGCGCGGGTTCCCTTGAACAGCAGTGGCATCGGAACGCCGTCCTTTTCGGCATCCACGCGCCATACCGGCCGCCAGCGCCGCTGGCGATGGATTCCCGTCACCCGGGCGCCCATATGCTTCGACACCCAATCGATGATGCCCTGGTGCTGTTTTGCAGACAGTTCGGCCTTATCAAGAGTCATGTCGCCCCCCTCTCGCCAATCGCTTTTCCGAGCCTGCACCGACGCGGCTGCGGGATAGCCCCCCGCTCAACGGTTATATAGGAACCGCCGCGCGGGCGCGAACCTCAAAGCCCACCGCTGCTTGCCGGCCGGTAAACAGTAATATGCGCCGGACCCCGGGAACGCCTGTCGAAAGACAGGTGCGTCCGCGCACCCGCGGGCTCCCAATAGGCGGGCTCCAAGCCAGGCCGAGAGCTTTTGCGAGATCTTCTGGATGAATGCACGCGAAAAAGACACCCCCGAATTGACCGACGAGCAAAAGCTGCGTGTTTGCATCGAGGAGCTGACGGGCGGCCGCGTGAATTCGATGACACGACAGGTTCGCTGGCGGCCGGCGTGGTTCGCCGAGGTCGCGCGCGGCGAGGAGACTTTGCAGATCTACGTGAGGGGCGACCGCAACAGCGACATCCTGCCATTCCCGGAATTGCGCCGCGAAGCGGACATACTGAAGGTGCTCGAGCGGCACGGCATTCCGGTACCGCATATCTACGGAATGTGCGACGACCCGGTTGCGATCATCATGCAGGCCGTGACCGGTACCCGCGACGTGAGCCAGGCCGCAAGCGTCGCCGAGCGCCGCTCTGTCGCGCGCCAGTTCATCGAAGCGGTGGCCGCGATGCATCGTGTGCCGATCGAGCCGTTCGTTGCCGCGGGCGTCAAGCGGCCAAATGACGCAACCGAGATAGCCCTGGCGGGACTCGAGGCGTATTGGCCGCTCTATCAAAAAAACAAGAGCTGTCCCCAACCGCTGCTCGAGTTCGCCGTGCGCTGGTTGCGCGGCAATATTCCGCCTCATCGAGACCGTGCGAGCTTCATACAATTCGACAGCGGACAGTTCCTGTTCGATGGCGGGCGTCTCACCGCGCTCTACGATTTCGAGTTCGCGATGATCGGCGACCCGCTGACCGACCTTGCGACCATGCGCATGCGCGATTCCTACGAGCCGCTGGGCGAAGAGTTCCGGGAGCTGTGCCGCCACTATGCAGCGGTGACCGGGGAACCGATTGATGTCGACGCACTCAGGTTTCAGAACGCGCTATTCTCCACGGTCAGCTGCATGCAGATCGCGGACCGGATTGCCGCGCCGAAACCGGGTGATCCGCACGACGTTTATCTCGAATGGGATCTGGCGTTGAAGCGCGTCCTGGTACTGATTCTCGCCGAATGCATGAAGATCCAGCTCGAGCCTCCAAGCATCGGCCCGGCGCGTGACGGCGGCGCCGCCGCCTTGCTGAACATGCTGAAGGATGCCGTCGAGCAGCTGCAGCCGTCTGACGATCTGCAGTCGGCCCGCCGAAGATCGGCGCTCAACCTGGTGGAGTGCGTGATGCGTGCGGACCAGTGGGGCGGCTCGCTCGAGCGCTGCTCCCGGGACGAGGCTGTGGAATTTCTGGGCGAACATACCGCGCATCTGCCGGACTTCGAAGCGCATCTCGAGAATTTTGTAAAAACGGCAGGGCCGGAGCATGACGAGCGACTGCTGCGGTACTTCGCCGCTCAGGTTGAGCGGCGGGTCGCGATCTTCGGACCGACGCAGATTGGTCGATCCGCACAGCGTGTCCATCTGCCGCCAATCGAATGATGAGTACTGTTGGGGGAATTCGATGACGTTAGCGAGCCGCGCTCACAGCACCAAACGCGAGACCATCAGCCGCTTATTGGCGATGGCCGAAAGGGAATTCGGCGCCAAGGGGCTCGAGGGAGCACGAGTCGACGATATCGCGCGGGCAGCCGGCGTCACCAAGCAGCTGGTCTACAATTACTATCGTTCCAAGGATGAGATATTCGTATCGCTGTTGGACGAGGCGTCGGCGCAGGCCATGTCCGAGATGGTCGAGCTGGAGCTCGACTCCTTGCCGCCGCCTCAGGCGCTGCGCAAGTTCCTAAATTTCCACTTCGAGCAATACCGCCGGTATCCACTGCTGGGATTGACGGTCATGGAGGAGAATCGCCGGCACGGTATACATATATCGTCGCGCAACAAATTCCCCGAATTGATGCCGCTGCTGGTCGCCAAACTCGGACGTGTTCTCGAACGCGGCGTCGCCAGCGGCGATTTCAGAGGCGGAACCGATGCGGCTGCATTTTTGGCGACCGCCGTACTGATCACGGCCGGCTGCTTCGTCAACTGCCACTGCCTATCGGTGATGATGGGCATCGATCTCTCGACGGAGGCCGGAATGAGCGCCTGGCGCGACCATGCCGTCGACTTCGTTTTGTCCGCGGCGCGCGTAACGAGCCGCGAGCCTCTGGACCCGCATTCGCCCGTGGCGTATTGACCGGGCTCGGTCCCACCATGGCCACTCAACCTATCGCGCCCGTCACGACATCGAGCATCGAGTTCACGCCCGTGGCGAAGGGATTGCTTTTGCCGGAAGGTCCGGTCGCCATGGCCGATGGCTCGGTCCTGCTCACCGAAGTGGCGCGCGGCACCGTCAGTTGCGTGAGCACTTCCGGTGCGGTCACTGTCGTCGCGGAGTTGGGGGGCGGCCCGAACGGTCTGGCAATCGGTCCCGACGGCGCGCTGTACGTCTGCAACAACGGCGGCGGCATTCGGGCGCATCCCGGCGAGGAAATGCTGCATATCGAATTTGCGCCCGAGTTGTATCGCGGCGGCTCGATCGAGCGCGTCGACCTCGGCAGCGGCGCGATCACCACGTTGTACACGGCCTGCGAGGGACGACCGCTGCTGGCGCCGAACGATCTGGTTTTCGACCGTCACGGCGGACTGTGGTTTACGGACTATGGCCGGCCCACGCCGAGCGGCCGCGACTTCGGGGGCATTTACTACTGCCAGCCCGATGGCTCGCGCATCATGCGCTGTCTCGATCAGCAGCTATCACCCAACGGCATCGGACTCGACGCCGGGGAGGATCGGCTCTATTGGGCCGATTCGATAACCGCGCGCGTCTGGGTGTGCGAGATCGAAAGTCCCGGGGTGCTGGCACGACCGCCCTCCCCGTTCATGGTCGGGATCGCGGCACATACCCTGCCGGGATTTCAGCAGCTCGACAGCCTGGCCGTCGAGGCCAACGGCAACGTGTGCGCGGCAACGGTGATCAACGGCGGCATCACCGTGATCGAGAGCGCCGGAGCGATGACGCATCATCCGATCGCCGATCCGTTGGTCACCAATATTTGCTTCGGCGGACCTGATCTCAAGGACGCCTGGATCACCGCCGGGATGACCGGCCGCTTGTACCGCGCCCGCTGGCCGCGCCCTGGCTTGCGCTTGGCGTTCAATGCCTGAGCGCGACTGAATGGACCTGGGCATTGCCGGGAAGGTGGCGGTAGTGACCGGCGGCTCCCATGGGATCGGTCGCGCGGTATCCGAAGAGCTCGGACGAAACGGTTGCCGCGTCGTGGTAGTGGCGCGTGGGCGCGACCAGCTCGACAGCACGGTGAGCGCGATCGAGCGCGAGGGCGGCGAGGCCGTGGCCGTATCCGCCGATCTCACCTCATTCGACAGCTTCCCGCACATCGTTGCGCAATCGCAAGCGGCCTTCGGCATGCCCGATATCGCCATCTGGTCGCCGGTCGCGCCGCCGCCGGGAAAGTTCGACGACTTCGGTGACGCGGACTTCGATAGCGCCTATGCCAATGTGGTCAAGGGCTTTGCCCATTTCGCCCGCGCCGTCGTGCCAGGCATGAAGGCCAAGCGGTGGGGTCGCATCGTCACCATCGGGTCGGGTCATGCCCGACTCCCGGGGCGCCGCTCGACGCTCGGCTTCGATTACGTCCTGGCGAACACCGCGCGACCCGCGGGGCTCGGCTTGAGTCGCAGCCTCGCCGATGAGCTCGCCCCGTTCGGCATCACCGTGAATACCATTCCGCCCGGCTTCATCGATACGGGCAGGAACTACGAGGCGTTTTTCCAGGAATGCGCGCGAGCCGTCGGTCTCACTTATGAGCAGTTCCTGCAAGGCCTGATGCGGAGGATTCCGATGAACCGCTTCGGCCGTCCCGAGGAAGTGGCGGGTCTGTGTGTATTCCTGTGCTCGCAGAATGCCGGCTATATCACGGGTCAGTACCTGATGGTCGACGGCGGGCATATGGAGATCTATCACTAGATCCTCGCGACCCACCCGAGAGGCGCCGACCGCGGGTCAGAAGCCGTAGAACCCGCCGAGATCGTGATCGCGTGCGGCCTGACCGAACCGCTCCAGCACGAGCAGCGTGTCCTCATTCGGATTGATGTTGAGGTGCCACGCGATCACACCCCAGAGAATCCAGCGGCGATAGTCGATCCAGGCGGTCTCGAAATCGAGCGCGACGCCGTACTTGGCCATTTGGTCGCAGTAATGGCGGATGAGGTCACGTTCCGCCAGCCGGCGCTGCTCAACTGTCAACGAACCCACGATGAAATAAGTCACGTCGCGCCAGGGTCGTCCTTTGCGCACGATCTGCCAGTCAAACCAGATTCGTTTTCCGTCGCGGGGGTGGTAGCTGTTGCCCAGATGCGCGTCGCCGTGCACCAGGCAGAGCGGTCCGGGATCGGCCATCTCTCGCGAGCATAGTTTTCGAAATGCCTGATAGAGGCGGTTCGGGTCCTCCGCGGCCCAGTCCGGCAGCAGCCTGCGATGCTCCGCCCGCGCGTTGTGGCGGGGCACGTAATCATGCATCAGCGCCCAATAATCATCGGTGAAGGTTTCGGGCGCCATGGCCGTCTGCAGCCAGCGATGATTGTTCAGTTCCGGCACGTTCCAAGTATTGCCGTGCAACCGCGCCAGCTGATCGAGCGAAGACGCCATTTCGTCGAGGCCGACCAACTGTCCCGAAGCGCCGAATGTTCCGCCGAGCGGCACAAGATCTTCCATCAGGATGAAACCCTGCATGCCCTGCGCATCGTCGTCCCAATCGGCAACCAGACAATGTGGGGCCGGAAGATCGAGCTGGTCGCGCAACAAGCCATAGAAGCGCGCCTCGTTGACGCACACCATGCTGCTCAAGGGATCGCCGGTCAAGTTCGCCTTGACACATACTTGCGCCGGAATTCCCGCCTCGATTGCGGCTGCATTGCGATCGAGCTCGTAGCGCGCCTTGGAGGTGTGGCCGTGGATTTCAGCGATGAGCTCCATCGCGTGGATCACGGCGCCTGGGTAGCGCGGCCGCAAACGATCCGTCAGCCAATCGGCATCAACGCCCGCGAATGCGAGCGGCAAGCGGCCGGTTCGTGAAGGCTGTCCGCGGTTTATCAAAGGCCCATCGTCAAGGCTTTGGACCGCGCGACTGATCGCAACTCGCTAGTACCGATTGACGAACACATCGGCGATCAATTCCGCGGTCCTTTCCGCGCCGGGCAGGGACACCTTCAGTTCCTTCGCGCTCTTCAATGCGGCCGCCATATCTTTTTTGCCGAGCGCTCCATGGGGAGCGAACGCACTTTGCAGCGCCGCATCACCCTGCTTGGCGAGCTGGTCGCGGGCGCGCATGAGCATCGCCATGCTCGGGGTAATGACCCCGTTCACCTTGCTGACCTCGTGCAACAGCTCAGGGTCGACACCGAACGCGCGCGCCAGCTTCGATGCCTCGTGCATGGCGATGAACGACGCGTAGGTCATCATGTTGTTGCATAACTTGAGAGCGATGGCCGACCCTATCGGACCCGCGTGAACCACCGAGTTGCCCCCCGTGACGAGCAGCGGGCGGCAGCGCTCGACGAGCGCCTCCGATCCTCCGAGCATATAGCAAAACTTGCCCGGCTCCGTGGCCCGGGTGACGCTGGCATCGATGATATGGATCGATCTCGACTTGCCGCGCTCATGCCACGCGAAAATCGATTCCTGCGTCACCGTGCTGTGAATCGCCACCAGGGTATCGGGCCGCGCGTTCTCGAGGATTCCGCCGGGTCCGGACAGGAGCTGCTCCACCTCCTTGTCGTCCCGTACGCAAATGCCGATGATTCGCGATTCGCGGGCCAGGTCCGCAACGGACTTTGCGGCTTTGGCACCGGCCGCGACCAGATCCGTGGTGGCCTGCGGCACGACATCGAACACCGCCAGCGGCTCAGTCCCTCGCGCCCAGTGCAATGCCATCGGCTTGCCGATGTTGCCAAGACCAATAAATCCTACAGCCATTAGATTCTCCTCTTGCTATGTGCCGATTGCCGTCGTGCCTGCCGTGAGCGCCTGAAGCCCCTGAGCATCAGCCAGGGTAACCGCAGCAGCAGCGGCCAACTGAACAGCGAGAATGCCTGCCACAAATCCTCCGGCCGCAAATGGATGGTCGCCGGCATCGAGCGCATGATCTTGCCCTTGACCACCAGCACCTCTCCCACGCGTTCGAGCGAGGTCACATCCATCATTTCGATGCCGTCCTTGCTCATGAGTTTCATGCGCCTGGTCTCGAGCGCCTGCGCTAGCTTTCCAGCGCCTTGAGAGTCTCCAGGTCCTCGCCCGCGGTGAAGAAGCGCTGGTTCATCGGAATACCGTTCTGCCCCCAATGATCCATATTGGCGATCCAGGCCTGCTGTCCATAGATGATCCAGCGGCGGTAGTTCTCGAAAATCTCCTCGAGCGGCGCCACGCCCTGCGCGCCGGTCGCAACCAGCGCATCCCGATAGTGTTTGTGCAGCGCCCGCTCGGATTGGCGGCGCTCCTCGATGGTCAGCGAACCGATCATGAAATAAGTCAGATCGCGCCAGGGTCGACCCTTGCGCACGAGCTGCCAGTCGAGCCAGATGCGCTCGCCGTCCGTGCGCCGATAGCTGTTGCCCAGATGGCAATCCCCATGAACGATGCAGCGTGGACCGGTTTGCGACTGCTCGAATCGATTGAGCGCCTTGTATGCCCGCAAAAAGCGTTGCGGATCATCGAGCACCCATTTGGAAATCACCTTTTGAAAAGCGGGATCGGCCATATTCTTTTGGGCATATCCCCACATGATCTCGAGCTGATCGCTGTCCACCGGCGTCTGCATCGAGGTCGGCAGCCATGCCTGGCTGTCCAGTCTCGGACTTGCCCACCAGGCTCCGTGCAGACGCGCGAGCCCCTCCAGCGCGCGGGCAACTCCGTCGACGCCGGTGTGCTGCAGGCTTTGCCCGAACTCTCCACCCTGGAGTTGCAGGTCCTCCATGACGACGACGCCCTGACCGTCCTCCGGATCCCAGTCGGCGTAATAGCAGGCGGGCGCCGGTACGTTGAGTGAATCGCGCACGAAATAGTAGAAACGGGCCTCGAGCGCGGTGATGTCGACGTTGCGGAAATCGCCGGTCCAGTTGGCCTTGACGCACACCTGTCGCGGGATGCCGGCGTCGCGGCCGACCTGGTTGAAATCGAGCGCCAAGCGCATCTTGGTCGTGTGCGTATTGATGAGTTTCACGACCTCCATGTTTTCGATGACCAGACCGGGATAGCGATTCTGCAACAGCCGCGTCAACCATTCGGCGTTGACCTGTTCCACTCGTTCGGGGAGCTTGCCGGTGCGCTGCGGATACGGACGATCATCGTTGAATGTGATGGGCATGCACGCTCCCCTGGAGTAGTATCATCGTTATATTGTCTCGAGCGCCGCGTTGAAACCTATCGAAAGGTAGCGGCGAGCTCACCAACTTGCCGCCGCGGAGCAGCCGATGAATGCGCCCTCGCCCCCCTTGCCTGACCATGTTCCCGCCGGACTCGCCCGGCCCTTCGCACTGACCCCGCGCAAGACGGTGTACCAGAATCCCTACACCGGCATCATCCCTGAGCTGCATCGCGGGCCGGCGATATTCTACGGCACGGACATATTTCCCGGCCCCGGCGGCGGCGGCTGGGTGATCCGGCGGGCCGAGGACCTCAAGGCGGTGTACGACAACACCGTCGAGTTCATCAAGAAGGGCAACGGACAGTTCGCGTCCATGATCGGCGAGAGCTGGGATGTGATTCCGACCGAACTCGATCCGCCGCGTCATACCGCGTTCCGCAAGGCGCTGAACCCGGTGTTCTCACCGAAGAACATGGGCGCGCTCGATGCGCTGGTGACCGAGCGCGCACAGAGCTACATCGCCAAATTCAAGGATCGCGGCGAAGTCGATTTCGTCAAGGAGTTCGCGATCCCCTATCCCGTGTCCATTTTTCTGGATTTGCTCGGTCTGCCACAAGAGCGGATGGAACAATTTCTCCAATGGGAATTCTCGCTGCTGCACACCAATGACATCGGCGCGCGCACGGCGGCCATACGTGCGGTCAAAACGCTGCTGCTCGACGAGATCCAGAAGCGCCGCGCCAATCCGGGCAATGACCTCATCAGCAATACGCTGAGCATGCAAGTCGACGGCCGGCCCTGGAGCGATGAGGAAATATTCGGTCACTGCTTCAACCTGTTCCTGGGCGGCCTCGATACCGTCTCGGCCAATGTCGGTCTGCATTTTTATCATCTCGCGACTCACCCCGAACATCAGCGGGATTTGCGCAACGATCCCTCAAAGCTCGAGATCGGGCTGTCGGAGCTTCTGCGCGCCTACTCGGCGGTCACCACGCTGCGCATCTGTGCGAAAGAAATCATCATTCACGGCGTCACCATCAAGCCCGGCGATCGCGTCGCGATGCCCACGCCGCTTGGCTCGAACGACCCGGAAGCTTTCGAGGCGCCGACCGAAGTGCGGCTCGACCGGCGTCCCGCGCATCTGACTTTCGGCCATGGGCTGCACCGCTGTCTGGGATCTCACTTGGCGAGACGGGAGCTGCAGATCGCCCTCATCGAAATGTTCCGCGCGATCCCGGAATTCAAGCTCAAACCCGGTTTTGACGTGCCTTTTTTCCTCAGTAACATCATTCACGTCGACGAGCTGCCCCTGGTTTGGTAGTCCGGCGAGGCCTGCTGTGAGCAACCGTCAGCGTTGCGGCGGGTAGGTCGGCACCGCGGCACTCAACTGCTGAAGCAACTCCGGGCTCATCCACACGTGCTCGACATAATGGCCGAGGCTGCCGCGCTCATCGGTATAGAAAAAGCGCAGCAGATCGCCCAGGGCGCCTTGGTATGCGATCGGATGGCGCGTGGTATCGATCGCGGCGCGATGCCGTTCCCAGTCCTCCAGCGACCCTTCGATGCGGATCGCCACATGATGAAAACGGATGGCAAGGTCGGTTCGGTCCCGCGGCAAGAGTTCAGAGAAAAGCGGTGCCGTTGATCCCAGCGGCTCGATGAGCTCGATCTCCACGCCGCCGACGCGGGCGAGCGCGATACGCAATTGCGGATCTCCGGGTTTGGCAACCCCGCTTTGCACGGTGTCGAACTTGTAGAAACCGGGGGTGGCGTATTCCCGCTCGAACAGCGCCGCTGCCTCATCCAGATCGTTCGTGACGTAGGCGACTTGGCAGTGCCGGGCATTGGGAAGTGCGAACATGTCAGTTCGCCGCCAGTTTGCCGCCGTCGATCACCAGGGTATCGCCCGTGTGGTAGCACGAGGCATCGCTGGCCAGATAGACCACCGCCCCTTCCAGATCCTCCGGGCGCCCGGCGCGGCGCAGCGGCGCCCGGGCCGCCACCAGAGCCGCAATCTGCGCCCCCAATTTGGGATCGGCCTGGGTCATTTCCGTGATGATGAAGCCGGGTGCGATCACGTTGGCGCGGATTCCATGGGGCCCCAACTCCGCTGCCAGAGCCTTGGCGAGCGAGTTGAGCGCGCCCTTCGCCATGCCGTAATGCGCCATCGTGGGCACCCCTTGAGAAATGGAGCCGCTGCCGCAAATGATCAGGGAACCGCCGCGATCACCGGCCTGCGCGCGCGCGACCATGTGTTTGGCCGCCTCTCGCAGCGTATAGAACGCGCCGTGCTGATTCACGTTGAGCAGGTTGTGATAGATCTCCCCGGTCATCTCGGTGATGGGCGCCTGACTGGCGATTCCGGCATTGGCGACGACGCAATCGAGGCGGCCCATCTCGGCAACTGCAGCGCGCACGCCCTCGGCAACCTCGCCTTCCGAGGAAACATCCACCACACGCGAGGCAACCCGCCGGCCGTGCTCCTGCAACTTACGCTCGGCGGCGCGATTGTTCTGCTCACGCCGGCCCCAGATCACGACGTCCGCACCCGCACGCGCAAGGCCGGATGCGAACGCGAAGCCGATGCCGGAGTTGGCGCCGGTGACGAGCGCCACCTTCCCGGTGAGATCAAAGATGTTGCGCGTCATGCTTGCTCCTTCAGGGCGCCATGGTGTTGCGGCCCGCCCGGATCGAGCTGCGCGCCAACAGGAAGCACAGTGCTGCGCCAAGACAGCAAGTCGACGACACGATGGCGAGCGCATAGCGCAGAGAGCTCGGGCCGCCGATCTTGTCGCTCACCATCCCGACCGCCAACGGGCCGAGCCCATAGCCCAGTAAATTGCACATCCCCTGCATGGTTGCGGACGTGACTCCGCGAATGCGCGGCGAGGCCAGGGTGAGCATGCTGCCGAACGCCACGGGAAGGCCCACGAATATCAGCGCAAAGCTCGCCAAGGTGAATGCGATCGCGGGTGCAAGCGCCACGGACAGCGTGGCGGCGAGCAGACAGGGTATGGCGAGCATCAGCACGCAAGCGCCGAAAGCCGTGCGGCGCGTGGCATCCGAGCGGGCGACGCGGTCGGCGATCGCGCCGCCGACGGTCGAGCCGAGCGCCCCGAATCCGCCGCCCGCAATGCCGAGGATGAGGCTGGCGTTGCCGATGCTCATGGCGTGACTGCGCATGA
>JGI12635J15846_10001884_pt1 | contig 18304 bp, 16 predicted proteins | sample BlaSpr_A8_OM2_M2_FD_15846 | JGI IMG/M metagenome (IMG submission 15846) | reverse complement strand
CACGAGCCCGAATACCAGCGACTTTCGATCAAGCCAATAGAACGGCCGCGTGCGCTCGGCCGACGCAGGAGTTTGCTTTTGGAGTTTGGTAATCGCGCTCGCCGCCGCTTCGACCTTCGGCGCCGGTGCTGAAGGAAGCGTTGCAACGCGTGCTATCAAGTTGGCCTCGGCCGCCAACTCAACCTCCGGAGTCGGCGAGACGCCAAGCATATCGTCTTGTGCCAACGCCGGGTTCGAACATCCAAGCCACGTGAACACTAAAAGGGGAAACGCGAAACCACTTCGTGCGATTTGCGAATGTAAAAATCTGTGTTGATAGTCCATGCCGTCGCAAATTGCACGTCAACACCCAACGCAAATCGCGGTATCGCGCCACTGCACGCAGCGAATAAGCTCGTTCTAACCTGAATCACGCGAACGACAAACCCGCACGAGTTTCATATCGGGAATCCTCGGCGCCCGCAAACCCATTACGAAATCTTCGGGAAGAACATCCCAGTATCCTGCCTGTGCTCCTCAAACTTCGGCCCAAACTCCTGCGTCAGAAACTTCTCCTCGCGCCGCGCCTTGATAAAAAACGACAGCCACACGACCGCCATCGCAATCAGCCCGCGCACCTGTCCGTTCACAATCGCACTCCCCAGAAAACCGATGAGAATTCCTGTGTAGATCGGATGCCGGATATTCCGGTACGGCCCCGTTCGAATCAGTTCGTGTCCTTCCTTCAGCGTCACCACCCCGCTCCAGTTCGTCCCCAGATGCACCCGCGCCCAAACTGCGATCGCCAATCCCACTACCATGACCGCCACGCCGATCCACTGCACCTCCAGCGTGCGCGGCACAAAGTAGATCCCCAGAAATCCGAAATCCGTGCGCGGGTTATAGAGCAGAAAAACTGCGATGAATATCGGCGCGATATACACCAGCCGTTGCAGGATCGACTCGCGCTGCTTCGTTTTCTTCCGCTTCAGCGCCGACACGAGCCAATACACCGCAAACAAGATCCACAAATCGTTGACCGCTTCGGCCGGGGTTATCGACGACCTAACCCAGAAACCAAGCGCAAATAAACAAGCCACCACGGGAACCTCCTGCAGCCAGAACGCATACTTATATTACGCATTCCGCTCGCTCCGAATTTCGTACCCTCCAATGCTTCCCACTTGCGCCAGGCCCGCCCCGCGCACTCGCCAATTTGGCGCTTTGCCGTGTCGCCCGCCGCGGCGCAGAATGGCGCCATTATGAAAACCGCCTCCTCCAAAAGGTCCGCCAAGACAAAATCCGCCGCGCATCAACTGGGCGCCCAAACCCAAGCGATCCATGCGGGCGAAGGCAATCGCCATGGCGTCGGCGGCCCGGTCAGCGCGCCAATCTCCCGCACGTCTACCTTCACGTTTTCCTCGACTGCCGAAATGAAGCGTTGGGCCGAAGGCAAAAGCAAAGCCTACATCTACACGCGCTACGGCAACCCTTCACTCGCTATCGCTGAGGGCAAAATCGCCGCCCTCGAAGGCGCCGAAGCCGCCGTCGTTACCGCCTCGGGCATGGCCGCCATCTCCCACGCCCTACTCGCCGCTCTCAAATGCGGCGACGAAGTCATCTCCTCCGCCCAACTCTACGGCGGCACCTACCGCCTCATGCGCGACGTCTTCCCCGGCCTCGGAATCACCGTGCGCCAGGTCGAGACCGACCTCGCGGGCATTGAAAATCTTCTCTCCCCGCTCACCAAGGTTCTTTACATCGAGACGCCCACCAACCCCACCGTTCGCCTCGTCGATCTCCAGAAAGCCATCGCCTTCGCCAAAAAGCACAACCTCGTCGCCATCATCGACAACACTTTCGCGACGCCGGTTCTTCAGCAGCCGCTCTCGCTCGGTTTCGACATGGTGGTCCACAGCGCCACGAAAGGACTAGCCGGCCACTCCGACGTCATCGCCGGCGCCGTCGCCGGGAGCCGCGCCTGGATGGACAAAATCCAGCACATGGTGATTTATCTCGGCGGCTCGATGGATCCCGAAGCCGCCTTCCTCCTCAGCCGCGGCATCAAAACGCTCGCCCTCCGCGTAAAACGCCAGGGAGAAAACGCCATCGCCATCGCAAAGTATCTCGAGAAGCATCCCAAGGTCGCGCGCGTCCACTACCCCGGCCTCGCGTCTCATCCCGATCACAAGCTCGCGAAACGCCAGATGCGCGGCTTCGGTTCGATGCTCGCCTTCGATTTAAAAGGCGGCCTCAGCGCCGCCCGAAGGTTCTGCGACAGCGTACAACTCTTCCTGCTCGCCGCCAGCCTCGGCGGCGTCGAGTCGCTCGTCGTGCTCCCCGCCTACACGTCGCACTACAACATGAGCCTCGCCGAGCTCGAAAAAGCCCACGTCACCCCTGGCACTGTCCGCGTCTCCATCGGACTCGAAGACCCCTCCGACCTGATCGAAGATCTCCGCCAAGCCCTCGCCGTCGTTTAAACTCTCACCTCGGATATTTCTGTGTACGGGCGCAGCACCGCTGCGCCCCAACTTGCCCAGGCGTCAGACTCTGCGCCTGACCTTTGCAACACCCCGAATCTCTGCTACAACCGTCCAAAAATTATGCCAACCCTCTCCCACTCCCTCGCCGACAAAGTCGCCATCGTCACCGGCGCCTCCCGCGGCATCGGCCGCGCCATCGCCGAGTCGCTCGCCGCCTCCGGCGCTTCCGTTGTCGTCAATCAATCGCGACAGCGCCGCCCAAGCCGCCGAAACCGTCGCCTCCATCGAACGCACAGGCGGCCGCGCCGCCGCGATCCGGGCCGACATGGCACATCTCCCCGAAGTTCAGCGCCTCATCTCCGCCACAATTGAAAAATTCAGCGCGCTCGATATCCTCGTCAACAATGCCGGCGTCGGCAATCGCACCGCCATGGCCGACATGACCGAGAAAGAATTCGACTGGACGATGTCCGTCAACGCCCGCGGCCCGATGTTCGCCATTCAAGCCGCCGTCCCGCAGATGCGCGACAACGGCCGCATCATCAACATTTCCAGCTGCGGCAGCCGCATCGCCCAGACCACCGGCCTGCTCGCCGTCTATCAAATGTCCAAAGGCGCGCTCGAACAGCTCGCCCGCTGCTACATGAAGGAACTCGGTGCCCGCGGCATCACGATCAACACGGTCCTGCCCGGTTTCGTCGAAACCGAACTCGCCGCCGACACACCTCAGGAATACAAGGACTCGCTCATCCGCCGCACCGCTCTCCGCCGCCTCGGCACACCGGAAGAAATCGCCTCGGTCGTCTGCTTCCTCGCCACCGACGCCGCCCGCTGGATCACCGGCGAAGCCATCCAGGTCAGCGGCGGCCTCGCCTAGTCACTCCAAATCCCGCGAGCTTGTCATTCTGGGTGCGTCCGAAGGACGCCGAAGAATCTCAACCGATCCTCGCCGGCCAACCTCCCTCCGGGCGAAATACGCCCGCCCAAAAAAAACGGGCGGTGCACCGAAGTGCACCGCCCGGATCTTTACAACGTGTGAAGTAGCTTAGAGGGGTTGGACGTTCGAGGCCTGCAGGCCCTTGGGGCCCTTGGTCACTTCGAATTCAACCGCTTGGCCATCATTCAACGACTTGTAGCCATCAGCCATAATGGCGGAGAAGTGAACGAATACATCTTCACCGCTCTGGCGCTGGATGAATCCAAAGCCCTTGCTCGCGTTGAACCACTTCACTGTTCCTTGTTCTTTACTCACTGCATCTACTCTTTTCTGTTGACCGCGTTGCGATCACACATTGAGCCCGCTCAACCTTGATTGGTGCGCGTTCTCGATAATTAAGCTATCTGGTGCCTCGACTCCGAACCCCTCTACAGAGTTACGGGCCGCCTCCGGGCATTAAAAAAGGCCGCAAGTTTGAACCTTGCGACCGCTTTCACACATACGTAGGCGATACAAGAGCAACAAACGCAGCCTCAAAGTACCACGGCTTTGTCCGTTTGTCTAGTGCTTTTTTAGTCCCTTGTCTCGCTGCTTTCGAACAGGCTTTTTCCGGCGGTAGGGCTGTAGAAGGGCTTCAACCTCCCGCCGAACCCAGCGCTCCAGCGTGCCCTCCCGGAAAACCGCCCAGCCAAGCATCGCCCCACCGTTGAGATGCTGCAACAACCTGGCAAGCTGCCCGGTATCGCATTCGCAAAGCTCCCGCGCCACAACAGCCTCGTCCAGCAGCCGCCGCGTCTCTTCCTCAAGCGCGCGAAACTGCGCCAACGTGATCGCGTGAAACTCCGGATCGGTCAGATCCACCTGCAGATATGCCAGGCCGTTGGCCACCGCCTCGGGCGTCGGCGCGAAACCCGAGCAACCGGCGTAAATCTCGACCAGCGCCGTAAGCGGTGACCCATATTTCGCCCGGGCCTGGGCGAACTGCCGAGGCACCATGTCTGGCGCCGTACGGCATGTCGCCAATAGCAGCCCGCGCTTGGTTTTAAAACGCTGAATGAGAGTCGCGGGCACAACTCCCGCCTCTTCCGCGACGTCCGCCAGCGTGATCTGCGCCGGCCCCAGCCGCTGCATCACGCGTCCGGTTGCGGCGAGGATCTCTTGGTCGGTCGTTTCGCGCGGGCGCGGGCTCATGCGGCCGACAGTATAACTGAATGCCCATTCATTTTCGCCTTGACATTGCTGAATGGCCGTTTATTATCGCTCTCATTCAAGGTACAGAGGTGCTCGATGGAAAATACCTCCGAATATCGCCCACCCGATCTCACCGGCCGCGTTGCCCTCGTCGCTGGCGCCACCCGCGGCGTCGGCCGCGGCATCGCGCTGGCGTTAGGCGAGGCCGGCGCCACCGTCTACTGCACCGGCCGCAGCACCGCAGCAAATCGCCTCGCTCGCAAGGCGAACGAAAAAATCTCGCCTTTCGACCATGCGCGCCGCCCCGAAACGATCGACCAAACCGCCGCCATGGTTACCGCGCGCGGTGGCAAGGGCATCGCCGTCGTCGTCGACCACACCGACCCGGCCCAGGTAAAAAGTCTCGTTGATCGCATCCGCACGGAGCAGGGAAAACTCCACATCCTCGTCAACGGCATCTCCGAACTTACGCATGCCGACTTCGGAAAACTCTTCTGGCAGCTCGACCTTAGGAGCGGCATGGAAAATTTGGACAATGTCGTCCACACCCACGTCAACACCAGCCATTTTTCCGCGCCGCTGATGATCGAAACGGCGGCCAACGGACCGACCGGCCTCATCGTCGAAATCGGCGACGGCGATTCCTACGGCTATCGCGGCCACCTCTTCTACGACCTCACCAAAACCACCGTCATCCGCCTGGCTTTCGCCATGGCCCGCGAACTCCGCAAGAAAAACGTCGCCGCCGTCGCCCTCACCCCCGGGTTTTTACGTTCCGAAGCGATGCTCGAACACTTCGGTGTGACCGAGGAAAACTGGCGCGACGCCGCGAAAAAAGATCCCAACTACCTCGCCTCCGAAACCCCGCTCTTTGTAGGCCGAGCGGTGGCCGCTCTCTCTGCTGATCCCGATCTGTTTAAAAAGTCCGGCCGCGTCTTCAGCTCCTGGCGCCTCTCCGACGAATACCCTTTCACGGACGCCGACGGCTTTCGCCCTCATTGGGGCCGCCACTTCGCGGCAACGTACGGAAACCCCCTCAAGTACTGCGACGATGCCTTCTACGAACACTGGATCGACCCCGCCGTCGACGCCCTCTTCCCCGACTGGCCCTAGCTTGGAAATTGGAAAATAGAAAATGGAAATTGGAAATTCGAAAGAGCCTGCGACCACGGGTTCTGCCCCGCTGCCCGTCACCTTCGACTCCTAGAAGAAGCCCTCCTCCCTTGACTCTGCGTGTCTCTGCGATCTCTGCGCCTCTGCGTTATCTTTAATTCTTCGCTTCGCTCTTGCCTCCTAAGCCGGAAATCCCAGCTGGGTCGCCCCTCCAATTTCCATTTTCTAGTTTCCAATCTCCAATTTCGTGCGCCCGCCCCTGTACCCCTTCGGTCCACCCTGTACCTCGAACCGGTTGACCGCCTTCCCATCCGCTCCTTACCATAGTCAGTCTGAGGTCCCCCAGACTTGATGTACCGACACGCGAAGCGCGACCTGTTTTGCATCGCCGTAGCCGCAGCCGTTTCCCTGGCTGTCTCCCTGACGTTGACCGGCTGCGACGACTCTGCCAAACATACGACCGCGCAAACTCGCGTTCCCGCCACTCGTCCCGCGCCTCAGACTGCCTCCGCCTCCGCGACTTCAATCCCAACTGGAAATCCTCCGTTCGCCCTTCCCAAGCTGCCGCTGACAACCCCGTCGCACGCGCAAATCGTCTTCTTCCGCGTGCAGCCGAAGACGCTCGCACAGCCCGTCAATAACGAAGGCTTGATCGCCCGCGTCGAGGAAAAATTCGCCTCCGGCCAGCAGAACTACAAGGCCGGCCATCTCGAAGCCGCCCGCAAAGACTTCGACGAGGCTCTCGACCTCATGCTCGAAAGCGGCCGCGACCTGAATAGTGATCCAAAGCTGAACGAACTTTTTCACCGCGTGGTCGACACGACCTACACCTATGAACTCCAGGCCTTCCAGGCCGGCGACGGTTTTCAGGAAGCCCCCGCCGTCCCCGCGCCCATTGATGAAGTCGCGGAGATGACCTTCCCAGTCGACCCCCGCCTCAAAGACCGTGCCGAGCAGGCTGCGAAGAACAGCTCGCACGACCTTCCGCTCACCGTGAACGACGAAGTCCTCTCGTTTCTCAATTTCTTTCAGACCCCCCGCGGCCGCGCCATTGTCGAGGCCGGTCTGCGCCGCCAAGGCCGTTATAAAGACATGATTTCGCGCGTCCTTAAGGAAGAAGGCGTCCCGCAGGATCTTATATATCTGGCCCAGGCCGAAAGCGCCTTCCAGCCGCTGGCCCTTTCCCGCGCCGGCGCACGCGGCATGTGGCAGTTCGTCGCCTACCGCGGCCAGCAGTACGGACTCCGCCGCACTTGGTGGATCGACGAGCGCCAGGATCCCGAAAAAGCGACCCGCGCCGCCGCCCAGCACCTCCGCGATCTCTACGGCTTATTTGGCGACTGGTATCTCGCCATGGCCGCCTACAACTGTGGCCCCGGCAACGTGCAAAAGGGCATCGAGCGCACCGGCTATGCCGATTTCTGGGAACTCTATCGTCGTAATGTATTGCCCAAGGAAACGAAAAACTACGTTCCGATCATCCTTGCGCTCACGCTGATCGCGAAAGACGCCGCGCACTACGGCGTCCAAGTCGATCCCGAGACGCCCGTGACGACGGATGTGGTAAAGCCCGGCCGCGCCATCGACCTGCGCCTGGTTGCCGAAACGATCGACGTCGACGTCGAAACGCTTCGCACCCTAAATCCGCCGCTGCTGCGTCTCGCCACCCCGGACGATCCCGCGTTCGAACTGCACCTGCCCGAAGGCAGCGCCGAAAAATTCTCCGCCGAAATCGCCGACATCCCCGCCGACAAGTGGGTGAGCTGGCGCCGCCACCGCGTCGAAAGCGGCGAGACGCTCGGCTCGATCGCGAAGAAATATCACGTCACCCCGGCAGCCATCGCCGAGGCCAATAGCCTCGAACGCGGAGCCGGTCTCGACCCGGGCGAAAAGCTGATCATCCCGGCGACCCAAGCACAGGCCGAAACCAAACGCCGCCTGGTCAGCTATCGTGTCCGCAAGGGAGACACGCTGCTGGGCATCGCCGACCAGTTCAGCGTCGATTCCGACGACGTGAAAAAGTGGAACCGCCTCAAGACCAACCACGTCGCCCGCGGCATGGTCCTCCGTATCTACACGCAAGGAGGCTTGCCCGAAACCGCCTCGTCCCGCTCCCGTGCCGCCGCCAAGAAAAAGACCACCCACGTCGCCCAGGCCGCCACCCCCGCCTCCGACAAAAACTGATTTTTTACTTTTTTTCACGGATCGTCTCTGGCTCCAATCGAGCGGCTTCGCATTACGTGGTCCGGCGCAAGCGTAGTCCGAAGCTGCAACTTTCCAACCTGCTAACCTGCCAACCGCCATGTGGTCCCGCTTTTCGCGCCAGAACTCTTGACAACATCGTGGGAGTACGGTAACAACGGCGAAGGCTTTGGAGCGCGCAGCCGCACAGCTCCAGCCGTTTGCAGCGACACCGACTCGACACGTGCCATCCGGCGTCCCCGGATGCGATGCCTCGGGCGGGATTCCCCCTGGGGAGGATGGAATGGATCTCGAGAAGGACAATTTTGAAGAAGACGAGCTGACTGGGCTGGAAGAGGACGACGAACTCGGCGGGGAGGACGTCGTCGAGGTCGAAGAAGAGGAATTGATTATCGGCGAGGAAGAGGGCGGCGAGGAACCCGCCGGAGCCCCGGCTCCCAAGGCCGGCAAGCCTGCCCCCAAATCGACAAAGCCCACTCCGCCGAAACCCGCGCCCAAGGCTGCCGCGAAGAAATCGGCCACGGCCAAGAAGGCGGCGAAGCCGGCAAAGAAAGCCAAGGCGAAAGCCAAGCCCAAAACCAAGCCCAAAGCCAAGGCAAAGAAGTCCGCAAAACCGGCAAAGAAGAAAAAGAAGCGCTAAGTTTTTAACACTTCGTGCCCGCACCAGTTCCAGGCCTCCGGCTCGCCGGAGGCCTTTTTCTTTTCACTCTGCTTTGTGGTCTGACGCCGCAGCCTTCCTCGGGGAACGCCTTCTCCACTCGGTTCCATTCTGAAACAGCCACCATCCCAAAATGAAATTCCTTGCCTTCCCTTCATCCGTTACGTATCGTTATCATTACTATAATGATACGTGCCACGGAGCAAATCCGGCGGATGCGCGGCGGCGCCCAATCGCACCTGATGCGCTGCACCGACGGCCAGGACCACAACATCTACAGCGTCGTGAAATTCCAGAACAACCCGCAGCACTCCCGCGTCCTGGCCAACGAACTGCTCGGGAACCGCATTGCGCGCCGCATGGGGCTTCCGGTGCCGCGCGTCGAAATCGTGAAGGTCGATGCGGAGCTGATCCGCTGGACTCCGGCGTTGTGCATCGAGATGCCGCGCTCGAGCACGCCGTGCTGTCCCGGTTTGCAGTTCGGCTCAGCCCATCCGGGTGACCCGCGGCGCATGACTTTGCACGACTTCTTGCCCGACGAGCAACTCCGCGAAGTCGAAAATATCCATGATTTCGCCGGAATGCTGGTCTTCGACAAGTGGCTGTGCAATACCAACGGCCGCCAGACCTTGTTCTTCCGCAAGGGCGAAAACGGCGACGGGCTCCGCACTGCCGGATATAGGACGACGGGTTCGCCCGGTTCCAGCCCGGCGCCGGACCCATCGCATGGAAGCGTCTTGGAAAACGAACGCTACAGCACGGTGATGATCGACCAGGGCTTCTGCTTCAACGCCGGCGAATGGAATTATCCCGACGCGCCTCTGCGCGGTCTCTACCCGCAACCGCGTCTACGAAGGCGTCACCGGAATGGAAGCCTTCGACCCATGGATCCGGCGCGCTAAAAACTTTACCGACCGGGTGTTGGAAGAATTTGCGAAGGAAGTCCCGCCCGAATGGTACTACGACGATTTCGACGCGCTCAGCCGGCTTCTCGAGCAACTTCTCCGCCGCGTGAATCGCCTGGAGGAACTGATCCTGGACGCAAAGCGCAGCAACCGCCAGCCCTTCCCAAACTGGCGCTGAGTCTTGCGCGAAGCAGTACACGAGGAACGCCTATGCCTGAACACAACGATCGCGATTCGGAACGCGACCCTCGCAACGCCAACGACCGAGAAAACGACGCGCCTATGGAGCGCACGTTTGTCCATCGTATTCTGCGCTACGTCCCCAACCTCCTCCGCGACGAAGCGTTCAACATCGGCGTCCTCCTCTACGACCCCAACACCGGCGAACGCCGTCTACGACTGATCGAAGAGGAAGAAGAGTACAACCGCCTGCGAGCGCTCGGCTCTCGACTTGATGAAATAAACCTGCGCGGGCTGCGCGATCATCTCGAGAGCCGCTTCGGCGCTGCCGCGATCGCCAACGGCAAGGGCGGCCCGATTCGCAGCAACCTTCGGAATGGCCAGGGAAACCCGAAGCCCGACACAACCGAATGGCTCCAGGTTCTCGAAAAGTGGGACGCTACGCTCAGCCAATCGCTCCAGCTCGCCGAGCCCAAAGCCACCGTCGCCGCCGACATCAACACCGAAATCGATCGCCTCTACAACGAACGCGTCGCCGTGGGTCACAACTATGCGCTCGCGCGGCCCAATCGCCCGAGTGTCCGAGACCAGATACGCAACTACATGGACCAGGTTTTCCGGCAAGCGGGCATCTGGAACCGCATCGAAAAAAACGTTCCGGTTTCAGAATACTCACTCGACAAAGACCCGTTGCGCATCGACTACAGCTACCTGCGCAATGACAAAATGCGCGGCTTTATGCAAGCCATCTCATTGTCAACCAAACTGGACGATGGCAAGGTTTTCGCTTACACGGCAAAGAAGATCCAAGCGAAGGCGTCCGACGCAAAAATAGGTGTCTCCCCCGAATTCGTCGCGGTCACCGACGTGGGTTTTAACCTTGAGAACGAAAACCATGTTTTTCTAAGGGAGATGTTCGGCAACACCGGCATCGAGCACGTCCCGCTCGACAATGTGGCCGTATGGGTCGCGAAGCTTCGCCCGATGCTGCAGTAGGTGCCGACGATCGAAACTGGAATTTCGAAACGCGCTCCGACACTTTGTGCCCTAAGCGATGAGGCAGCAACACGCGGTCCCTTCGCTTACCCCCTTTTCTAATTTCCAGTTTCCCCATTCGTAAGTCTTTCCGCGTTCACGCCATATCGACGGAACATTCAAACTTTTCCGTCTGCTATGCGCATCGCCTTTCACCCAGTTCGGAATTCGCCAGACTTCGCGTAAAATAATCCCTCAACAATCGAACGCCGCCTCACCGGAGAAATTTTTGATATGGCTCAGGTCTATCCCTTTCCCGCCTTCCGCTACAACGCCAGCAAAGTCGCGTACGACCGCGTCCTCACCCAGCCCTACGACAAAATCTCCCCCGCTATGCAAGACAAGTATTACGCCGCCGACCCGCACAACCTCATCACCATCGAAAAGGGTCTTCCATTTCCGGACGACACTCCGGCCGGGGTGCCTGACGAAAGAAACGTCTACACCCGCGCGGCCACCGCCCTGCAAAGCTGGATCCGCGAACAAATCGTCGTCCCCGACACGCGCCCCTGCTTCTACTCCTACACCCAGGAGTACACCGTCCCGGGAACGCAACAGCGCCTTACTCGCCGCGGTTTTATCGGCGCCGGCAAGCTCGAGGAATATTCCGCCGGCGTCGTCTTCCGCCACGAGCACACGCTCTCCGGCCCCAAAGCCGACCGCCTCGAACTCCTCCGCCACACCCAGACGCACACCGGCCAGCTCTTCCTGCTCTACAGCGACCCCGCGCGCGTCATCGACAAAATCCTCGCGCAGGCCGAATCCGAATCCGCCCCCGCCACCGAACTCACTGACGAATACAACGTCATCCATCGCCTCTGGGTCGTCTGGCAGTCCGAACGCATCGCCACCATCCACAAAGCAATGTCCGATCAAAAACTCGTGATCGCCGACGGCCACCACCGCTACGAAACCGCGCTCAACTATCGCAACGAGCGCCGCAAAGAAAACGCGCGAGAGCAAGCTCTCCCCGATCGCGCCGAAGCCCACGACGCGACCGCATCAAGTACTTCGCTCTCGCCCTTGCAACCAGCCGCCACCGAACATGTCGAAGGCGCATCCGCCTCCGTCGCCACCGCAACCGCCGCATCGCTCGCTACCGGCACTGCCGCCGCTCCTTCCAACGACGGCGTCCTCTCGATCGAAGCGACTCCTTACGAAGCCGCGATGATGACCTTCGTCAACACTCGCAGCGAAGGTTTAACAATTCTTCCCACCCACCGCGTCGTCGCCAACATCCCCGACTTCTCCTGGGCCACCGTCCGCCGCTATCTCGAGCCCTGGTTCGCCGCCGAAGTTTTTACTTTTTCAAACGACGTCGAAAAATCCGCCATGCGCGAAAAATTCCTCCACCGTCTGGTCGAGGCCCGCGAATCCCGCGCCATCGGCGTCTACCCCGCGCCCGAGCAAGGTAAAGGCGGCGCCTACTACGTCCTCACCCTCCGCCCCGGCGCCAACCTCGCCGAACTCCTCCCCAACGTCTCCCCCCTTCAGCGCGAACTCGACGTCGTCCTCCTTCACGACGGCGTCCTCGAACCCGCTCTCGGCGTCACCCTCGCCGCCGCCACCGCCGAAAAAAATCTCACCTACGAACGCGAAGCCTCCGCCGCCCTCGACGCCGTCGACCGCCGCGCCGCCCAGGTTGCCTTCCTCCTCAACGCCTGCAGCGTCGATCAAACCTGGAACATCGCCACTTCTGGCGAAGTCATGCCCCAAAAATCCACCGACTTCTTCCCCAAACTCATGAGCGGCATCACCATGTACCGCGTCTGACCCATCGCACCCGCGATCGCCGAGGCGAAAATGATCAAGGTAAGCGTCTTCTACCCTCATCAATCCGACGGCAAGTTCAACATGGCCTACTACTGCGACGATCACATGCCCTTGGTCCGCCGCCTTCTGGGCTCCGCCGTTAAAAACACCGCCGTAGAGCAAGGTCTGTCCGGCGGCACGCCCGGCTCATCGCCGCTCTACGTCGCGCTAGGCCACATGTATTTCGACTCGATCCCCGCATTCGTCGAAGCATGGACTCCGCACGCCGCCGAAATCATTGCCGACATCCCCAACTACACCAATCTCCAGCCGCAGCTCCAGATCAGCGAAGTAAAACTCTAGTTGTCTTTTGTACGGGCGCAGCATGCTGCGCCCCACCTCGGCAAGATTGCTCGATTACTTTCGACTACCAAACACACAAACGCGCCGGGAAGTCTCCAGGCGAGGGGCCTAGCAGACAGAAAAACTCCCCGGCCGAGTCCATGTCCTGCGTCGCGAAAACCGCCGTCCGCCGCCGCTCTTTTAAGTCCGCGTAGTTCCCCGCACCGTCAACACCGGCACTCGCGCATGGGCCACCACTCCATGCACCGTCGCAATCTCCAGATGCGTATCTGCTCCAGGAAAAGCACCCTCCGGCTGATGCACGCCCATCACAATCAAATCCGCCTCGCGCGCCTTCGCCTGCCCCAAAATCCTCTCCCACGCTGCGCCGGTCCGATCTCCCACTCCGCAATCCACCACAAAATGCGGCTCGCACCACATCTTCGCTTCCTCTGCCACCAGCGCCCGCAGTCTCTCCTCGCACTTCTCACTCGCGTCGCACGGCATCTCCATCTGCCCGCCGCCACGCTTCTCCATCACATGCAGCAGCGTCAGCTTCGCCTGATACTCCTCCGCCAGCGACACCGCAATCGCAGCCGCCGCCAACGACGCCGCGCCAAAATCCGTCGCAAACAAAATCGACGACATCCGCCCGCGCCTTCCCGCTTCATGACACGCTTGCGGCCCCACCGTCAGCACCGGGCACCGCGCATGCCGCAAAATCTCCTCCGCCACCGACCCCAGCAGCGCCTTCCCGATCCCCGTCCTGCCGCGCGTACCCACCACCACCAGATCGATCTCATGCTTCCGGACCGCCAGATCCACTGCGCGCCAAACTACGCCATCCGCGTGCAAGACATGTGGCTGCACCTCTGGAAAATCCCGCCGGATCGCCTCCACCAGAAACTTCTCTTCCATCTCCCGCGTCAACTCGACGCCTTCCCACGTCCCAGGTGGCAGCGCGTAATTAATAGGCTCCTGCACGTGCATCGCATAGAGCGTCGCGCCGAAGCTCCGCGCCATCCCCGCCGCGTACGGCATCGCCAGATTCGCCGACCCCGAATAATCCGACGCCAGCAAAATATTCCGAAACACCACGCGCTTCTGCGCCTGCTTCCCGTTCTCTTCCTTCTTTTTTGCTGCGAGCATCGCTCACCTCCACCGACCCATCGGAAGGGGCACGGCATGCCGTGCCAGTCTTCTGCTCGCATACTAGTTCTTCCATCCCGCGCCGTCCGTGACCCCAGTCGCCCTCCCCTGTGATGCTCGTCACACATTATGTGCAGCACGGCTTTTGGGTGCCCCACCCTCGACGGTCAGAGAGCGCGGGTTTAGATGAAGCCAGCACCCACCTAATCTGGGCGCCTGGGCGTATAATCCGTCCCACAGGTCGCCGCGTCACACGGAGTCGTAACGAGTTTTGTCGGAGGGGCGCCATGAACACACCCTACGGCCTCGAAGTCATCGAGGACTGCATCGCTTGCCCTCTCCTGAAGGACCGCGTCTTCTGCAATCTTGGCAAGGACGCGCTCGCCGGTCTCGACGCCATCTCCTCCTCCGCCACCTATCCGAAGGGCGCCATTCTCTTCGTCGAAGGCCAGGAACCTCACGGCGTCTTCATCCTCTGCACCGGCCGCGTCAAACTCTACGGCGCCGCCGCCAACGGCAAATCCGTCATTTTCCGCATCGCCGACGCCGGCGAAATCATTGGCCTCCCCAGCACGCTCTCCGAAAAACCTTACGAAGTCACCGCCGAAGCGCTCGAGCCGACGCAAGCCAACTTCATTCGCCGCGACGCCTTCCTTGGCTTTCTCCGCCAGCATGGCGACGCCGCCCTCAAAGTCGCTGAAATGCTCAGCCACATCTACTACGCCACCTGCCAGGAAATCCGCTATCTGGGCCTCGCCGGCACCGCCGTGGAAAAATTCGCCCGCTTCCTCCTCGATCTAAAACCCCCCAAGGGCATCGCCGGCACCGCGCCCGATCGCCGCACCCTCACCCTCACCCACGAAGAAATCGCCGCCATGATCGGCACCTCCCGCGAAACCGTCTCCCGCCTCATCACCGGCTTCAAACGCAAACACCTCATCGAACAACACGGCTCCAGCCTTGTCCTCACCAACAAAAAAGCCCTCGAAGAACTCGTCGGCGCTTGACCCTCGCCCCCGAATTCAAACATCACGCCACTGTGTGTCCTTCGTCACAGTAACGACCGTCAAAATTTGAGACCTTGTAGGTGCGGGGCTTTTTTGCTCTGAGTCCCGAAGGGCTCCGCCCGGCCACAGCGTCTCGCCTCAATGCAGCCGTCGCGACTCTTGTACGGGCGCAGCACTGCTGCGCCCCATCTTGGCAAGGTCGCTGCGTCTTGAGTCTTCGTGGCACAGGCACTCTTGCCTGTGCGCTCGGCGAAACTGCCCAGGCAAAGCCGCGACCTATTCGAACGAACGAGAAAGGAATTCGAACGAACTGAAAATCCATTCGAATCAAGGACTAACGCCAGGAGTTTTTTCACAAAGCCGTCACCCGCTCCCCGGCATCACAACGCCATACTTCATTACCTGTACCACCACGGAGGTCCTGATTCATGTCCGCGCTAAGCCAAGATGACATCCGCAAAATGCACGCCTATTGGCGCGCCGCCAATTACCTCACCGTCGGCCAGATCTATCTCAAAGACAATCCGCTCCTCGAGCGCCCGCTCACGCTCGACGACGTAAAGCCGCGCCTCCTCGGCCATTGGGGCACCACCTCCGGTCTTAACTTCATCTACACCCACCTCAATCGCGTCATCAAACAGCGCGACCTCAACATGATGTACATCATCGGTCCCGGACACGGCGGACCCGGCATCGTCGCGCACACCTATCTCGAAGGCTCCTATACCGAGCTCTATCCCTACATCGAGCGCAACACCGACGGAATAAAACGTCTCTTCCGTCAGTTCTCCTGGCCGTACGGAATTCCCAGCCACGTCGCGCCCGAAACGCCCGGCTCGATTCACGAAGGCGGCGAACTCGGCTACTCGATGCTCCACGCCTTCGGCGCCGCCTACGACAATCCCGATCTCGTCGTCACTTGCATCGTCGGCGACGGCGAAGCCGAAACCGGCCCCTGCGCGACAAGCTGGCACTCCAACAAATTTTTAAGTGCCGTGCGCGACGGAGCCGTCCTTCCGATCCTTCATCTCAACGGCTACAAGATCGCCAATCCGACGGTGCTCGCGCGCATCCCGCAAAACGAACTCGAAGATCTTTTCCGTGGCTACGGTTACAACCCGCATTTCCTCGAAGGCCACGATCCCGACGTGATGCACCCGGCCATGGGCGAAGTCCTCGACAAAATGCTCGATGAAATCGCCGCCATCCAGAAATCCGCACGCCAGGACGGCAACAAGGAACGCCCACGCTGGCCGATGCTGATTCTGAAAACGCCGAAAGGCTGGACCGGTCCGAAAGAAGTCGACGGGAAACCCGTCGAAGGAACGTGGCGCGCGCATCAGGTCCCCTTCGCCGAGCTCCACGAAAAACCCGATCACATCAAAATCCTCGACAGCTGGATGCGCGGCTACAAGCCCGAGGAACTCTTCGACAAAAACGGCACTCTTGTTCCGGAACTCGCCGATCTTCCGCCAAAGGGCCGCCGTCGCATGGGCATGAATCCCCACGCTAACGGTGGGTTGCTGATGCAGCCGCTGCGCACGCCTTCGTTCCGTGAATTCGCCATCGATGTAAAACAGCCCGGCGAGCCGACGAGCGAAGCCACGCGCATCCTCGGCAAGTACTTGCGCGAAGTCATGAAGTGCAATCTCGAGTCAAAAAATTTCCGCGTCTTCGGTCCCGACGAAACCGCCTCCAACCGGCTCGAAGCGATCTACGACGTCAGCAAAAAAACCTGGGAATCCGAAACGCTGCCAGTGGACGAAAATCTCGCGCTCGACGGCCGCGTTATGGAAGTCCTCAGCGAACACATGTGCCAGGGCTGGCTCGAAGGCTATCTGCTCACCGGCCGCCACGGCCTATTCTCCTGCTATGAAGCCTTCATCCACATCATCGACTCGATGTTCAATCAGCACGCCAAGTGGTTGAAAACCACGCGCACGATTCCGTGGCGCAAACCGATCGCTTCGCTCAACTACCTGCTCACCTCTCACGTCTGGCGGCAGGATCACAACGGCTTCTCGCACCAGGATCCCGGCTTCATCGACCACGTCGCCAACAAGAAAGCCGACATCGTGCGCATCTATCTCCCGCCCGACGCGAACTGCCTGCTCTCCGTCGCCGATCACTGCCTGAAGAGCCGCAACTATGTAAATTTGATCGTCGCCGGAAAACAGCCCTCGCCGACTTGGCTCGACATGGATGCTGCTGTCGAGCACTGCAGTGCCGGAGTCGGCGCATGGGACTGGGCCGGACACGAACCCGAAAATCCCGACGTCGTGATGGCCTGCGCCGGCGATGTGCCCACGCTCGAAATTCTCGCCGCGGTTTCACTGCTGCGCGAGGAGTTGCCCGACCTGCGGATCCGCGTCGTCAATGTCGTCGATCTCATGACGCTTCAACCGCTCAGCGAACATCCCCACGGCCTCGCCGATGAAGATTTCGACGCGCTCTTCACCGCGGACAAGCCGGTCATCTTCGCGTTCCACGGCTACCCGACGTTGATCCATCGGCTCACGTACCGACGCCGCAATCACAGTAATATCCACGTGCGCGGCTACGTTGAAGAGGGAACGACCACGACGCCGTTCGACATGGTCGTGCTGAATCGAATGGATCGCTTCACGCTCGCGCTCGACGCAATTCGCCGCGTCCCGCGCCTCAAGAGCATCGCCGATAGAGCCACGCAGCGTTTTACCGAAGCGATGCAGCGTCACAAAGCCTACGTCTCCGAACATGGCGAAGACATGCCCGAAGTGGCCGATTGGCGCTGGATACCAGCCGCTTCGAAGGCCCAGCGCGCCTGAACAAACGCAGCGCGCCGCCGTACCAAATCTTCGCATCGATTCGCCGGCGCGAAAACAAACTTGAATGACCACCAACGCCATCCTCGTCTTGAACAGCGGCTCCTCGTCGCTAAAATTTGGCGTGTACTCAACCGCCGCTGCTCCGTTTGTAGAGGCGGGGCTCGCTCCGCCCGGCGTTAAGTCCAACCACGGCGTAAACGCGCAAGCCTCCCCTACCGGTCCCGACCCTCGCCCGCTTTACCGCGGCGAAATCGAAGGCATCGGAGCCAGCGAAGGAAAAATCTGGTTGAAAGATGCTGCCGGAAAATCGCTCGGAGAAGAATCACCTAAGTTCGCGCAACAATCCGACGCCGCAAAAGCCGTCGCCGAAAAACTATCGAAAGTGAAACTCCCGCAACTCAACGGCATCGGCCATCGCGTCGTCCACGGCGGCCCCAAACTCACGACGCATCAGCGCATCACCCCCGAAGTCTTAAAAGCACTCGAAGCCGCCGCCCACTTCGCGCCGCTCCACGTCCCGGCTTCAATCGCTCTGATCCGCGAAATGGAAAAACTCTATCC
>JGI12635J15846_10001883_pt1 | contig 18304 bp, 14 predicted proteins | sample BlaSpr_A8_OM2_M2_FD_15846 | JGI IMG/M metagenome (IMG submission 15846) | reverse complement strand
CAGATCCGCTCGTCGTTGGCATTGAGAAAGCTGTAAGTATGGCTGCCGAAGCCATGCATGTGGCGAAAGCTGCGCGGGATACCGCGCTCGCTCATGACGATGGTGACTTGATGCAGCGCCTCGGGCAGCAGGGTCCAGAAGTCCCAATTGTTGTCCGCGCTCCGCATGCCGGTACGCGGATCGCGCTTGATGGCGTGGTTGAGGTCGGAAAAGCGCAGCGGGTCGCGAAAAAAGAACACCGGCGTATTGTTGCCCACCACGTCCCAGTTGCCCTCCTCCGTGTAGAACTTCAAGGCGAAACCGCGGATGTCGCGCTCTGCGTCCGCGGCGCCGCGCTCCCCGGCGACGGTCGAGAAGCGGGCGAACATCGGAGTCTGCTTGCCGATCTCGGCGAAAATTTTCGCCTTGGTGTACCGGCTGATGTCATGCGTAACCGTAAAGGTTCCATGCGCACCGGCTCCTTTGGCGTGCATACGCCGCTCGGGGATCACTTCGCGGTCGAAGTGTGCGAGCTTCTCGATCAGCCAGATGTCCTGCAGCAGGGCCGGGCCGCGAGGACCGGCGGTCTGAATGTTGAGATTATCGCTGACAGGCGCACCCGTCGCATGCGTCAGGTGTGGAGAGGCGGGATTCTGTTTCATGGTGTGGCTCCGGATTCAGATAGCGTGGGCAGCCTTCACGTCACGCCGGCCAAGCCGATCCACGGATAACGCTGCAGAAATTGCCGCGCTTGAAACTGGGGTCCTTATCCGCAAGAACGTCGGCCTTGACGTTGCCGAATGTCGTGTCGGGCTTGTGCTTGATGCCGTCGTAGAAGGCTTGGATGATGTCCTCCTTGAAGCGATCGCTGCGCGGATGCGCCTGCACCACCGCATTTCGCTCGGCATCGCCGTACTCGGAATAGGTCAGACCGAGCACATCCATCTCGACGCCGGCCGTGACCAGGGCGACGACCGGATGCATGTGTCGTGGAATGCCGGGCGTCGTGTGCAATGCGATCGACGTCCAAACCGTGTCGACATCCGCCTGGGGAATGCCGCGGCTGCGCAGAAAATCGCGGGCTGCATTGGCGCCGTCGACCTCGAAGCGCTCATCGGAGCTGCCATGCTTCGGGGTAAGTCCCATGTCATGGAACATTGCTCCCGCATACAGGAGCTCCGGATCGAACCTCAAGTTCCGGTGCTTTCCGGCCAGCGCGCCGAAGAAATAAACCCGGCTCGAGTGATGGAAGAGCAGCGGCGATACCGTATTGCGCACCAGTTCGGTTATCTCGCGGGCAAGCTTGCTGTCGGGAACGCTCACCCCTTGAACTTGCACTGTCATTGGAACTCTCCTGCCGGTTTGCTGGCGGGCCGATCGGGAGTAGAGCCTGGTGAAAAGAAGTTACGGCTCGATTTCGCCGCGCCCACCGGATGTTTCAGATGTAAGAACGACGGCGCCCGCGTCATAGTCCCGGCAATATACCTGCCAGGCGCGCCGCATTCGGGCAGCCGCGACTTCGCCCAGCCTGTCGGCCTCTCGAGACCAGCGTTGTGCTCGAACATACGTTTGCAGCACCTGTACCGATGCGCCGCCAAACTGCCCACAGCCGCGCAAGTGCGCCCATGCCGCCACATGACCCATTCCTTCCACTGCCTGCCTCAGGCGGCGGGGCTTCGCGCGCCAGCGGGCGAGGTCGAGCCTGTCGATGCTCGGCTGCAATTCTTTCAGCACGAAGGGCTGCTTGCGGACCTTGGCGGCATGCAACAGCGCGGGCGATATCGCCTGCATGATGCGCTGAATCGACACGACGCGAATGGCATCGTCCGGCCATTTGGGTTGAGCCCCTGCCAACCACGCGGTCGGCGCGGACGGCGCGGCGAATTTCAGATCCAGCACGAAATTCTCATCGGGCGAGGACGGTCCATGGACCAAGAGGATGTAGCGCTCCAACCCCAAACTGCCGTTGCCGGCGACGCGGCGCGCCGCGTCGAGCAGCCGGAAAAACCTCGGGCCCGGCTTCGGCGCGGGCAGGCTCGCACGCAGCTTCATGAGAAGTTTGGCGAGGCGCCTGTGTTCGCTTGCGGCGAGCTTCAAGGCGCGCTTGCCGTCGATGCGCAGCCGCCGCCTGCCCCCATTGAGCGTGGTGTAGCGGTCGAGCAGTTCGCGCCGCGTGCGCAGCATCGCCCGACGCAGCAGCGCGCGAAACACTCCCTTGGCGAGGGTACGCTCGAGCCAGCGCGGCTTGCCGTCGGCGACACTGTCCCGGTACGCGAGAACGAATTGCCGCACTAGTCGCTTCGCCTCGCTGCGATCGAGCTCCAATCCGTGCGCCGCCAAATAGATGCCGGCGATGAAACGCACGATATCGATCGTGAACGGCGCCCGGCACGCATCGTCGAAATCGTTGATGTCGAAATAACCGAGCCGGTTGTCGCCCTTGAAAGCGCCGAAATTTTCCAGGTGCAGGTCGCCGCAGACGAGCGCGCTCGGCGCGCGAAACAAGGGGTGCGCACGAGGCAGAAAATCGAGAAAAAGCGCATTGGTGCCGCGAAAGAACGCGAACGGGTCCTGCCGTAAGAGCTCGAGCTTCATCATCAGTCGCTCGAAATCCCGACCGGCGTTTTGCGCTAGAATCGACTGCGTTATTTTGCTGATGCGTCGCATACGGTCCCCTAGTCAGTATAAAGAAACCGACGTAGGGTCCCAACAGGAGCCGGCGCGGCCACACAAGGGAGCCACCGTCCGATGAATCCGCAGCTCGCCTCGATCGATCAGATCAAAGATACCGTCCTGGACCTCGCGATCCGCTTCGGCCCCAAGCTTCTCGTCGCCATCCTGATCCTCGCCGTCGGATTCGCGGTGAGCCGCTTGGTGAGCCGCTGGTTCCTGCGCGGACTGAATCACGTGGAGCTCGAACCCCCCGTGCGCACCCTGCTTGCGCGCGTCGCCTGGGCCCTGACGCTCTCCCTGTTCGCCATCCTCGCACTGCAAAATCTCGGCGTCGAGCTGCTGCCGCTGATCGCCGGCTTGGGGGTCGCCGGTGCAGGCGTCGCACTCGCAACCCAAGGCGTGCTCAGCAACGTCGTGGCGGGACTCTCGATCATCTTCACCAAGCCCTTTCGGGTCGGGGAATACATCTCCATCGCCGGCGAAGAAGGTGTGGTCACCGCCATCACGCTCTTCAACACCACGCTGACCCACGAGGACCACTCACGCGTCGTGATTCCCAATCGCAAGATCGTGGGCGATATTCTTCACAACTCCGGCAACATGCGCCAGCTCAACATCGCTGTCGGCGTCGCCTATGACAGCGACATAACTGCCGCCGTCGCCGCCATCAACGAAGTGCTCTCGGCCAATCCGCGAGTTCTCAAGGATCCCCCGCCGGTGGTTCGGCCAATCAAGCTGGGAGATTGGTCGGTGAACATCGGCGTGCGCCCTTGGGTGCTGGTGCCGGACTACGGTGCCGCGTCGGGCGAGATCAATGGCGCCATTCTCGAAAGGTTTCGCGACCGCGGCATCGTCATGCCGGTTCCGCAGCGCGAGGTAAGGCTCATCGGCAACGCCCGCGCCGGCCTAGAATGAAAAGCAAAAGCCCGTGCACCGTTGCCGGTTGACACGCGCTCGCGAAGCGCCAATACTTCACCATCTAGCGAAGTATTGGAAACGGGACCATACACCATGCGGACAAAAAGTTGGGCGGTCGGACTGGCTTTTCTCCTTGTCGTGGTCGGCTCAGCCGAAGGCGGTGAGGCAAGAACCGTGTATTCCTCCATGGTGCCTCTGGGGCAATACCTGCTGACGAACCCCTCCGACGAGATCGCGCTGGCCCGCAGCGCGGCGCCGGCATCGATTTCAGGCGATGCCGATGTGCTGACGCTCGGCGTACACGGTTACGAAAAGGCGACAGGGGGCAAGAACGGTTTCGTCTGCCTGGTCGAGCGATCCTGGGCCGCGGACTTCGGCGATGCCGAGTTCTGGAATCCCAAGATTCGCGCGCCGATGTGTCTGAACCCCGCGGCCGTACGCACGGTCCTTCCCGGCTATCTCGAAAGAACGCAATGGGTGCTGGCCGGCATATCAAAATCCGACATGATCGCTCGTACCGCAGCAGCGATTGCAGCAAATCGCTTCCTCATCCCGGAAAACGGCGCGATGAGTTACATGATGTCCACGCGAGGATATCTGTCCGACGACGCCGGCCACTGGCATCCGCATCTGATGTTCTTCCTTGCCCACACCGATGGCGCCGCGTGGGGCGCCAATCTCGACGGCTCCCCGATATTTGCCGCGCAGAGCGATCCGGAACCGGTTACGACCTTCTTTGTTTCGGTGACCAAATGGTCCGACGGAACACCTGCGATGGTGGAGACGCGTTAGCCGCGGATTCGGCCTTGGTTGAGGCCGCACGGATTCGGCCTTGGTTGAGGCCGCACGTTTCCGCGGAAACGTCTGTTGTGCCGGTTTCGATCCGGTCCGGGGCGCCGTCAGTCACGTTGCCTGCTTCGGGGCAGTACCTGAGCCTGCAGCCAGTTGCGGATCTCGAGAAGACGCAGCGCCTCGGTCTGCACCGCAGGACCCAGCGCATGTTTCCAGAGCAAGGTCGTATCCAACGGGTTTGCCTGTAGCGTGCGAAGCTCTGCCGCGAAGCTGTTGAGCGCCGGACGGTCGCGGAACATGCCTTCGGAGACGAGGATGTCGCCGTAGCGCTCCGCCGTGGCAGCCACATCGACATAGTCGTATTCAGGATGATACTGCACCCCCCAGAAAGTGCCCCGCCCAAAGGTGAACGCCGCCGCCTGCACCCCAAAATCATTGCGGGCCAGAATCGCCGCACCGCTCGGCAGCGCGGCGATCCCGTCGCGGTGAACCGCCGGCGCCTCGAACACGGCTGGCTTGCCGGCGAACAGAGGATGCTCGCGGCCGGCATCGGTGAGCAAAATGCGCCGGGCGAACCCAAACTCACGGCCCTGCGGATTGGCATGCACTTCTCCGCCGGCGGCGGTGACTGCAACCTGAAGTCCCCAGCAGCTTCCAAAGAACGGCACTCCGGCGGCAAACACGGCCTTCGCAAGATCGATCTGACGCGTCACCGGCGGACCGCCGTTGTAGATATTGAGGGCCGAGCCGGTCATGGTGACGCCGTCATAATCATCGAGGCTCACACCGGTCGGAAACCCTGCCGGGCCGTCCGCCGCAAGCACGATGTCGATCTGGAGCGATGCGTCTATGCGATGCAGTACTCGCGAATAGCCGACGCCGGAGTCGTATCCAAGGGCGGCCACTTGACGCGCGCGGATCTCCGCAACATTGCCGTCGATCACCAGGATGCGCGCGGCAGTCACGTGGCGCTGACCACCGCCCCGATCCGCCCGTCCACCGCGGCGCGGAAGATGTGTTCCAGTTGCGCCGCGTTGACCGGTATTGGATTGCCGCCCGCCGATGGATCGAGCGACGCCTCGCTGCCGATGACCGCAGCATTGTCGGTGCCCACGCCTATCTCAGCGAGAGAATGTGGTATCCCGAGTTCGTGGCGCATTTGCAGCACCCACGCAAAGAAGCCGTCGAAGCCGCGTTCGGGTAGATTCAAGACCCGGGAGATGATCTCTGCCTTCTCGGCGATGGCGTGGCGGTTGTAGGTCATGACGTAGGGAAGAACGATCGCATTCGTCAGACCGTGATGCGTGTTGAACCACGAGCCCACGGGGTGCGCTATGGCATGGACGCCGCCCAGACCCTTCTGAAACGCCGTTGCGCCCATGGATGCGGCGGCCAGCATCTGCGCGCGCGCTTCGATGTCCTTGCCGTCGGCACAGGCGCGCGGTAGATACCGGTGGATGAGCCGCATGCCCTCGAGGGCAACGCCATCCGCCAGGGGATGAAAGCCGGGTGCACAGAATGCTTCGAAGCAGTGGACAAAGGCATCGATACCCGTGGCCGCAGTCACTGCGCGCGGCAATCCAACGGTCAGCTCAGCGTCCAAAATGACGATACGCGGCATCATCTGCGGATGGAAGATGATCTTTTTTTGATGGGTTTCCGCGTTGAGAATGACGCTTGCCCGCCCCACTTCAGACCCCGTGCCCGCGGTCGTAGGCACGGCGACCACCGGCGCTATGCCGGCCGGAACGGCCCGTGTCCACCAATCGCCGACGTCCTCGAAATCCCACAGCGGGCGGGTTTGTCCCGACATGAACGCCACGGCTTTGCCGGCATCGAGCGCCGATCCGCCGCCGAACGCGACGACGCCGTCATGGCCGCCGGCGCGGTAAGCACGAAGGCCCGCCTCGACATGGCTGCTGGCGGGATTCCCCCTGACTCCGCCGAACAGCGCCGCATCCTTCAGAGACGCAACCGCACGCTCGATCATCGGGGTCTTGACCAGGCCTTCATCGGTCACGATCAGCGGCCGCTTGATACCGGCCCGGGAGCAGGCTTCTCCAAGCTCGGCGATACGGCCGGGGCCGGCCCAAATCGTCGTCGGATAGTTCCAATTGCCGCGCAGCGTGTTGCTCATGTCGTTATCCTGAAATGATAGGACTTCGGCCGCGTCAACTGCTCGAAGCCTACGCGCGACAAGGTGCAGCCGCGCCCCGAATTTTTCACGCCCGTCCAGGCAAGCGCCGGATCGAGATAGTCGCACCGATTGAGGAAGACCGTGCCCGTCTCGAGCGCGTCGCCGAGTGTTTCGGCGCGCGACGCGTCCGCCGAGAAAATCGCGGCGGTCAGCCCGAACTCGCTGTCGTTCATCAGCCGCACCGCCTCCTCGTCCGAGCCCACGCTCATGATGCCGACCGCCGGCCCGAATGTCTCCTCACGCATGATCGCCATCGAATGGTCGACATCGACGAGCACTTGCGGCGCGAGATAAGGTGTTCCGACGGAGCTCGACGCAAACGATTTCTCGTCGATTAACTGGCGCGCGCCGCGCGCCACGGCCTCCTGCACCTGCGAGCGGACCGCATCGGCGGCAGCGGCGCGCACCACGGGCCCGAGGGTCGTTTCCGGATCGAGCGGCGATCCCAACCGGTACTTCTGGGTAAGATCGACCACGCCGTCGACGAATTCTCGATAACGCGATGCCGCCACGTAGATCCGCTTGATGCCGCAGCAGGATTGGCCGGAATTGAAGAACGCCCCATCCGTCAAGGTTTCGATCGCATGCGCCAAGTTGGCATCGGCCCGCACATAAGCAGGATCCTTGCCGCCCAGTTCGAGACCCGCGGTCGCAAAACCCGCCGCCGTGGCCGCGACCACGGCACGTCCGCCCGACACCGAGCCGGTGAAGCAGACGCTGGCCACTCGAGGATCGCTGATGAGGCGCGCAGTGTCGGCATGCGACAAATGCAGATATTGGAACACGCCGGCCGGAACGCCCGCGCTCGCGAAGGCTTCGAGAAAGCGCTCGGCGCACAAGGGCGTTTGGTGCGAATGTTTGAGCACCACGGTGTTGCCGGCGATCAGCGCCGGTATGACGGCATTGACCGCCGTCAGATAAGGGTAATTCCAAGGAGCTACGACGACTATCAGCCCCAGCGGAATCCGCTTGATTTGCCGTCTGAAACCCGCTTTTTCGCCGGGCTGGATCGCCGCCAGCGCCTGCGAAGCCGCATTCAGCATATACCGTGCGCGTTCCTCGAAGCCGCGCACCTCACCTGGCGCGTAGCGGATGGGTCGTCCCATCTGCCAAGTGATCTCGGCGGCGATGTCATCGGTTTTGGCGACGAAAGCATCGACGGCTTTGGTCAGAATCTCACAGCGCGCGGCGAGCGGCAAAGCTGCCCACGGAGCCGCGGCACGTTGAGCGGAATCGAGCGCTCGATGGATGCCGGCGGCTGTTTCCAGGGGGCGCTCGACATAGATCCGGCCGTCCACCGGGCTGATGGTCTTCAATGTCTCAGTCATGCAGGCACTCAAATGATTTCAAAGTATCGGGCGAGTTCCCAATCGGTGATCGCCTTGCGGAATTCCCGCTCTTCCCACTGCCGGGTCGCGGCATAATGCTCGACGAACTCGTCGCCAAAAAGTGCTCGAGCAGGCTTCGACGCGAGCAGGCGTTCGGCGGCCTCGAATAGAGTCCCCGGCAAGCGCCGGTGCGGCGGATGCTCGCGGTCGTAGGCGTTGCCCTCGATCGGTGCGTCCGGCTCTATGCGGTTCTCGATGCCCCACAACCCGGATCCGATCGCGGCAGCCAGCGCGATGTAAGGATTGATATCCGCGGCCGCAATACGGTACTCGACGCGATGGCTCGACGGACCGCCGCGAATCACGCGCAGCGCCGTGGTGCGGTTCTCGACGCCCCAAGCGGCGGCGGTCGGCGCCCAGTAGCCCGGAATGAGGCGCGAATAGCTGTTCACCGTGGCGGCCACCATCGCCAGCAGCTCGGGCATCAGCGCCTGCTGGCCGCCGAGGAACCAACGCATGGCGTCCGACATCTCATGCGGCTTCGAGGCGTCGTGAAAGACGCTCTCACCCTGGGTGGTCCGCAGCGAAATGTGCAGATGGCCGCTTTGACCCGGAACGCTGTTGGACCACTTCGCCATGAATGTCGCCATCAAGCCGTGGCGCTGCGCCAGAACCTTGGTGAATGTCTTGAAGAGCGCCGCGCGGTCGGCCGCTTCGAGGGCCTCGCAATACGTGAGCGCGGCTTCGAGAACTCCGGGCCCGGTCTCGGTGTGCAGTCCCTCGATCGGAAATCGCATGGTCTGACCGAGATCGAGAAGCTCGTGGTACAGCTCCGAATGCACAGAGCTTCGCAATACCGAGTAGCCAAAGGCACCGGGCGTCATGGTCTTCAATTGCCGGTAGCCCTTGTCGCGAATCGACTGCGGCGTTTCGTCGAAAACGAAGAATTCGAATTCCGCGGCCGCGCTGACGGCGTACCCCGCCTTCGCGGCCCGTTCCAGCACACGCCGCAGCACCCCTCGCGGACAGACCGATTCCGCGCGCCCCGCAAACTCGCCCAGAAAAAGCACGGTTTTCGGCTCGAATGGAATGTCGCGCTGAGTCGACGGAAGAATCCGCACCGTGGCATCCGGATAGGCGGTATGCCAGCCGGTAAATTTCGTGTTGTCGTAGAGCTGATCGTTCGAATCCCAGCCCAGAATCACATCGCAAAATCCAAGATTCTTCTCGACGCCCGCCAGGAACTTGTCCCGGCTCAAATATTTTCCGCGCATGACCCCGTCGGTGTCGAAAACGCCGATCTTTACGTGCTCAATGGCGCGTTCCGTCAACAACTTGACGATATCGGCGTCCTGCTTCAAAGATTAGGTGCCTCGCGAATTTGGCTGTTCACTACGATAGACCGCTTGATTGTACGAGATTGCGGGCGGCGCAACCTAGGGATCGGGATGTCATCGACCGCACCGCCTGTCAGGTATGACAGGAACCGATCGGATGCCGCTGGGCGCCGGTATGCGCACCGATGAGGGCTATCACGCGCGCGAGGTCTGCAGCGTTGTGGAGCGCGGCCATCCGATGGGCCCGAACCACGTCCCCCCGGCCACGGCAGTCACGTTGACGAGTGCGTAGATCACCAGCGCAGCGCCTTGCGCGATGAAGATCTGCGTAAGACCATGCCCCCAGCGTAGCGCCGCGGCGCCGCCGAGGGCCGCCACACCAAGTCGCGCCACATTGCCGAGCACCGGCCAGGAGAGGCGTCCGGCGCCCTGCGAGGCGAAGTACAGCACCAGTCCCACGCCAAAGAATCCATACAGCGGCCCGACAGCGTGCAGATAGTGGGTACCTGCCTGCCGTATCGCGGGATCATTGGCGAAGAGCGACAGCCAGGCGTCGGGCCATAGCGCCGCCGTGAGCCCGATCAATTCCGTCATGGAGAACGCGATGGCCGCACCGACCCACGTCGCATGCAGCGCGCGCTCGCGCATGCCTGCCCCGATGCAAGTGCCGACGATCGCCACCAGCGGGCTGCCGAGACCGAAGACCAGCGGAATGAGCAGGTACTCGAGCCGCGCCGCGGTCCCATAACCCGCAATTGCCGCCGTTCCGAACGTGCCCACTTGCGCAGTGGCAATCGCGATGGTCGCATTGGTGGCCGCCGCCGAGATGGCACCGACCGCGCCCAGCCGCAGCATCTCCTGGAATTGCGCCCAGCGGAATCGCAGGTGGGAGAATGCGGGCCGCAACAAGCTGCGGGGTGACCACAGATACGCCGCCATCGCGACGCTGCCCAGCAGATAGTAGGCAAGCAAGGCCACCGCGCCGCCGGCGATACCGAGCGCCGGAACCGGACCCCAGCCGAAGATGAGCAGAGGCGACAGCGGAATGAGCACGACCGAGCCGGTGCAGGACACGACAGCGGGCACCGTCATGTTCCCGGTGCCGCGGATGACCGCCGATAGCGCGTTGAAGATCCACACGAGCACCGCCCCGGCAAACACCAGATTCGAGTAAGTCAACGCTGCCGCGAGCGCGCCGTGCGTTCCGCCCATTCGCGTGTACAGCCAGCGCCCTCCCCCCAGTGCGGCCACCATGAAGAGCAACCCCAGCGCCAGAGCAATGGCCAACGCATGCAATACCAGGACATCGGCTTCAGCGCGGCGGCCGCCACCGAGTGCGCGCGCGATGACCGAGGCAATCGCACCACCGAACGCACCGGCCGAGATGGTCTGCATCAGCATGACCGCGGGAAATACCAATGCCATGCCAGCCAAGGCATCAGTGCCGAGCTTGCCCACAAAGAAAGTCTCGATGAGACCGACGGCTGCCTGAGCCAGCATGATGAGCACGTTGGGTGCGCCCAAGCGCAGTAACGTCGGCACGATGGGCGCCTCCAGCAGACGCCGCGTCCGGGGATCCAATCGGTCGCGATCGACCACGCCGCTCACGACGCCGACTCCGTCTCCCGGTCAGCGAAGCGCTGCAGCGATCCGTCGATCAGGTCGTGCAGGGCGAGCACCCGCTCGACGCCCAGCAACCCGTTGAGGCCCTCCTGCGCGGCCTTCCATCGGCGCTGTGCCTCGGCGTGTTTCTCGTGTCCCGCCTCCGTGATGGCGACGAGGTGGCTGCGGGAATCGGCACCCACACCGACCGTGATCCAGCCGGCCGCCACCAGCGGCTTGAGATTGCGCGTCAAGGTGGATGCGTCGAGCACCATCGCCTTCGCCAAGTCGCCGGGACGGATCGGACCGCGGTGCAGCACCTGCGAGAGCAGCGAATATTGGGTAGTTTTCAAGCCGATTTTGGCCATTTCGTGGTCGTAGTGTTGCGACACGCGGCGCGTGAGCTGCCGGAGCTTCGCGTTGCTACAGCCTTGCGGCTTGGCACTGGCTTTTGGTGTCATGTCGTCGTCGCTTCACTTGTACCTACAAACATTGTATATACAATAGAGCGACAGATCAATCAGGCGGGCGCGGGAAGGAATACCTAACCCGCAGCGCGGACCGGTTCCGGTGTCGGCTTGGCTGCGTAGGGTCTGAACGTTAATGCGATCAAGAAGGCGCCGATACCGATACCCCAGGCGCTGATGTAGAGCCATCCGTAACTGGCGAACGTGTCGTAGATCAAACCTCCAGCCAGCGGGCCGGTCGCCATGCCCAGACTACCAGCCATGGCTGTCCCGCCGATGATCGTCCCCATCATCCGCAGCGGGAAATTTTCGCGCGCGAGCACTGCATAAAGAGGCATCACACCGGCGTAGATAAAGCCAAACAGGGCCGCCACGGCGTAAAACGCGCCCAGCTCACGCACGAAGAAATACGCCAGTGCGCCGAACGCCTGCACCAGCAGGCCTGAGACCAGAACGCGTTTCGCGCCAAACCGGTCGCCGAGAAAACCGAAGGCAACACGACCACCCAGGCCTGCCAGCCCTTCCACGCTATAGATCGAGACAGCAGCAACCAAAGGGATCCCGCAACTTATTGCGTAGCTCACCGTATGGAAAATCGGACCGGAGTGCGTGGCACAACAAAAGAAATTCGTCAGCAGCAGTGTGATGAATTGCGGCGATCTGACTGCCTGACCTAGAGTGATCCCTGATTGCGGCTCCTCGTGTGTGGCAAGGACGACATTTTCGGCTTTCAGCGCCGGCGGGCGACGCACCAGCAACGCTACTGGAATCATGACGGCAGCGGCGAGTGCGGCAAGAATTTGGAGGGACGTTCTCCAGTCGTGGTTGGATATGAGCCGCGCCGCCAACGGAGACATGGTCATTGGCGCCATTCCCATGCCGGCGGAAACGAGAGACACAGCCAGGCTGCGATTTGTGTCGAACCAGCCTGTCACGCAAGCCATCATGGGCGCAAAGATCGCCGCTGTCGCACCGCCGACCATCAAGCCGAAGATCAGCTGAAACTCAATAAGCGATGTCGCCCGGCTCGCCAGCCCCAGAGCCGCGGCCAAGACACTGGATCCTATCAGCACTATCGGGCGCGGACCGAAGCGGTCTGACAGGTTTCCCCAGACGATGCTTCCCAATGCCATGGCGAGAAAACCGAAGGTCATGGCGCTGGATACACCGGTGATGGACCATCCAGTATTCCGTGAGATGGGCCGCAGAAATACAGGCAGTGAAAACATGGCGCCTATCGCCACGCAGCCCAAGAGGCCGCCGGCTGCAACTATCACCCAGCGATAGTGAGATCTGCTCATCTGGTGCTTCCCATCCAACCATTCCAGCTAATTGTAACGACGAACGAGAACAGCAATATCCGACACCGACAGAGCGGCCTGCATCAATGGCGATCAAAAACGAGATCAGACGTAGTCGCTGGGATCTTGCACGCGATTGGCGCGAACGGAAATATCTTGGGCGGCGGGTCGGATAACTGCAGCATGATCGAATCGGCGCAGGATGTGTCCGGCAATCCGGACGAATAGGTATCGATATTGCCGAAGAAAATATTGGACGCGTCGTGGATGGCCACGGGAAATTGCCTCGGACCATCCTCGTTGCCGTCCGACGAGGCAGCCCCCGGCGCATTGAACTGCGCCGACTGCTCCTTGAGATTGAATGAGCTGTTGGCAAATATCACGTTGTTGGCAGAGGAAACATTGACGACGGCTCGAGGACGATCGGTCGTGAACATATTGTCGGCCACGATGATGTTCTGATTGACGGGAGCAGCCGCGGAGTCCGTATCCGCGACTTCGTCCTGAAAGTTCGGGAAGTTGGCGGCCTCTGCCATGATATCGAGCGCGAAGAAGCCGGACTTATAGTCGTGACCCACCGCGTCGAACTGGTTCTTGCTCAACACCAACTCCTGTGCACCCGGTCCCTCACCCCAGTACCGGCTCGCCAGCACATACACTTGCTTCAGCGTCTGCCCCACGAAGCGGTTCTCGTTTACCCACCCATACGGCGTTTGCAACAGCAAAGCGCGGGCACGATTGAACGCAAATACATTGTTGCTGAAGAGGTAGCGTGCGCCTGCGGAAGCCGACAGATCACCGGCAATGAACCCGGTCTGGCCGAGATCGGAGCTCACGGCTCGATCCAACGTCAGTACGGGATTGCCCCCATTGGCCGGGCTGGACACTGACTCCACCTTCGCCACGCCTTGGAATAACAGGCCATTGTCGAATAGACCGATGACATCGCCGGCCTGCACCAGATTGGCGCCCGGCCACGGTAGCAGAGTGGGCGTAGACAGATCGAAGGTGAGGGTATTCATCGGGGTGTTGTTGACCACGGCCGCCGGCGTAAAACGCACGATCGTCGTATTCATGTCGAAGGCATCATCTGCCTGATAGCTGAACGAGCTGTTATCGAAGACGACATCACCGCTGACGTTGGTCAGTAAAGAGCCGCCGCCGCTGGAAATGGGTTGATCCTTCATACGCGTAAGGACCACGTGCGTGACCCGCAAGCCGCGGCCTTGGGTGTAAGTGAAGTCTGACCCGATCAGATTCTTGAAGGTGATGTGATCGAAAGTGATGTCGTTGCCGGAGGCCGAGATCGCGGTCGCGAAGCTATAGTAGTGCAACAGCACCGACTCACCGACTTTGAACTGAACACCGTAGCTCGGGATGTTCTTGGCGGTGCATCCTGAGGACTTGCGTTCTTCGGGCGTCTCCACGCATTGAAGCGGCGCCCCGCTGGTGACGCCGTCGCCATAAGAAACGTCGTCATTGGGATTATGAAGGTCCCAGTGATTTGCGCTCCTGTCCCACGCGGTGGTGCCGGCCACCCTCTTCGGCACGTCAATCGCCTCCGCAGCGGGAATCTTCACATCGTAGGTGTACCCCGTGGTGCCGTTGCCGCCAACCGCCACAATGGTCGCTACCGAAGCGATCCGTATGTTTGGCCAGGCGAAGGTGAAATTCCTCAAGGTCACGCGATTGACAGTGGCTAGATTCAGCCCGAGACAAAAGTCGGAGAAGTTGACGGTCGATCCGTGGCCGTCGATCACCAAGTCCGATGCGCCTGCCACCTGCCAATGCACGTATTTCGGCTGGTGATCCGTCGCCGAGGTGCAGTTCGAGAACAAGGGAAAATCGAAGTTATACACATCCTTCGGGAAGTTGACGACTGCGCCGTGCCTCGCGACATTCGGTGAAGCATAGAGCGCGTTGTTCAGATATTCATACGCGGTCTCACCCGGGCGGATTCGGGGGACATCGTATTCCTGGTCCGTTACCGGTGCTTTGACGACGATCTTAACGAGCTTGCCGCTCGGGCTGGTAAATTCGGCAAGATAGTCGCCATTCGCCGCATCGTATCGGGCCGGCGTCGTTGGCGATTCGTGCTCGGCGTACGCCTGCTTGATCTGCGACTCCTGAAACTCAGGACGGAGACATTCGAACGTATAGGAGCTGCAGCCCTGTGCGTGCGAAGCCGATAGATCAAACCCAAGTAGTAACAGCGCGGCCGTCGAGATCCGCGCAAACCTCATCGAGTCCGTCGTGATATTGATGTTCATCCCCCCAACGGAGCATTCGGCAAGTTGACGCGTACAACCCAGTTAGCCCTCGTTGCAGTTTCCCACAGCAGCCTGCAATCCTCCAAAACAGGTAGCCGGCGCCTTTGGACATAACTCGATGGCAATCAGGCGGCTGCTTCTGAGGCTATCTACTGACCGCATCTCAGCCGGGCGGGTGCTTAGAGTGTCGACGATCGAATAGGTAGCCTGCCTCCAGTACCATACTGCCAGCTGTTTGAGGGGAAATGCTCATCGACATCGACGAAATCATCACTGTGACGCGTCGCTGGCTGGAGAAAGCCGTGATTGGGCTCAACTTGTGCCCTTTTGCGGCCGGCCCCTACCGCGACAACCGCGTTTACTTTCGCGTCAGCGAGCAGCGTACCCAGTCCGGATTGCTGGAGGAATTGCGGTCGGAGTTGATAGAATTACATGCAGCAGATCCGCTGCGCCGCGAGACTACGCTGTTGATTCATCCCTGGGTATTGGCCGACTTCGTCGAGTACAACGATTTCCTCGAAATCTGCGATGCAACGGTGGATGATCTGGGGCTGGAAGGCGAACTGCAAGTGGCCAGCTTTCATCCTCAGTATCAGTTTGCGGATACCCAGACGGAGGATATCGAGAATTACACCAACCGATCTCCGTACCCGATGTTGCATCTGCTACGCGAAGCAAGCGTAGAACAGGCGATTGCCGCAGCGGGCGACACAGAGGAGATTTACCGTCGAAATATACGCACGTTGCGCAAATTGGGACACTTAGGATGGCGGCGGCTATGGCGGGACTAAGCCCATATCGCATTGAAAAGCACGAAAACAGACAAACCCCTAAATCTTTCCTGCGGTCTTCGGAGGAAGATTCAGTGGCGAGCACTGAATTTGGACGGAATATTTCTATGAATAAACTCAGCAAGTGGGAAATCTTCTACAGCTTCCTGATCATCGTACCGATGGCCGCTTTTATGACGATTGGCGATTACATACTGCGAAAGCGCGCTACCGGCAACTGAGCGGGCTCTGATTCATCGGAAAGTGCGCGCGCTCGTGGCGCCTCGACCAGCATCGTCGACACGCCGAGTCGATCGATGCCCGGTTGATCCTCTACCCGGATTCCGGGCACGGCTCGCACTTCCAGTTTTTTGAGGAGTTCGCCGAAGAGACCGCACGCTTCTTCGCCGCAGCTTGAACCCAACGCGGCGGCCGTCAGCACGGCTGCTGCGCGTCCAGTCGATCTCGTGGATCGGCAGTACTACACGGATGACCCCGAAACCGGTTCCGCAACGCCCAAAAATGGCGCGCCGGCTGCGAGGGCCGTATCAGTCTACTCAAACGCCGCCACGGCCTGAACCGCTGTCGCTACAGGGGCCTGCCTGGCATCGGAAAGTAGCGACCCTTGAGTGGCCCCGCTCCCACCTTCACATTGGTCTTGACGCTCATAGCATCCTTGGAGATTGATTGATTGCCTGCGGCACCCCGCCGCGGCGGCCTGCACTGACTAGATCGGAAATACCGCGACAAAAGTGACAGGGGGAAAATTTGGGGCTAATTGGCGGCCGCGGCGCATCACGCCAATTCGTCGAGGACTCTGGACAGCAGCGCCTCGACGAGCGTATATCCAAGCGGAGGGAGGACCCGGCGGGGATCATGGGTATTGCCACGGCAACCAACACTGCAGGGGCTGACTTTGTTCGGCAGATCGCTCTATTAGAGAGACATGGCCGTGGATGATTTCTCCGCTTCGGGTGCGTCGCTCAAGGATTTGAGCGCAGCTGAATTCTTACGCCTCTCGGCGCTCTGGGACGAATCGCTCGAGATGGCGCCCGGGGAGCGGGCCGCCTGGCTCGCCGCGCTCGAGAGCAGCGATCCGAAAGCGGCGGCGCTTCTGCGTGCGTTGTGCGCCTCGCAGGACGAATCGCGCGAACGAGGCTTTCTGGAAACGAGTGATCTGGTGGCGAGTCACGTCGCCTCATTGGTCGAGGCGGATCCCGGGCTCATCGGCAGGCAGTTCGGCCCCTACCGCGTGCTCGCGCTGCTCGGGCACGGCGGCATGGGAAGCGTGTGGCTCGCCGAACGCGCCGACGGCCTGTTCATCCGTCAGGTGGCTCTAAAACTCATCCACCCGGCGCTGAAGAGTCGCGTGATGAGCGAGCGCTTTGCGCGCGAGCGCGAGATTCTCGCGAGCCTGAATCATCCGAATATTGCGCGGCTCCTCGATGCGGGCTTTGCCGAGGACGGTCAATCCTATCTCGCACTCGATTACGTGGCCGGTACGCCGCTCACGACGTACTGCGACGAGCACCGCCTGTCAGTTCACGGGCGCCTGGAGCTGTTTCGGCAAGTCTTGAGCGCGGTGCAGTACGCGCATGCGCACCTCGTGATTCACCGCGATCTGAAGCCGGCCAACATCCTGGTGACCGCCGAGGGGCAGATCCAGCTGCTCGATTTTGGCATCGCGAAGCTGTTGACCGAAGGGGAAGCGAAGGAGACAGAGCTGACGCAGCTCGGTGGGCGCGCCTTGACGCCCGACTACGCCGCACCCGAGCAGATCGCCGGGGCGACGGTCACGACCGCCGCGGACGTCTATGCGCTCGGGGTGATGCTCTATGAGCTTCTGACCGGCGAGCGGCCGTACAAGCTCAAGCGCGATTCACGCGGAGCACTGGAGGAGGCGATCCTTAAGGCGGACCCCGCGGCGCCGAGCCGAGCCGCATTGAACGAAGCAGCGGCGGCGGCGCGGGCGACGACGGCGAAGAAGCTATCGAGCACCTTACGGGGCGATCTTGACACGATCGCCATCAAGGCGCTGAAGAAATCGCCAGCGGAGCGCTATGCGACGGCAAACGCATTCGGGGAGGATATCGAGCGCTATCTGCGCGGCGATGTGGTGCTGGCGCAGCCGGACAGTGTCGCCTATCGCGCACTCAAGTTTGCGCGGCGGCACTGGGTCGGGATTGCCGCAGCCGGCGTGCTGCTGCTGACACTCGCCGGGGGGCTAACCGCCACCAGCTATGAAGCAGAGATCGCATCGGCACAGCGGGACGCAGCGCTTCAAGCTCAGTCACGGTTGCTCACCGAGGCCGCCGCCCAACATCTTAGGGACCGGGATTTGGCAGGTGCGCAGGGTATCATCCTCGAGGTGCTCACGAATCCGAAATTCGCTGAAGCACGCACGCCCGCGGCGACTAGTCTGTTTCAGGAAATACGCGTCGCCGACGGCGGCCTTGCGGTGCTCTCCGGGCACGGCGGCCGAGTCGTTTCCGCCGGCTATTCGCCGGACGGCATGCGCATCGTTACTGCGTCGTACGATAAGACCGCCCGGATTTGGGATGCGCGTACCGGCCGTGAGCTCGCGGTGCTCTCGGGACATGATGATAGCGTCGAAACCGCCGCCTACTCGCCCGACGGCGCGCACATCGTCACCGCATCGGACGACAAGAC
>JGI12635J15846_10001881_pt1 | contig 18315 bp, 13 predicted proteins | sample BlaSpr_A8_OM2_M2_FD_15846 | JGI IMG/M metagenome (IMG submission 15846) | reverse complement strand
GAATCGCTTATCGCCCCAGGCCAGTCAGCAGCTAAACCACAGCCGCAGCGTAACCTTTTATTTTGAAGGCCGGCCGGTTCATGCGCTCGAAGGGGACACGGTTGCATCGGCTTTGCTTGCTGGAGGCCGTCGGATTCTTTCCAGAAGTTTCAAGTATCACCGGCCGCGTGGGTTGTTGTGCAGTTCTGGTGATTGTCCTAACTGTCTGATGGAGATTGACGGCAAGCCGAACCAGCGTTCTTGCCGAGCTCCTGTCCAAGAAGGAATGCGGGTTCTCTCCCAACACGCGTGGCCCTCACTGGATCACGATGTGTTCCGTGTAATTGAGCTTTTTGACCGTTTCCTCCCGATTGGTTTTTATTACAAAACACTGCACAAGCCCAGGCTACTATGGAAAATCGCCGAGCCCATTATTCGAAGGCTGGCTGGCTTGGGTCGAGTCCGTGACGATGCGAGCCCTGCCGAATACCAGCACCGATATGAACACGCCGATGTGCTGATCGTTGGTGGCGGACCTGCGGGCATGGAGGCTGCCAGACAGGCATCGGCCACTGGTGCTGCCGTCTTCTTAATAGAGTGCGAGCCGGAGCTCGGGGGACATCTACGATTTGAAACCAGGACGCATAAACACGAAGGGAAAGACCGGCCCGGCTATGAGATTGCGCGGCTCATGGCGTCGGCTACCACCGCCCTGCCCAATGTGCGCATCCTGGTGGGCGCCACCGTCTTTGGAAGCTACGAAGGCAGCCTCGTGCCGGTGCTGCAAGACCAGACCCTCATTCATGTGCGCGCTAAGAGTCTGGTGGTGGCGACCGGCTGTCATCAATATCCACCGGTGTTCCGCAATAACGACTTGCCCGGAGTGATGCTCTCACGGGCCGCACTTCGTCTCATCAACCTGTACGGTATCCGCCCTGGTAAACGGGTTGCCATAATGACTACGAATGACGAAGGCTATTTCACGGCCTTAGAGTGCCTGCGGAAAGGGATTGAAATTGTCGCAGTCGTAGATGCGCGCTCCACTCCCAGTGCTCTTCCGGAAGCGGCAGAGTTGCGGGCGGCTGATCTGCCACTATTTACAGGCATGACCATACGCGAAGCGCTCGGTTCGAAAGCGGTATCGGCGATCAAGATAGGCTCTGTCGCGGACGACTCCGAATCAAGCAAGTCTGTCACGATTGGGTGCGACGCAGTGTTGTTGTCCACTGCCTGGCAGGCAAACGCCTCATTGCTATTGCAATCCGGATGTCAGCTCGGTCTCGACCGTGTGCTGGGGCAACCTGTCCCCGTCCGCATGAGTCCTGGAGTACTCGTAGCGGGTGAGGTGCTCGGTCTCCGCTCTCTGAAAGAAATTCTCCGCTCTGGTCGGTTAGCGGGTCAAGGTGCAGCGCAATGGGTTTATCTCAAAACGAACAGCTGGTGGGATGAAGTACAGGAGTTGCTGGTGGATGCACGCGCCAAGTCCACATCGTGCGGAATCGCGCCAACCGGCCAGTCCAAGAACTTTGTCTGTATTTGTGAAGACGTTACCGAAAAGGATCTGTATCAGGGAGTGGAAGAAGGCTTCGACGATATTGAGACGCTGAAGCGCTACAGCACAGTCTCCATGGGCCCTTGCCAGGGCCGTATGTGTTCGCGCACTTCGACCGAAATCTGCGGCCACGCTACCGCCATGGATTTAGGCGCGGTTGGCACCACAACGGCCCGGCCCCCAATTGTTCCGGTTCCTTTGGGTGCCTTGGCGGGGCCGGAATTTCATCCGGTCAAGCAGACTGCCATGCACTACCAGCATCTGAAATCTAACGCTCAGATGATGAACATGGGCGTATGGAAACGCCCTTTTCTGTATACCTCGGTTTCTGAGGAGTACGAAGCTGTTCGTAAGTATGCTGGCCTGATTGATGTAAGCACTTTGGGCAAGCTGGTCGTGGAGGGGAAAGACGCGCCGAATCTGCTGGACAAGATTTACACGCATTGGATGTCAAACCTGCCGCTAGGCCGCGCTCGCTACGGAGTGATTTGCGACGATAGCGGAACCCTTCTCGATGATGGGACCGTGGCCCGCTTGGCTTCCGATCGTTTCTATGTCTCCACGTCCACCGGCAACATTGACTTTGTTGAGCAATGGATGAAGTGGTGGATTGCCGGAACAGGCTGGTGTGTGCACATCCTTAATATGACGGCAGGTCTTGCCGCCATGAATCTCGCCGGCCCTAAGTCTCGCGAAATACTCGCCGGACTGACGGATTTGGATTTTTCATCGTTTCCTTATATGGGCTGCCGCGAGGCCACCGTCGCCGGCGTTCCTGCTCTGCTTCTTCGTGTGGGCTTTGTGGGAGAAACGGGGTGGGAAATCCATTTCCCAGCGGAATTCGGCGAGTACATGTGGGATGCGCTACTCGAGGCCGGAAAGCCTTTCAACATCAAGCCATTTGGCGTCGAGACCCAGCGGCTTCTCCGTTTGGAGAAGAAGCACATCATCGTCGGCCAGGACACGGATGCATTGTCGAACCCCTACGATGTGGGCCTTAAGTGGGTCGTAAAACTCGACAAGCCCGACTTTATCGGTCGGCACGCTTTGCAGAAGATGCAGGACCAACCTGGCCAGAACCGGTTAGTAGGTTTGCGGTGCCTAGACGACGGCCGCCCGGACGATGGTAGTGCCGTCGTTATCGACGGGCAGCTTGCCGGCCGTGTTACCAGTGCGCGATACAGCCCTCACTTGAATACTTATATTGGCTTGGCGTGGGTACCCGCGGGCCATGCGAACCCAGGCTCCCGAATCGGATTCAGAGCCAACGGCAAACTTCATTCTGCCATCGTCATAGAGAAGCCTTTCTATGACCCTGAAGGCGAGAGATTGAAATGACAGCGCCCTACAAAGTCACTCCGCTTCACAATTGGCATCAACGACACAACGCTCGCATGGACACGGTGAGTGAATGGAGATGCGTTCTAAGTTATGGTGATTCGAAAGCCGAAATGGAAGCCAGCCGATCTGCGGTTGGAATCGGTGACGTAACACCTCTAGCCAAGATCAATGTGCAGGGAGAACACAGCGAGGAGTTGTTGGAGCAGAACTCAGACAGACGAATTCCTAAAGTGGGTCACTGTTTACCGATCATGCCGTCGAGCCACGGTCGGATCCCGACCCACCTCGCGCGTTTGACCGATGACCGCTTCCTGCTTCTGGCGGATCCAGCTGATCGCGTAGATCTATACAGCTCGATGGAAGCCGCCGCAAACAGCCCAGGGTGTGCCCATGTGACCGATCTCACTTCATCATTTGCCGCGATGCTTCTGCTGGGACCGAAATCACTGGAATTATTGAAGAAGCTTGGTTCTGCAAACGTGGGGGGAATTCCTGTGGATGGTTGCGTGCAAACCTCCATCGCCCGCGTTTGGAGCTTCCTGGTTCGTTGGAATATCGAGGAAGCTCCCGGATGGCTACTGCTTGTCTCCCGGGATTATGGCGAGTATGTGTGGGAATGCATTCTGTCTGCTGGGCACGAGTTAGGAATTCAGCCGTTTGGACTTGAGACGCAGCATGCGATTACAAGAAGAGGAGTGCATTGATGTGGCAGTTGTTCAGCCGTCAGCGCATGTGGCACAAGAGGGAACTGCAGCCTAAGTACGACATCGTCATCATTGGTGCCGGTATTCACGGGCTAGCGATTGCTTACTATCTCTGTAAGCGCGGAGTCCGCAGCATTGCGCTAATTGAAAAATCATATCTCGGGGCTGGCAATAGCGGCCGCAACACCGCCATTCTACGTTCCAACTACCGAACCCCCGAGGGCATTCCGTTTTACGACGAAAGCATCCGGATGTGGGAAGGGCTTTCCGGGGAATTGGATTACAACCTGCTCTTCTCCCAGCAGGGACACATAACGCTTGCACACACGGATGCCTCCCTTGTGGGATTGCGAATACGCGCGGAGGCGAATCGAGTACTCGGTGTAGATAGCCGCATGGTGGATCCGGGTGAAATCAAAAAGATGGTACCCTCCCTCTACATTGGACCAAGTACGCGCTATCCCATTATGGGGGGCCTCTATCATCCCCCCGGGGGGAATATCCGGCATGATGCCGTGGTGTGGGGCTACGCCCGCGGTGCTGACAGACTGGGAGCGGAGATTCACACGCGGACTGAAGTTACCGGCATCGAACGCACCAACGGCAGGATCACTGGGGTCTGCACCACGCGCGGCAACATCAAAACCGGTATCGTGGTGAATGCGACTTCCGGTTGGTGCACCACGATTGCGCGTCTCGCCGGCGTTTCGCTGCCCGTCACCTCGCATCCCTTACAGGCATGTGTCACCGAGCCCTTGAAGCCTTTTCTCGACAAGGTCATTGTGTCGGCGAATCTGCACGTGTATGTGAACCAGAGTGATCGGGGAGAGTTAGTGCTGGGCTCGGAGATCGACCCCTACACGTCGTACAGCCAGCGTTCGACGCTGCCCACCTTGGAAATGATCGCCGGACACACGCTGGAACTCTTCCCTTCGCTAAAACATGTCTCGATCATGCGCCAGTGGACTGGAGTCTGCGACATGACGCCCGACTATAGCCCGATTATGGGCGAATCGCCGGAATTGAAAGGTTTCATTCTTGATGTCGGCTGGGGCACCTACGGATTCAAGGCTGGCCCAGTCGCTGGTGCTCGCATTGCCGAATTGATTGATACAGGCCGGACGCCTGAGCTGATTCGCCCGTTTTTGCCGGACCGCTTCGCTACGAACCGTCTGGTAGGGGAAAAAGCTGCGGCTGCAGTCTCAACGTAAATATTGAATTCGGTAGTCGTCGTTGCGGGGGACGAGTGAGTATTGCAGATACACGGGAGCTGCTCCTTCAGTTGGCCAGGGTATCTGTGTGCCAGATTTCTGATGCGTGTCCGTCACTGCCGGTAGAAACGGAAATTCGGCCTTTGGATCTTTCTTTCCGCGTATGTGCTCCTGCCTTTACCGTGCTCTGCCCCGCGGATGACAACCTTACTCTTCACCACGCTCTTCACGTCGCCGAGCCCGGCCTGGTGCTGGTGGTAGCTGGTTCAGGCGGCAAGGGCGCCGCGTTTTGGGGAGAAATCATGTCCATCTCGGCTCAAGCCCGTGGTCTGAGCGGCACTCTGGTGGATGGACCTGCACGCGACCCTCTTGAAATTGCCGCCTTGAGATATCCGGTGTTTGCACGCTCCATCTTCCCACGTAGAGCAAATAAGCGAGAGTATGGCAGCATCGGTGAACCCATCCGGTGGGGCAATTTGACCATCAATCAGGGCGATATCGTAGTGGCCGATTGCAATGGTGTCCTGACATTTCCGGACAACCAGCTCCCACGCGTGCTTGAGCAGGCGCTTGCCGTGGTTCGTAAAGAAGAGGAACTGAAAGACGCCATGCGGAAGGGGAAATCATTTTTCGACTTAGCTTCGTTATCTTCTTTAATCCCTCCCACGCGAAACCGAGTCTGAGGAGCTTGCGCATTGCTAGGGCCCACAGCTGTCTTGCTTATCTCCTGCCCTGACCAGAAAGGGTTATTGGCCGAAGTTTCGTCATTCATCTTCCGTCACGGCGGCAATATCGTGCATGCTGAACAACACATTGACATTCCTCAGGGGATCTTCTTTCACCGAGTGGAGTGGGAACTTAATGGATTCAGTATTGATGCCGGTGAGCTATCTGCATGTTTCAAAAATATTGCAGACCGGCTTCATATGCAGTGGCGCCTGTCGTATTCCTCTGTTCGCCGCAAAATGGCAATCTTTGTTTCCAAATATGATCATTGCCTGATGGATCTGCTTTACCGGCACCGTATTGGTGAACTCTCCGCTGAGGTCATGGCTGTAATCAGCAATCATCCCGATCTCAAGTCCCTTTCGGATTTCTACGGAATTCCATTTTACGTATTCCCCATTACGTCCGAAAGCAAAGCGGCCCAGGAGAAGCGTGAGCTCGAATTGTTGGCCGAGCTCAAAGTTGACCTGGTCGTGCTAGCGCGATATATGCAGGTACTCTCGCCGCAGTTCGTCAGCACGTATTGCAACCGCATCATCAATATCCACCATTCTTTTCTTCCCGCATTTATTGGGAGCAAACCCTATGACCAGGCCTACCTGCGTGGCGTAAAGCTGATCGGGGCCACCGCTCACTATGTCACCGAAGAACTCGACGAGGGTCCGATTATCAGCCAGGATGTTATTCAAGTCACCCACCGCGACTCAATCGAAGACTTGATTGCAAAAGGCCGGGACGTTGAAAGTCAGGCGCTCGGCCGGGCGGTGCGCTTGCATCTGCTGGACCGTGTTCTACCTTATGGCAAAAAGACAGTTGTATTCGTCTAAGAAACCAGTTCCGGAGGAGTGTTCATGGCAAACGCCCCATTAGAGGTCTTCAGTGAGCGCATCAACTCAATGGAGATATCCAGCACGAGCGCCATGGTGAATACGGCCGCCCAGTTGAAGCGACAGGGCGTTGATATTGTGGATCTTGCCCCGGGTGAACCCCATTTCCCCACGCCTTTACACATCAAGGATGCAGGCATTCACGCGATCCAGAACAATTTCACTAAGTATACCGCTGTTGCCGGGCTGGCAGATTTGCGTGAAGCCATCTGTGACCGGCACCGGCAGGATTTTGGCTCTGATTATCGCTGGGAGGAGGTAATCGCCAGCCCGGGTGGAAAGTATGCACTTTTCGCAGCGCTGCAGGTACTGGTGAGCGCCGGAGACGAGGTAGTAATTCCAGTCCCATACTGGGTTTCCTTTAAAGACATGGTGCGTTTTGCTGGTGGGAAGTGCGTATTTCTGGACACCGCGCCGAGTGATTTTGTTCTCACGGCCGGGATGGTGGAAAACGTACTGACCCCTAAGACCAGAGCTATCATCCTCAACTATCCGAACAATCCTTCCGGTGCCCTGCTGGATTCCAACGAATTGGAAAAGATCGTGGACATGGCAGCGAAACGGAACATCTGGGTAATTTTGGATGAGTGTTACCTTTACTTGACCTACGCCGGGGACCGTGTTTCAGCCGGCCAGTTCAAGCCCCGGCGGCCGAATATTGTCATCGCCGGCTCTGTGTCCAAGACGTACGCAATGACAGGATGGCGTTTGGGATACGCCATGGCGCCAGCGGCAGTCATAGCGGCCATTCAGAAGCTTCAGAGTCAGGAGATATCGTGTCCCTCTTCAATTACCCAGGCGGCCGCGCTTGCCGCGCTCTCTGGGCCGCAAGACTGCGTCGAGGAGATGAGATTGGAATATCTCCGTATGCGTGACCTTGCCGTGGCAGAGCTCGCAACTGCTCCTGGAATACGAATCGTGCTACCGGGAGGCGGCTTTTTTGTATTTCCTGAAATATCAGAACAGCTCCTACGCCGAAATATGAAAACCGCACGGGAATTTACCGCTGCTTTGCTCCAAAAAACCGGTGTCCTGACGGTTTCTGGAGAAGGCTTTGGATTGTCTAATTACATGCGAATCTCTTTTTCGGTATCCGAAATGCAACTCCACCGCGGCATAAACAAACTCCGGGAATTTCTGGCAGCCTGATATACCCAGGTATCCCGTGCGCGGTGTTCCTGGGAGACAGTCTTCGAGCTCGGGTTCCCATCGTCCCATCCAGGTTTTCTCTTCAAATTATCGCGACAGGGAATCGCGCGATTTTCGACGCGGATGGAGTTTTGGCGAAGAACAGCCACTAACTGCATTTAAATATCGCTCCCACTCTCGTCGAAGGCATACACGCCCTCTCTACGCAACGCGTAAGGATACTCGCGGCCGAAACTGCGCGGGAATATCGCACCGGAACTCATGTGCGGCGCATCTCTGCGCTATTGTCATGTGGCGTACTCGGGCTCCTCTCGGTTTAGAATCCTTTTCACCGCTTCGAAATGGAGTCGGGCCTGCTCGACGATTTCGTCTACCTGGCTAGAGAACTTTTCACAAACAGCAGGCGGCACGATGCGGAGCGGGAGCCCCGTTGACTGCGCCAATACTTGATGCATGCACGCGCGCTCCAAGTAGTACAGATCATCGAAAGCCACATCCACCGCGGTACCGGTCACGATCACACCGTGATGGGAAAGAAAAACAATAGTGTTCTTACCCTGTAAGGCTGCCGAAATGCGGTTTCCTTCTGCTTTGTCGAGTGCTTGACCGTTGTAATTGGCGTCGTAGGCAGTCCGTCCGTAAAACCGCAATGAATTTTGGTGGACCCATGCCAATCCCTCTCCCTCAGTGCAACAAAGCGCAGTTGCATATGGCATATGCGTGTGCAGCACACATTTCGCTTCCGGTTTCGACGCGTGAATGCGTGAGTGAATGTAAAAGGCTGTCGGCTCGGCCTCATACTTGCCTTCAATCAATCTTCCCGAGGAATCCACGACAATCAAATCGCTAGCACGGATTTCCGACCAGTGAAGTCCTCGTGGGTTCAGTAGAAATCGATTGGGACTGCCTGGCACGACCACACTGAAGTGATTGCAAATGCCCTCACTGAAACCGAGCCTATGAGCAAAACGCAACGCCGCCGCGAGATCAACCCGCTTTTGCCAAATGGCATCTTGAGACAATCCTGAAGCTGGCTGATCGGTCATTGCTTAGCTCCATCTGGTAAGATTCCAACCGTGCGACCGCTCTAACATGTTTTTTTAAGAATAGAAGAGAAGAGAATAAACAATGCAGCCTGAAATTCCGGAAATGATGGATGAGCACTTAAAGAACAAAGTGCTTCCCGACGATCTCATCGCTCAGATCGTACACCAGCATATCTACTGTCTCCCGCTAATCTCCTTTGCGAAAATCTGGGTAAAATTCCTTAAACATCCAGAGCTTCTCAACGACCCTTATTATATTGCAACCGCCCCAGCCGATCTTGTCGAAGAAGCTCGCCATACGGAAGAATCGTTTTCGAGAACACAGCATCACCGGTCCTCGCCAGCTCGACGATTCCGAAGAAATGTCTTGACAAACCCCCGTCCATATAATTAACTTCGCGTCTGATATCTGAAATTTCAGATATCAGATTTTAGATCGGCAGTACGCGAATTCCACTGGTGGACCGTTGCATGGGTCTTCTGGTGGCTCGCTTGGCGCGGGCCTCCTGCGCCGGGCAGGAAAAACAGGGGTGAATCTCATTTCTCAGTGAATGGAGAGAGTGATGCGCGAAATAAGCATTTGGCTGGTTGGGCGGTTCGCTCAGGTTCTTCTTCTGGTCGGCGTGGTAGCTGTGTTTCTGGCACTTCCGATCCGCGCCCAGGTCAACGCCGACACTTCTGGCATTTATGGCAACGTGCGGGACTCCAGCGATGCGGCTGTCGCCGGTGGCCAGGTGGAGGCGACGAACCTCCAGACCGGCGCGATCCGGAGAACGGTCACGACGCAAAGCGGGGACTTTGCTATCGAGCACCTGCAGACCGGTCAATACGTTTTGACAATCAGTATGCAAGGCTTCAAAACCTTCACCCGTGAAGCAATCGACCTCGAGGTCAATCAGCGGTTGATGGTGAACGCGGTGCTCGAAATCGGCACCACGAGCGAGCAGGTCGTGGTCAGGGGGGAAGTATCGCAATTGGAAACCAGCCGGCAAACGCTAGGGACCGTGCTGAACCAGAAGCAGGTCTCCGAACTCCCGTTGCTGGGACGCAACATTCTCAGTCTGACGCTTCTCGCTCCTGGCGTGCAACCGACACCTGGAAGCTTCTTCAATCAGGTTTACACGGCTCCGAACCAGATCTTCATTTCGGCGAGTGGTAGCCGGGGCAACATGACCGTCTACAACCTCGACGGTGTGGATAACAGCGATACCTACACGAACGTTGCCAACTCCTATCCGAATCCCGACGCGGTGCAGGCCTTGAAAATCGAGACGAACAATTACTCGGCCGAAAGCGGACGCCGTTCCGGGGCCGTGGTGGACGTCATTACAAAGTCAGGAAGCAATGAATTCCATGGCAGCGCCTTCGAATTTGTGCGCAACTACGCTCTGAATGCCACGAACTTCTTCACGCCCGGAAAGCCTGACTTCCTGAAGCGTCACCAATTTGGCGGGAGCATTGGTGGACCAGTCCGGAAGGACAAGACCTTCTTCTTCTTCGATTTCCAGCGCACCACATTGCGGCAGCTATCAGGCTTTTCGACGGTGGTCGTGCCGACGGCAGCACAGAAGAACGGGGACTTTTCTAACCTGCGGCGGGCGGATGGCACTCTGATCCCAGTGACGAATCCGTCTACCGGCCAGCCGTTCCCAAACAACCAAATCGACCCGAAACTGTTCGACCCGATTGCCATGGGTGTGTTGAAATACATCCCCACGGCGACGAATGCTGACGGATCGTTACTGATCGCCACGCCCAACTCCAACAACGACAATCAGTTCATCACTCGGATCGACCAAAAAATCACGAATTCCAACCGCTTGACCGGCCGTATGGTAGTTGACAGACTGAACGGCGGTCTGTTGGTGGATCCGACCAACATCCTCACGGCGAGTTTTAAAGTAAATTACCATACGTATAATATATCTATAAGTGATACAGAAACGTTTACGCCGCGTTTGTTGGGGGTCTTCAGCGCAACGCTGAATCGGCTGTGGTCGTCCTCCGGTGGCAACTACCCAACCACGTTCAAGGATCTGGGCGCGAACATCGTAAATCTGTCTCCCTTCAAGACGATGGAGGTCGTGGTCGCGAACTATTTCAGTTTGCCGCGCCTGGACCCCGTGATCCTGGTGCGCAACAATTACCAATACCAGGGCGCGTTCATTTACATGACCGGGTCGCACGAATTGAAATTTGGCGCCGACGTCATCCGCCAGCAATTTAACGTTCCGATTGCCGCGCTGGTTTCTAACGGCCTGTTCATCTACTCGAGCGCATCCACGGGAAGTAACCTGACCGATTTCATGCTGGGGAAGTCGAATCTTTACATCCAATCGACAGGCTGGGGTGAGGCTCTGCGAGCCACCCAGCCGGGCTTCTACTTCCAGGACAACTACAAGGTTCGACCGCACTTAACGCTCAACATGGGTTTCCGGTGGGAGCCCTACTTGCCTTGGGTCGAGGTCCAGGCGGACAAGACTCTGAAATTCCTGCCAGGCGTACAGTCGACAGTAGCCCCCGGGTTGCCTAAAGGGATCGTGATTGCCGGAGAAGCGGGAGTGCCGAAGGGGGCGCAGCGGGTTGTGAAGGGAAAACTGGCGCCCCGGATCGGCTTCGCGTATGTGTTGCCGGACGAGAAGACAACCGTTCGAGGTGGGTATGGGGTCTTCTTCGATTATCCCAACGCAGTGATCAACAACCGCTTCGCCTCGAATGTGCCGTTTACGGTTCGCATCGACGTCGTAGATCCACCGAATATGACGAATCCATTCACCGCATCACAGCCGAACCCATTCCCCGCGAAGATTCCAACGCCGACCGGCTTCGTGTTCCCCCGTCCGGTGCTCGGCGTGACCTATGCGGACAACTTTACCAACGGCTACCTTCAGCAATGGAATCTGACTCTGGAACACCAGTTAACCAACGACTGGGTGGCTCGGGCGTCCTACGTCGGGTCCAAGGGTACGAAACTGATGGCGTTGAACGAACTCAATCCAGCGGTTTATATCCCCGGCCAGTCCACGCTCGCCAACGTGAATGCGCGCAGACCCCTGGCCCCTGACTTTAGCTCGGTCCAATCGCTGAACTCGGACGGCAATTCCAGTTACAATTCGCTGGTCCTGAGCTTGGATAAGAAATACGCTCACGGATACATCATTAATGCGAGCTACACGTTCGGCAAGTCGACGGACTACCAGTCGAACATTGTGTCCCAAGGACAGAATACCTACACGAATCCGAACAATTACTCCTACGACCACGCGCTGTCTGACTTCGACCATACCCATCGCCTGGTGGGCTCGGTGATCTACGAGTTGCCGTTCTTCAAGAAGGACGCAAACCCGGTTGCCCGTTACATCCTGGGCGATTGGCAGGCAAACACCATTTTCACATTCCAATCGGGTGCGCCCGTCACCATTTTTACCGGCGTGAATCAGGCGCTGAACGGCGTCGGACAGGACAGGCCGGATATTGTTGGGAACCCTAACCTCGATACAAGCCGGCCGAAGGCTGACAAAGTCCAGCAGTATTTCAACAAGTCCGCCTTCCAAAAGGAGGCGTTGGGTACATTCGGAACGGCGGGGCGGAACATCCTGCGGGGGCCAGGCCAGGCCAACGTAGACCTGTCCCTATTCAAGAACATCCCGGTCAAGGAGCGCTATAACCTGCAGATACGCGCGGAAGCCTTCAATGCGTTCAATCGCACGAACTTTTTTGCTCCGAACACCTCGCTGTCGTCACCACTGTTCGGTCGCATCACGACCGCAGATGCGGCTCGAATTCTACAACTAGCCCTTCGAGTGACGTTCTGAACGTCGCGCTGTCCCTGACTCTGGCGGCTTCTGCAAACGGTGCTTGCCGAGGCTGGGGGAAAATGGGGCTCGCTGCCAAGGAGCATATGCGAACTTTTATCTCTTGCCTGGGCTGTCTCATGATCGGGGTCTTGAGCGTCACTGCGGCCGGTGCACAGATCACCCGGCAAGATTTCTTCGATGGGTTTGAAGGAGCCTGGCTGAGCAATATCAAGGAACTCGGCCGCAACCACTTTTCAATTGAGGCCCAGCAGCGGGAGCGATTCGGCTACCAGGGCACGCTCGGGACCTGGGTTTGCGCCGGAATTCACTTGAAGGGAAAGAAGGTGAGCGCAGGCGATACGGTTCGCATTGTGGTGCCCAACGGCAATAGCATCGCAAAGCTGCGCGCTGTCTACAGCTATGACCGTGAGACCTGGCAGCCGGTGCTGACCCAGCGCGCACCGTTCGATTTTGATGTACCTCTGAAGTCTGGATACTCGGAGGTGTACTTCGCCACCTTCTATCCTTACTTCCATTCGCAGATGGTGGCGCACAATCGGCAACTGCACGCCAGCCGCTACGTGGAATTCAGCATGCTCGGTGAGAGCGTGCATGGNCGCGAAATTCCGCTCGCCATCATTACCGATCCGGAAGTGCCCCCGGCGCAAAAGAGGCGGGCCTTCCTGATTGGCGGTACTCACGGAGCCGAAACGGCGAGCATCTACGGCGTCGAAGGAATGCTGGATTTTCTCGTGTTGGACGATCCGCTGGCGGCGGAAATGCGCCGCGCCGTCATCTGGAAGATCGTTCCGATTCTGAATGTTGATGCGGCGGCCGAAGGCCTCGATCGTCGCAACGCGGGCGGCGTCAACGTCTACATGGATTGGGAAGGACACTTTGGCTGGAAGCCGCCTTCGACGAACGGTAAGCCGCCCGAGCACGACAAATCCATCCCTTCAACCGATTTCACCCAGCCGGAAACCCAGGCGGTGCTCAAGGCCGTCCTGGAATTCCAGCCGCAAGTTTTTCTGGACGTGCATAGCTGGCACTTCGCGGGAGACGGCTTTTGGGGACCTGACCCGGTAGCAACGAACCCGTCCACCGAGGCGCTGAAGCAGAGTATTGCCAGGTATTTCAAGATCGCCCACTGGGACCACGAAGTGCTGCCCTTCACTTCCGCTCCGACGCTTATCCGAAAACTGGGGATCGCCGCCACGCTACCGGAGTTCGCGCTAAGCTTCGACTCAGACAATCAATTAAAGACGCCGGAATCGATGCGTCGGCAGGGTCAGGGAGTCCTGCGCGGAACTTATGAGCACCTCAAGGAAATGAAGTAACCGCAGGGAGACCACACGGATGCCAACGTTTGCACAGTCGAGTAGCGAGCGGCCCGTTCACAGCGACAGTCGAGTATCCTCGTTCCCGTTTCTTGCGTTTGTGTTAGCTCTGCTTGCCGGCCAGGCGATGTTTGCGGCCTCGCCAGCAGCAAAGAACGAGATCGGGCATCGAGCGGAACAAGGGCATCCTCACGGTCCCTACCTTCCGATCCGCCTCCTTGACCTCTGGACGTTCGGCGATTCAATCACGAAGTGGATTGAACCCGGAACGAAGAATTTCGCCCAGATCAACTGGAGGAACGCGAATATCTCCCGCTATGACTTCCACTCGAACGACCGGCCAGCCAGGTTCGCGGAAAACGTGGAATCATCAAGAGCCGCGCTGAAGGAAAAGGCTGACCAGGCGCACCGTCTGGGACTGTTGGCGTATTTGAACGAGTACGAACTCGATTTTCCGGATTTCATCGCGCGGCAATCGTTGCAAGCGGCAGCCGCGCGTCAGAAGTTCATGGAGGACAAGCTCCACGAGATCTTTGTCCAGTGCCCGTGGCTGGACGGCTACATGATCACGCCGACGGAATCGAAGCTCGGAGCCGCGAATCCCGAAGAGCTGAAAGCCGTGGCGCTCGGCGCGTACGCGGGTATGAAACGCGCCGAGAAGGAACTGGGCCAAAAGCGCTATCTCTTCATCCGTTCCTGGCTCTCGGCAGCTTCCAGTCTCGCCAAGGTGCGGAGCTATTTCCCCATCACGACGGATGCCGAGATCGCCAAAGACATCATCATTGTTTCCAAAGATGGGCTGGGCGATTTTGTGATGCGGCGGCCTTTGAATCCGCTGTTCGGCACCGTCCAGCCCCATTCGATCATCGCCGAGTTCGACGTTTCGGTAAGCGAGTACCGCAGCCTCGGCTGGTATCCCGAGGGTCCCGCGAAACTCTGGGGTTACCGCATGGAGCAACTTGCAACAACGCCCGGAGTGGTCGGCATCAATGTGCACACCGGCCGACTGAATGAAGTTTCAGGAATGACCCCGGAGCAGTTGTTTCCGCGCTTCAAACAGGACCTCGTCATCTATCCATTCGCGGGCGGGGTAAAGTGGAGTCCGTGGCACCACCTCAATGTGGTAACCATCTTCGAGTTGTTGCACGACCCTTGGAAACCGCCGCAGCAGATCTACGAGGAATGGGCCGCGCAAAACTACGGGAAGAAGGCGACGCGTCCGCTGGCCGATCTGCTGATACTCTCCGACGAAGCGCTCTATCACGGGATGCTGACGTTCGGCGTCAACTTGAACAATCACTCGAGTTTCATCTTCAACAAGAAGAACCCGATCGAGGGAATGCGCTCGGCGATAAAGTACCAGCTTCAATTGCAGCCCAATCTCACTTCTCTCTTCGAAAGCACACTCGACACTACGGATCGCGCGCTCGCCGAGAAACGCGAATCGATCGACCTGGTCAACACGATGATACAGATCCTCGATGGCCATGAGGCGGATTTTGTGCCCGCAGATTACATGTCGATTCGCAAGGACATGCTGCGTATGAAGAGCGCGATGAAGGGCTACGAGTTCGCGCAAGCTGGTTATTTCGCGTACGAGATGGTGGTCGCCGAGCCACCGCTGGTCAACCGGAGCTATTACCTGAAGATCTTGAAAAAGATGGTCGAGGACGCCGAAGAACTGGCTGTTTCCGAGCCCGACTTTCTGCACCAGAAGACAGATGGTTCGTTTGTGCACTTCACGCGCGCGGTGCGCGACTCTCTGAAGTCCATGGGTCTGTGGTGACGCGGCGTACAGAAATCAGAACAGTTAGCCACCGATAGGGGAGATTGAAGCATGAAAAGTATGTTATCGGCATTCGTCGTCGTACTGGCTGTCCTCGGGATGGCTACCGAAGCTCTGGACAAAGATCTGAGCAATACGCTGTACCGGGAACTACCACCGAGCCGCGCGGTGGCCGACCTCGGTGTTGGAGACTTTTTCGACAACATGCAGGCAGGCTTCTTCACTAACCTCGAAAAGACCGGGCCGGGCAGCTTTGTGTTCGACTTGCAGCAGCCTTCGATTTACGGCGAGCAGGGCACGCTGCGCGTGTGGTTTTACGTGCTATGCGACCTGCGCAACGTGAAGGTCGAATCCGGCGAAGCGCTGCACATGGCGCTTCGGTGGCCAGTCGGCAATACCTTCATGCGGCCAGTTTATTCCTATGACGCCGCGGAATGGAGTCTGGTCCCAGACGGTTGGGGAAGAAAGAGTGACGACGACAAGCTGTTTCGCTTCGACGTTCCATTGCGGGCGGGCGTCGATCGCGTTTACTTTGCCGCTCACTATCCCTACCCCGCCGATCGGGTGCTCGAGCGGGCCATCCAAGAGGCCAAAAATCCTTACGTGCGAAGCATTCAAATCCTCGGGCGCAGCGAGCGCGACCGCCCGATCGTGCTACTGACGATCACCGATCCAAAAACGTCTGACCTCACGAAGCACCGTGTGTTGCTAAGCAGCGGCGACCACGCCGGCGAGACAGCGAGCATGTGGGGTTTGGAGGGATCGATTGATTTCTTGTTGTCGAAGGATACCGTCGCCCGATCACTTCGCCGGTCAGTCGTTTTTTACGTTGTGCCGATGCTCAACGTCGACGGATTTGCAATCGGCACTGACCGTCGGCAGGCCACTGGAGTTAACCTTTACTTCGACTACCAGAAGTTCGAATCGCGAGAAGCGCGCCTGATGTGGAAGGAAGTAAACGCTATCAAACCGGCGCTCTGGCTCGACTACCATTCCTGGCATCTCGGGAAGGCGGAGGGGCTTTACGGCCCTCACCCAAAGTTCACGGGCGAGGAGAAATACCAGCAAGTGGTTCCACTGATCGACGCGATTGGGAAATACTTCCCGATCAATCACAGGGGTCCGGACACTCTGGACAGCCCGAACACACAGGCTTTGCTCAAGCTCGGTATCCCGGGTTTCTGCCCCGAGTTCAACTTCGGTAAGGGAGCCGACGGTAACTGGAAAAGCGCCGCTGATCAGAAAGCGCTCGGCGTAAAGATCCTTATGGGTGTCTCGGACTACCTGAAGACCGGGATCGCGACCAAGATCGGCGCAAAAGGAAAGCCGGAGGGAAAGAAATGACGCCCTCGATCACAAACGCTGAAACGGATCGCGGTGTGGCTGCATCACGTCCCCGGTGGAAAACGATAACCTTACTGGCCGGATTAGCCGGTGTGCTTTCGACAACGGTCGGAACGGTCGCCCGGAATCAGACCATCTGGCAGGTGGCCAGCCCTGTCCGGCCGTCGGCTGGTGGACTGGAGGCGGAGCGTGATACGTGGGTTCGCATTCCCCGCAAGTTCGAGCAGATGGCGGAAAGATCCGGGCAAGAGTGGGTGATTAAGGTTGCCGGCGACACACGCCCGACGATGCGGCGTCTTCGCCTGGAATCGCTCGGCGGCAAAGTCGATTCGCCATTCGTTCTGAGCGACAAGAACTACGATTTTCGCAGCGTTCCGCGCTTGGTCCAATCCATTCTCCATGGCGCGAAGACCGACGAAGAAAAGGCTCTCGCTGTGCGCGACCTGCTGATCGGCGAAGGCTTTTACTTCCATTTCATCCCGCCGCCAACGCCCGACCCGATCCACCGGATGACCAACGTTGGATACGGCTTCTGCGGTCATCACTCCCAGATCTTCGATGAACTTGCTCAGGCGGCTGGCTTGCGTTCCAGCATTTGCAGCCATCCTTTTGGATATGGCCACGCCAGTAACCAGTTCTTTTATGGCCAACAGTGGCACTTCATCGACACCGACGCCGAAACCTTCATCCGGCGGCCTGACGGCGTGATCCCCTCTTATGAAGACATCCGCAGCAATCCGAGTCTAATACCACCGGGCGATGCGTACGGCCAAGACAGCTTCGGGATAGACGGAACGCGCTACGCACGCGCCTTGTACACTTCCGACACGACCTGTTACGAGCGCAAGATTACCAGCGATAGCACCTACGGGTCCTTGACCTACCCTCTGCGGCCTGGCGAAGCGATTACCTGGGAATGGGAAGACGCGGACTTCACCCACAACCGTACCAATCAAATTCCCGTTTACGGCACTGGCCGGGTCGAGTTTCGGCCGCGGCTGGCTGACTTCACTGCGCGCGATGGTGGTGTTCGCGAGTCTTCAAACGCAATCACTCTAGATCCGGCAGCCGAGTCTGGGTTTTTGAGGATGCAAGTGCCGACCGCCTATCCGATCCTGGATGTGACGCTGTCCGCACGTCTGAAAGGCTCGGCGAGCGAGATTCGGGCGCGCGTATCGAAGAATGGGAGCGACCCTTGGCTCGAACTGAAGCCACGTGAGAGTGCATCACGAACCGCGTGGCACGTTGTGATCCCGGATCCGGACAAGTGGGAAGACCGCCTCGACAGCGAGAAGGTGGACAACCAATCGCGCAGCCTCGCTGCCGGGCATTACGGCTACTGGCTCGAGATTCAGCTGACTCGCTCTGGCGGCGCGGCGCCCGCACTCGACGCACTTGAGCTCGCCACCGTATTTCGGCAATACCCGCCAGCCCTGCCTTTCCTGAAATTCGGTGA
>JGI12635J15846_10001879_pt1 | contig 18320 bp, 18 predicted proteins | sample BlaSpr_A8_OM2_M2_FD_15846 | JGI IMG/M metagenome (IMG submission 15846) | reverse complement strand
CACTATCACTACGGTGGCAGGTGGCTAGGGTAGGTCCAGCTCATAGCTTTCGGCCTCGAACGTCCCGAAGCCACCCTCCGGCCGCCAACCAAGCGCCCCGACATGCACGAAGCCCAACTTTGCCGCCACCCGGCGGCTCGGGTGATTGTCCCGACCCGCCCACAGAGTGAGGCGACGCACACCCAGCGCTACGGGGGCCCATTCGATCAGCGCGCGACACGCCTCCGTGGCAAGCCCGATCCCGATGTGGTCCGACCGGATCCAGTAGTGCAGCTCCGCCGCCGACCCACCCTCGCGGTTCAGCCCGACCACGCCCAGAATCGCCCCGCTGCTGCGTTCGACCGCCACGAAATGAAACTCACGGTCCTCTCGCCACGCGTCCTCGCTGCGCGCGGCCGCCTCGCGGCCGCCGTCCAGGCTGGGCTCGCGCGCCCACGGCATCCATGGCAGCAGCTCTGGACGTGAGTCGAGGATCGCCTGGTGGAGCGCCTCGGCATGGGCGCTTGAAACGGGCTTGAGCCAAAGGCGCTCTGTTTCCAAGCGGGCACGCCCGACCATCACAAACGCATTCTTCGGGATCGCTGCGACGATGTCGAGAACCGACCACGTGTTCCTACCACCTGATGAGAGCGCCCAAGCGCCCAAGAGACCAGGCGCGACAACCGGGATAACAGCCCGCTAGTTGGTCGGCGTGTCGTTAGTGGCTGCGCTTCTCCTTCGACAGCTCCACGAGGAGCTCAGCCAGCCGGTCGTTGGTTTCGGTCGCCCCCTTCTGCATGCCGGACTGCACCATGCCGTCGCGATCTTCGACCGACTGGAAGACGGATTGCTGCACCATCCTGGTTTTGCCCCCTTGGTCCTCCAGCGTCATCGTCTCGAGTGCGACGTGTCCAGGCACGCCTTCAAACTCGAAGGTCTGCACCACGCGATTGGGCGCATCAATCAGGTGATAGACGCCGTGGAACCCGTACTCGTTGCCGCCGGAGTCCACGTTGATGAATCGCCACGAGCCTCCCGACCTCACTTCCATATTGTCGACCTTGGTCGAGTGGTCCCTCGGCCCCCACCACTTCGGTATGAGGTTGGGATCTGTCATCGCCTTGAACACGAGCTCGCGCGGCGCATCGAACACTCGCGTCATCGTCATCGCGTGCGTCCCCGGCTTGATGATGAACTCTGTTTCCGCCATCGTCGGTGCCACCTTCCCACGGTTACGGTCGGTCATCACTCTTTCGTCTCCTTCTGTGTTTCTTCCAGGTACTCGCCCAGCCGATCGAAGCTCTCCTCCCAGATTTGCCGGTAGCGCTCCACCCAATCCGCGACTTCTTTGAGCCGGGCCGGCTCGAGCCGACAAGGGCGCCACTGAGCTTTGCGTCCCTGCGTGATCAGCCCCGCGCGCTGCAGCACCTTCAGGTGTTTCGAAACACCCGGAAGGCTGAGCTCGAACGGCTCCGCCAGCTCGGTCACCGACTTTTCGCCCGAGGCGAGGCGAGCGAGGATCGCCCGCCGGGTGGGATCCGCCAGGGCGGCGAACGTGACGCTCATCTGATCGATTGCCATATCGTACTTTCCTATCTAGCTAATTAGCTAGATAGAAGAATATGGCTAAGAGGGCCTTTCTGTCAACTCCAGCTCCGAACGCCCGAAACGGTCGGCCAGGAACCGGCCATGCGCACGCAGGCGGTCAAGGTCCAGCTTCGTCACAGCATCGGCCACGTCCACCATCTCCCGGTCGAGCAGTGCCAGCTGCTCCAGAAGGATTTCGAGTGCGGTCTTTCCATCGGACTGCCGCCGGCTGGTCGCGTAGCCCGCCGGCAGACGCAGATAGGCCTGCAGAGCGGTGGGCATGTAGTCGGTCGCCGTGCGCAGCACGACGAACAGCTCGGGCGAGTGCGCCGCCAGGCGCGCCTCGCGACTGAGAATGTCGAGCACGTTCTGACGGATCGACGCGACCCCATCTTCGACTTCTTTGGGCACGCGTCTGTGGATGCTGGCAAGGGTCGAATCCAACGACGAGCGGACAACCGCGTCCTGGGCGCTGAATGAATCCTCGAGCTCCAGCTTTCGGCCCCTGGGCACCAGGTACTCGGCAGCCACTCGCACGGCCACGACCGCGACGCCGGTCCCGACCGCCACCAGTGCTCCCCGACCGATGGCGGCGACAGCAAGCGCGGCCAGGACGGCCACGCCCAGACCCCATGGGTCGGTGATCGCTCGCCTGAGCCTGAAGTCAGAAATTGGAGAGGACCGCAGTGAACACCTGCCTGATCAGCGCGGGGTTGCTGGCGTCGTATGAGCTTGCCTGAGAAGCCTCGGCGATCTGTCGGAGCACGTCGCGATTCGCATCCACCCCGTAGGCGATGGTGAAGACCCTCACCGAGGACTCGGCCGGCTGGCTCGACTCGGTCTTGGTGAGATTCCCCAGGGCACTGGTCCCCGAAGCATTGTCGGCGCCGTCGGTGAGGACGACCATGGCGGTGATGTAGTTGGGGTTGACCAGCTTTTTCATCTGGTCGAGACCCGCCCCGATCGTGCTGTACAGGAGCGTTCCGCCCCCAGGCGCCAGGCTCGTGACCGCCCCTTTCAGCCTGGCTCGCTGCGTGGCCACGGTCCCCACCGGCACCACCTCCTGGTACTGGTCGGAGAAAGACCAAAGCCCGACCTGGTCGGCGTCACCGATCTGGTCCAACGCGGCCAGGAGGGCGGCTTTGACCAGGCCCAGCTTGGTCGTCCCGGTGCCAGGCACCTGGTCGTCCATCGACCCCGATGTGTCGACGATCACCAGCACGCGAGCCGGCTTGCGGACCTGCCACCAGGACAGCTGCAGTTTGTCGAGCACCGAGCTTGGCGGTGGCTTGATGACCACCGCTGGTTGGCCCGGCACCAGTCCGTTTGGCGGCTTGATGCTCGGTCCGGCGCTTCCCTGCGCGTCGCGGTACCCGGCGTCCTGGATCATGTGTTGCCGGGCTGGCGCCAGCAGGAACTTCAGCAGGTCTGCCGCCGCGTCCTTCTGAGCCTGGCTCACCCAGGCGCCGTTGAGCACGACGAACGGGTTGTCGGAAATCAGGGTTCCCTCCCGGGGGTAGATCGCAGCGAGCGGCACTTTCGGCGCGGCATGCTTGCCGGCAAGGGCTGGATCCCCGGTCGGGTTTCCGCTGTTGTAGGCGAGCACCTGCCGCTCCTCGAGCGCAACCGCCGACACGTAGCTGAGGCTTGCCCCCGCGTCGTCAGCCCGCTGCAGGTTGAACAGGAACGTCGACGTCGAAACGCCGTAGTGGACGGTCGCCCGCTCGACGCCTTTGACGAACGCGACAACTCTCGGGTTCGTGAGATTCACAGCAGTGAGGTCCGCGGAAATCCCTGTGGCCGCGAAGTAAGCGGCGATCAGGGCGTGCAGGCCGGTGGTCGAGATCAATGGATTGGTCTTGCCGAGCCGGAGCGTTCCCCACTCGGGGTGGCCTACTCCAGCCTTGCCCCACCCGGCCGGGTCGAGTCCGATGGCGACCAGGTCGGTGAATCCAAGCGGCCTGTCCGGCCACCCAAGTGCTACGGCCATCGGGCGCGGCATCGCGACCACGAACGGGCTCTGGGCAAAGCTCGGGCTCGAATCAGGCAGGACCGAGGCTGTAAGTGTGGCTTCCCGCGCCCGCACCAGGCTCACCCAGCTGCTCGCCCCGGGTAGCCACAGCTGTGGCGGTTGACCATCGAGCTTGGCATCCCAACCTCGCGCGAGGGCGTCGGCTGCCTCGCCGGCCGACTTCGGCAGGACGCGAACGTCCACGCATCGCCCCCCGACTGTCGGGCTGGTGGCGTCGTACTTGGCGACCAACGTCGCGATCAGAGACAGGTCGTCTGGCGGAACGGCAGCGACCACACCCGTGCAGCCGGCCCGGGGCTGGCCGAGGATCAGGCTCGCCGGCGCCTGCTCGGGCTTCTGCACACCGGTCAACGCCAGGAGCGAGACGAGCACGACGGCAAATCCAGCGGTTACGGAAAGAGCCCTGAGGTTGGCCGGGCGCCAGCGCATGGCAGCATCATCCGCGGCAGGCGTCTCATTGTCACTCTCATCGCGGTCTCAAACTGGCGCGGCTGAGCCTGCAGGTCAGATCGTCCGACACCTCATCCGCAGGCGAACTTCACCTGTCTACGCCGGGCGACCGATAACACGACTGGAAACGGCGTTGGCCATCGCCTCTAGGTCCTCAAACTTTGCAGCTTGTCCTTCGCGGAATGCCGACTCAAAGGCGGCATCGTCAAGTCGCGAATGAATAGCGTCGAGGTCAGCCCGACGGACTAGCTGGTCCGCTGGGGAAAGCACAGTGTGGGTTGACTCCAGACATCCATCGACGGCCCCCAACAACCGCGCAGCTTCAGCCGGCTCGCCCCCACGGAGCGCGACTGATGCCATTGCCGCGAGCCCGGCTGCGACGTCGGCTCCAGCGCCTAACCGCCACCGAAAGAGGCGACTCTCCTTAAACCTCGCGGAGGCGAGCGCGAGCTCTCCAGAGTGGAGGGCGACATGCCCCAGGTTGTGCAGGGCCCACCCGACGAGCATGTCGTCGACCAGGTCGCGACCGGTAGCCAGGGCTTGCTCGAACAACGGCGCCCCGCGAGCCGGATCGCCTTCACATCGATGGGTCTCGCCAAGGCTGACGAGTGCGAGCGCGATCGTGAACGCGTTGTCGGGTTCGAGGCGCTTGCGGATGGCCAACGCCTCCTCAACGTAGGCTCGTGCACTGGCGTAATCGCCATCGATGCAGGCGAGCCGGCCGAGGGTCAGGAGCGGGCTGGTGCTCAGCGCAAGCTCGCCCAGCTGCCTGGACAGGGTCAGGCTCTCGGTGAGCCCGCGGCGCGCGGTCTCAATGTCCCCGCGCTGGAAGGCGGCATCGCCCGTGACGAACAACACCATCGCGATTCCCCATTGCTCGCCCAACGCGTCGAAGAGAGCACGAGACTCGATCGCCGCCTGCCCGGAGACCTCCGGATCACGGGCCCTCACCACCATCATCAACGCGTAAGCCAGCTCACGCTTTAGACCCAGCGCGCGAAACAGCCGGATTGACTCCATGGCGAGCGGGACTGCACCCTGCCGATCACCCTGCATGCCGGCAAGATTCCCGGCAGCCAGAAGAGCACGAGCACGCCCAAGCGTCTGCGCGGCCGGATCGCTCATGGCGAGTGCTGCCGTCACGATCTGTCGAAGATCGCCAACCCGACCGCGGGCACCCATGGCTGCGCCCAACATGGAAGCGCTGAGGAGAAGCTGTTGGTCGATGCTGTCCGGCTCCGCCTGGAGCCACTCAAAAGCAGCGCGCATGTTCTCGTACTCGAGGCCCGCGGCAGCGAATTGAAGGAGGGCCATGTCGTATTTATTTCGCGCCTGCGTGGAAGGCGCGGACCGAGTCCATATCAGCATTTGGTCTGCGTAACGGAAGAAATGCTCGAAGTGTCGCTGGCGAAGAACCGCCGCCTCACCGGAGTCGACCAGCTTCTCCCGGGCATACTCGCGGATCGTCTCGAGCATCGTGTAGCGCGTGACCCCGCCGCGATGCAGCATCACGACGAGCGACTTGTCGACGAGGTGCGCAATCAGCTCGAGGATTGCATCGCGCTCAATGCCCTCTCCTGCGCAAACGGCTTCGGCCGCCTCCAGGGTCCAGCCCCGAACAAAGATGGACAGCCGCCGAAGCAGGAGACGCTCAATCTCGGTGAGAAGGTCGTAGCTCCAGTCGATGAGCGCGCGCAGAGTCTGTTGTCGCGCGACCACGGTTCGCCCGCCGCCCGTAAGGAGGCGGAACCTGTCGTCGAGCCGCCGTGCCACCTCGGCGACAGAGAGGACTCTGACGCGAGCAGCTGCCAGCTCAAGCGCGAGCGGTACGCCGTCCAGACGGCGGCAGATCCGCACAACATCGACTGCGTTCTCCTCCGTGAGGTTGAAGCCAGGCTGGTATGCGGAGCACCGGTCCACGAACAAGCTGATCGCCTCGTATTGACGTAGTTCGTCGAGCGGCGGGAGCTGGTCGCGGTCGGGAAAGCGAAGCGAGGGCACGGGCATGAGCGCCTCGCCAGGAACGTTCAGGCCCTCGCGGCTCGTGGCGATAGTGGTCAGCAGGGAGCATGAGCGGAGCAGCGCATCGGCCAGCTCCGCGCACGCACCGATGAGGTGCTCGCAGTTGTCCAGCACCAGCAGGACGTTCCGCTTGCGGAGCGACTCGACGATCATCTCGACCGCAGGGCGGCCGGGCCGTTCACCGACGTGCGCCGCGGCAGCAATCGCGGGACCCACCCCCGCTGGGTCGGTGACGGACGCAAGCTCGGCCAGCCACACCCCGTCGGGATAGCGCTCGAGTAGGTCCGCGGCGAGGTGGAGCGCGAGCCGGGTCTTACCGCTGCCGCCCGGCCCGGTCAACGTCAACAGACGCGTTGTCTGGAGGCGCGCCACCGCGCTTGCGAGCTCACGCTCTCTTCCCACGAAGCTAGTCGTCTGCGTCGGAAGGTTGTTTGGAGTCGAGTCAAGACTCCGCAGAGGGGGGAAGCTCTCGGGCAGCCCGTCGATCAGGAGCTGGTAGACGCGCTGCGGCCGCACGAGGTCTTTGAATCGGTGCTCTCCAAGCTCGCGCAGGGTGAGGCCAGGGGCGAGCCCATCGCGGACGAGTGACTCGGTCGTGTCCGAGATTAGAACCTGGCCACCATGGGCCGCGGCGGCTATGCGCGCGGCCCGGCTCACCTCAAAGCCGACGTAGTCGACACCGCTCGCGGCGCTTGCGGGCCGCGCCTCGCCGGTGTGAAGTCCCATCCGCACCCGCACCGACGCCTCGTGCGGCCACGCGGTTTCGTGCAGGCGCCGCTGCATCTCCGCCGTGGCGGCCACCGCCTCGCTTGGACTGGTGAAGACGGCGAAGAAGGAGTCGCCCTCGCTCCGGACCACAAACCCGCTGTGCTTGTCCAGCGCTTCGCGAATGATGCCGGTGTGATGCTCGAGAACTGATTCCCAGCGGTCGGCGCCAAGCGTACGGACGCCGTCGCTCGAGCCTTCGATGTCGGTGAAGAGCATGGTCACGGTTCCCGCTGGTGCCTCGGCGCGGGTTGCCTTCACGGCCGCATTCTATGGCTGGCCACACCGCACCAACCGGTTCACAATCCATTCGTGGGGCCGGAGCTGCGAACGCCGCTCTGTCAGGCACTCGGCATCGAGTACCCGATCTTTTCCGCCGGCTTCGGCTCCGCCGCCGTACCGGAGCTTGTGGCTGCCGTGTCGAACGCCGGAGGCCTTGGGGTGCTCGGCGCCAGCGGAATGGACCCAGGTGAGATCAAGGGCCGCATCGCAAGGACCCGAAAACTGACGCGGCTGCCTTTCGGAATCAACTTCATCATCGACGAGGAAAGCGACGAGGACCACGCCTTCTTGCTCGACCAGATGGCCACTGCAACAGCCCAGCGTGCCGCGGTGGTGGTGCTCTTCTGGGGTGATCCGGCTCCGTACGTCGAGCTCGCCCGCGGCAGTGGAGTCAAGACCTTCATCCAGGTCGGATCAGTCGAAGAGGCAAAGGCCGCAGCCGATGCGGGCGTCGATGCGGTCATCGCCCAGGGCGTCGAGGCTGGCGGCCACGTCAGGGGGACCACATCGATCTGGGACCTCCTGCCGGCGACCATCGACGCGATCGACCCCGTGCCGGTGCTTGCCTCCGGAGGGATCGGCGACGGCGACGGAGTGGCGCGCGCGTTGCGGGCCGGCGCGCAGGGCGTTTCACTCGGGACGCGCTTCGTCGCCAGCGATGAAGCCTGGGTTCATCCGGCCTACAAGTTGCGAATCGTGCAGAGCACTGCCGAGGACACGGTCTACAACGAGCTGTACGACGTCTGGTGGCCCCGCGCCCCGCACCGGACGCTGCGCAACAAGACGTTTGCGGAATGGGACGCGGCCGGACGGCCGCCGACAGGAAAACGCCCCGGCGAAGGGATATCGATCGGCAAGCGGAAGTTGTCTACGGGAGAGGTTGCCGAGTGGCCCCGATACGCAATTGGAAGCGTGCCGCCTGACTTTGACGGTGACGTCGAGTACGCGCCGCTCTGGGCCGGCGAATCCTGCACCGTCGTGAATGACATCAAGCCCGCAGGTCAGATCGTCCGCGACCTCGTCCGCGACGCCAAAGCAGCGCTGCGCGGTTAGCATGCCCACTCTGCAGGGCGCGCATGTGACGCTGCGGCCGGCCGCTACGGCCGACATTCCGGAGCTGGCCCGGATCCGTTCTACGCCCGAGGTGCTTCGGTGGTGGCGTGGCGGCGAGGAGATGGTCGCGTCGGTCGCCGAGGACCTCGCCGAAGAAGGAACTGAAACACTTGTCATCGAGCACGACGGCCGGGTCATCGGCGCGATCCAATGGCATGCCGAGGAAGAGCCCGACTACCGCCACGCGGGCATCGACCTCTATCTGGATCCAGCAGTCCACAGTCGCGGACTCGGCGCCGACGCCATCCGCACCCTCGCGCGCCACCTGATCGCAGACCACGGCCATCACCGGCTGGTCATCGACCCCGCCGCCGACAACACCGCTGCGATCAGGTGCTACTCCAAGGTCGGCTTCCGGCCGGTAGGCGTGATGCGCAACTACGAAAGGGGAATGGACGGCGCCTGGCATGACGGCCTGTTGATGGACCTGCTCAAAGACGAGCTGATCGACTAGCTCAAAGTTCGCGCAGGCGCGAGTGGAGCAGGTCCTGCTCGGCGGCGTCGTCCGGGTCCGCGATCTGGCCGGCCGCGTGGAGCGCCGCCTGCATGGCGGCCGCGAGCTGGGCCGCCCTCCGTCGATCTCCATCCTCGAGTGCAACGAACGCCGCGTCGAGGAGCAGGTACGGTTCCAGTGCGTCGTAGTGGCCGGCTCGAGTGAGTTCGACGGCGCTCGCAAAGAGTTCACGCGCCCGGTCGAAGTGACCATCGTGCAGCTCGACGTAGGCGAGGTTTCTGTGCTCGGCCGCGACCATCCCCTCCTCGCCGAGCTCGAGGTTCAGCTCGATGCTCTCTTCATAAAGCACCCTGGCTTCGGAATAGTCACCACGCATCCGCACCGCGACGGCCTCGAGGTGGATCGGCATCCCTTCGAGCCGGCGATCGCCCGCGCGACGGGCCAACCCGCGCGCCTCAGCGGCCAGCGCCATGACGTGCGACAGGTCGCCACGGCGCAGTGCAACGCGCGCCAGCATCGAGAGACCGTCCACCTGGCCGCGGACCTCGCCGTCCTCGCGCGCCTGGCTCAACAGCTCGAGGGCGAGCGCTTCAGCCCGGCCGGTCTCCCCGCTCCGGAAGGCGGCAATCGAATCTTCGTAGATCCCCATCCGCCCACCTTAGTAAAAAATTGATAGGGGCGTGCCGTCGCATAATCCCAATCGTGGCGACTGCGCTCTCCCTCACGCACCTCGGCTCGCTCATGCGCGGTGTGCGGAGCGTAGACGAGGTCGGGGCTGACGAACGCGCCGCCTCCCTCGCCAAGCGCTCGATCAAGAAATCCTCGAAGCTCTGGGCGCTCGACCTCGCGGTCCGCTGCATGGACCTGACGACGCTCGAGGGCTCCGACACGCCCGGCAAGGTGACCGCGCTGTGCGCCAAGGCGATCCGGCCGAAGCCAGGCGACCCCACGATCCCGAGCGTGGCCGCGATCTGTGTCTNCCCCGCCCGAGTGGCGGACGCCGTCGAGCATCTGCGTGGAAGCCAGGTCAAGGTCGCGTCGGTCGCCACCGCGTTCCCCTCCGGCCAGAGCTTCACCTCGATCAAGATCGCCGAGACCGAGGAGGCCGTCCGCGCCGGCGCCCAAGAGATCGATATGGTGATCGACCGGGGCGCGTTTCTCTCGGGCGACTACCAGCGCGTCTACGACGAGGTGGTGGCCGTGAAGGAGGCTTGCGGAAGCGCGCACCTGAAGGTCATCCTCGAAACCGGTGAGCTTGGCACCTACGACGCCGTGCGCCGCGCAAGCATCCTGGCGATGGCGGCCGGCGCGGATTTCATCAAGACCTCGACCGGCAAGGTGCAGCCCGCGGCCACTCTTCCGGTGAGCCTGGTCATGATGGAAGCGATCCGCGACTTCGTGCGCGAGACCGGGCGGCCGGTCGGCTTCAAGGCGGCCGGCGGCATCCGCACCTCCAAGCAGGCGATCGCGTACCTTGTCCTGACGTACGAGACGCTCGGCGCGGACTGGATGACTCCGGATCGCTTGCGGCTGGGCGCTTCGACGCTGCTCAACGATGTGCTCATGCAGATCGATAAGGAACGCACCGGCGTGTACCAGTCCCCCGATTACTTCACCATCGACTGATGGCGATCACCAAAAAACAGTCGGCCGAGCTCGCGCGCCAGGTCTTCGAGTACGCGCCCGCACCCGAAGCCATCGACCACGTCAAGATCCAGCCGCGGTACGGCCTGTTCATCGGCGGCAAGATGGTCGAGCCGCACAGCAAGAAGCACTTTCCGACCATCAACCCCGCGACCGAGAAGAAGCTCGCCGAGGTTTCAGAGGCCGACGCGGCCGACGTCGACCGCGCCGTCAAGACCGCCGGCCGGGCCTTCGAATCGTGGTCGCACCTCCCGCCGTCGCGCCGTGCCCGCTATCTCTTCCGCATCTCGCGCCTCATCCAGGAGCGCGCGAGAGAGCTCGCCGTGGTTGAGACGATGGATGGCGGCAAGCCGATCAAGGAATCGCGCGACGTCGACATCCCGCTCAGCGCCGCCCACTTCTTCTATTACGCGGGCTGGGCGGACAAGCTGGAGTGGGCTTTCCCCAACCGCAGGCCGCGGCCGCTGGGCGTCGCCGGCCAGGTCATCCCGTGGAACTTCCCTCTCTTGATGCTCGCGTGGAAGATCGCGCCGGCGCTGGCCGCCGGCAACACCGTGGTCCTTAAGCCCGCGGAGACTACCCCGCTCTCGGCGATGGTCTTCGCGGAGATCTGCATGCAGGCGGAGCTGCCGCCCGGCGTCGTCAACATCGTCACCGGCGCCGGCAAGACCGGCTCACTGGTCGTGGGCCACCCTGGCGTCAAGAAGGTCGCCTTCACCGGCTCGACCGAGGTCGGCAAGCTCATCCAGCGCACGCTGGCCGGAACCGGCAAGAAGCTCACGCTGGAGCTCGGCGGCAAGGCGGCGAACATCGTGTTCGAGGACGCGCCCCTCGACCAGGCGGTCGAAGGCATCGTGAACGGCATCTACTTCAACCAGGGCCACGTGTGCTGCGCGGGCAGCCGCCTGCTGGTCCAGGAGTCCATCGCCGAGCCACTGATGGAGAAGCTCAAGCGGCGCCTCGGGACCCTGCGTCTCGGCGACCCGCTCGACAAGAACACCGACATCGGCGCCATCAACTCTCGCGCGCAGCTCGAGAAGATCCAGGGCCTGGTCGAGTCGGGCGTGGAAGAGGGCGCGGAGCTCTACCAGCCCGAGTGCCGGCTGCCGGAGCGAGGCTTCTGGTTCCCGCCCACGCTCTTCACGAACGTCAGCCAGTCGTACCGCATCGCGCGCGAAGAGATCTTCGGCCCAGTGCTGTCGGTCCTCACCTTCCGCACGCCTGCCGAGGCGGTCGAGAAAGCGAACAACACGCCGTACGGATTGTCGGCCGGCGTGTGGACCGACAAGGGCTCGCGCATCCTGTGGATGGCCGAGCGCCTGCGGGCCGGCGTCGTGTGGGCGAACACGTTCAACCGTTTCGATCCCACGTCGCCATTCGGCGGCTACAAGGAATCGGGCTTCGGCCGCGAGGGCGGGCTGCACGGCCTCGCCGCCTACCTGGACTTGAACTAAATGGAAGTCCGCAAGACGTACAAGCTCTACCTAAACGGAGAATTTGTGCGCTCCGAGTCGGGACGCGCGTACCGGCCGGACGGAAACGTGAACGTCCCACGCGGCTCTCGCAAGGACCTGCGCGACGCAGTGCGCGCCGCGCGCTCTGCTTTTTCAGGATGGTCGGGACGAACCGCGATGAACCGCGGCCAGATCCTCTACCGCGCCGCCGAGATGCTCGACAGCCGCAGCGCGCAGTTCGTCGAGCTGCTCAGCGGTGGCGCGGCGGCCCGGCGCGAGGTCGAGCAGTCGGTCGAGACGCTGGTCTGGTACGCGGGCTGGACCGACAAGCTGCCCCAGTTCGCCGGGACGGTCAACCCGGTCGCGGGTCCGTACTTCAACTTCACGCTCCCGGAGCCGACAGGCGTGGTCGGCATCGTCGGGCCTGACGAACCGGCGCTGGCCGGGCTCGTGCGGCGCATCGCGCCTGCTCTGTGCGGCGGCAACGTGGTCGTCGCGCTCACGCCCGAGTCGCGGCCGCTGCCGGCTCTCACTCTCGCTGAGGTCTTCGCGACCAGCGACTTTCCGGCCGGAGTGGTCAACGTGCTCAGCGGGCAGCGCAAAGAGCTCCTGCCCTGGCTCGCCGCTCACATGGACGTCAACGCGATCGACGTCGCGGGCTGCACCCCGGAGGAGGTCAAGGAGGTCGAGGCCGCCGCGGCCGACAACGTCAAGCGTGTGATAAAAGTCGCACCCGACGAGGCGAGCCCGTATCTGATCACGGCCTTCATGGAGCTGAAGACCGTGTGGCATCCCATCGGGGTCTAAAATCCAGAATGCATGGCTGAGGTGCTGACCAAGCCGATCCCGGTCAAGAGTCTGGGAGCGAGCGCCGACAGGCCCGGCGCTGGCAAGCCGATGATCAGCTCGACTCGCATCGCGCGGCGCGTCCGCCGGCTTGGACGCCAGATCTCAGAGACCTACTCCGACATCGAAACGCCGCTGGTCATCGTCGTGATCCTCAAGGGCGCGACCGTCTTCGCCGCCGACCTGCTGCGCAGCTTGAGCATCCCCGCCGAGCTCGAGTTCGTTCGCGCTTCGAGCTATCACGGGGGCACGACGAGCAGCGGCCGGCTCCAGCTGGCTCATATGGTCGACGGGACGCTGGTCGGCCGCCACGTGCTGCTGGTCGAGGACATCGTCGACTCCGGCCTCACCGTCAATGTCATCGCCAAGCGCATCAAGCGCCTCGGCCCTGCATCGCTGCGTATCGCAGCCCTGCTCGACCGCCCGGCGCGGCGCGTGGTCGAGGTGAAGATCGACTTCTGCGGTTTCGTAATTCCAGATCGATTCGTGATCGGCTACGGCCTCGACTACGCGGGCCTCTATCGCGAGCTGCCTCACATCTATTCGCTGACATAAGCGCATATCTCGGCTGGAAGAAAGCCGAGCTTCACTCGCATCTCGATGGTGCGGTGCGTATCTCGACCGCCGAAGAGCTGTCAGGCCGAAAAGGACTTCGGATGGTGGCTCCACACAATTGCCCCAGCCAGGCCGACTACATCAAGTATTTCGACGACGCGATCGCCGTCATGCAGACGGAGGCGGCGCTCGAGCGCATCGCGTACGAGCTGTGCGTGGATTCGGCCGCGGAGAACATCGACTACCTGGAGGTCCGCTGGGCGCCCCGGCTGCACCTGCGCAGCGGTCTCAGCGTGTCGGAGGTGATCAGCGCAGTGCTCGCGGGGCTCGAGGCGGCGCCGATGAAAGCGGTGGCGATTGTCTGCGCCATGCGACACCACACCCCGGAAGACAATGTCGCGCTCGCGCGCGAGGCCGGTCGCTTCGCGGGACGCGGGGTGGTCGGCTTCGACCTCGCGGGCGACGAGGTGCGCTACCCGGCCTCGCCCCAGCGGCCGGCGTTCGAGGCCGCGCGTGCCGCGGGCCTGCGTCTCACCTGCCACGCCGGTGAGGCCGGCGACCCGTCCAGCGTGGAGGAGGCGCTCGGCCTTGGGGTGGAGAGGATCGCGCACGGCGTGATCGGCGCTCGCGAGCCGCGCATCGTCGAGCGCATCAGGTCCGAGGGAGTGGTGCTCGACATGTGTCCGACCGCGAACTGGAAGTGCAAGGCGGTGCCGAGCCTGGGCGAGCACCCGCTGCCTCGACTGGTGCGCGCCGGCGTTCGCTGCACGATCAGCACCGACTCACGCACCGTCGCCGCCACCACGCTCAGCCACGAGTTCGAGCTGGCCTCGGCGATGGGGATGAGCGACGACGAGCTCCTTCAATGCAGCAAGAACGCCTATGCGGCTGCTTTCGGAGACGCATCGCAGCACAGCTGAGCTTTCCCAGGCGCCCCGCTACCGAACTCTCTTAGCGTGGCCTGGATCAGAACGCGCGCCCTTGCTGTAGGTCACTTGATCAAGATCGAGACTGGTTGAGTTAAACCACTCGGCAAAAGTCAGTTCCTCGAACAGCACAGCACGACTGTCATCTTCATCGAGAAGGTTACGGAAGTCCTCGGGCATCGACCCTTGCAGAGCCTCGAATGCATCCTCTCCGACTCGCCGATCAACATCGGCAGCCATGATGGCGAGTACGACTACCTTCGGACGCCCAAGCAGTATTCGCCAATCCTGAAAATGAGCAGCGTGCTTCACATTCGTAGCCTCCGCAAGAAATTCGATTAACGGACGCTGAAGCGAATCGACAAGAGCAGTTGGAACAGGTCGACGTTCATAACGATCTCCCAGTCGCAAGCAGAAGTTGCGTCTTCGGTCGACATCCATAACGTGATGGCCATCAATCGTCCGTAAAACATCTTTTGGCATGTATGCGTGCGAGCGGAGATCTGCGATCCACGCTGAATCCCCCGCGTCCTGAATTGAAAAATATCGAGGCGAGGCCTTCCTGATGCCCGTCAACTCGTCTCGATCCGTGGTTCTCCGGGCTCGAATCAACTCCACCAGCGGCTCTTTGCGAATTGTTTGGAGTAGATCGCATTTCTGTGTCGAGATCAAAAATCCGGGCTCTTCGCCAACAACCGGTTCGACTCGGTAGTTGAAGTCAAGATACGGATCCTCAGCAGTAGGCCGGGCCTTTCCGGATCTCGACGATACCTCTCGCAGAATTTCATCGTGAGCGAGTGCTGTACCCGCGACCAAGTCCGCGTCAGCGGGGCGCAGAAACCATCCCTGATCTATTCCACGCTCCAACACGGAATCCAGAATGGCGGCTTCCTCGTCATCTGTCAGCGCCACAAGCCGACGGCCGACCACCGTGCCGACCAGGCTTGCGCCACCTCCCGTCGTGTCCTCCGCCTGTTCGCCAATCGTCATTCAACGCCAGCGTCGGCGCTCCGGCGCCGCTCCCTCATCCCTGCTGATGCGTTCAACAATTCGTCACGTGACAATCGGGCCGATCGGGCGAGGCTCGTCGCATGCGAGTCTCGGTCCGACAGGAGGCTAACTAGATGATCAAAACGGCGCCGGACTTCGGTGGAATCCCATGTAACAATCGCGCTAAATAGGCTCTTGTGGTCAAACTCCGCAAGCGGCATTAAGAGGGCGGCGCGAACCTGGTGAGGATCGTTGCCAGCCATGGTGGCGAGACGCTCTACGTACGAATGAACGCTCCGAATCCGGGCTTCATCTTCAGAACTACGACTTGCCCCACTAATCAAGTTGTAGAACTGCCGACGGCCCACTCCGCACATCCGAGCGATATCGTGGATTGGTAGGTCGACTCTTCGTCGGAGGTCGGCAACTACTGAGGCCAACGATTGGAGCTCATTGCTTGGCGTCGTGGCGATCAACTCCAGAGTCGCGAACCATCCTGGAGGCGCATTTGTTGTAATGAATAGCTCTCGGTTCGAAGCAGACGACCACCGCACAAGGTCCGGTAAGCCTTTCGCCTCGATCACAAGAGCGGAATATGTCGCTCCGCTTAGTAGGAAGTCAGTCTGGTCAACTTCCGAGCCGGGGAGGAAAATCCAATCAACGAGGCTCCTGCCAGTCCACTGGTCACTACTTGCTGTCAGCCCTAGCGCCGCCGCCGGATAAGGATGCTCGCCGTAAGAAAAGCGGCACCGGAACTTACCCACGCTTCCTGATAGACGCAGCGCTTCACTAGGAAACTGGGGATTAGCTCCGACCTCGACGCCCGTTGTGGACCGAGGTAGAAATTGTTGAAGCTCAGTCACGTTTAGCTACGCTTGCTTCATTCGGCTCAAACGACTTGTAAGCGTGGTCAGTAATACACCATCGGAAAATCTCATACAAACCATTGTTGAAGCTCGCGAGCGCTCCGAGGTTGCCGTCAACGGACAGCTCCCGCTTCACTTCGTCGTAGTAGTCGAGATCGAGAATGTAGACTCGCGTCCCGTCGACTTTTACCACGTAGCCGTGGCGCAACGTGCAGTTACCGTCAGTCTGTTTTAGACGTAACTCCTGCAAGGACAGCTGCAGGTTTGTCAGTCGTGGATGCGAGCCGACAGGGGCAATTAGCTCCGGGTTGATCATCTCGCGCATCCGAGGAAGCGCGTCTGTGGGCGGCATGTCAATCTCGTTAATAAAGCGCAAGCCGAAACGATCCTGGTATTTGATGCCAAGTACTTCGACAGCGTCGCCCACGACTTTGTGCCAGCGCGTCGCAAACGCCTCGTAACCGGGGAACTTACTGCTCTCCAACGCCACGCTGTCCGACGAGACACTAACTGCCCATGCTCCATCAGTCGACCGGAACTGGTAGAGCCTCTCTGCTTCAGGGGATTGCCTTATTACCCCGGGCCCTATTAGGAATTCCTGGACTTCGCCAGGAACGTACTCGGGATAAAGCGCTCCGAGACGTTCTTGTAGTGGCCGAACCTGTGCACTCGAGACTCCAAGTATCTTCGGGAACTTGAGCTGGCAAACAACCGAGCGTAGGGGCGACTTAGCCAGTATCGGATGCCGACCGTAGGCCACGATTGCACATAATACTGCACATTCAGGGGGCAAGTACTTAGCATCCGTTTCGTGAGTTGGTCGGCCGAACGTTCAGGAAAGAATCCAAAGCGATTAGGACTCACACGACTGCCAAACCTAGGGCGAAGCGATGCCGATCCTAGCCACCATGCCCGCTATAGCGGGCACCGGCGGTAAACGCGACCCCTAGGACCCCGTCCCGAACAGCCGGTCTCCGAAGTCGCCCAGGCCCGGCACGATGAACGCCCGATCGTTCAGCCCCTGGTCCAGCGCGGCCGTGAAGATCTGTACCTCCGGGTGGCGGTCCTCGATCACCTTCACACCTTCTGGCGCCGCCACTACGCACACCATGCGCGGGTCGCGCCCACCGGCCTCTTTGATCAGGTCGAGCGCCTGGGCGGCCGACCCGCCGGTGGCGAGCATCGGGTCGAGCAGCAGCGGAACCTTGCCCTCCAGCGACGGCAGCTTCTTGTAGTAGATGCGCGCGACGGCGGTCTCCTCGTCGCGCTCAAGCCCGATGTAGCCGACGCTCACGCGCGGCAGCAGCTCCAGCACAGGCCCGAGGATGCCGAGGCCGGAGCGAAGGACCGGGATCGCGACCACTTCAGCGGCGATCGAGACTGCCGGTGCTTCCGTCAGTGGGGTGAGCACCTTGCCGTGCCGCACCGGGAGGTCGGCCGTGGCCTCGTACAGCAGGAGGGTGATCACCTTGCGCGCCAGCGACCTGAACTCATCCGGCGCAGTCGAGCGGTCGCGCAGTCCGCGCAGGCTGTCCAGGACGAGAGGGTGGCTACTTACCTTTAGCGGCACGATCGTGCTCGATCAAACGCCGGACGGCGTCCACCGCGACCTTCAGCATGCGGTCCATGTATGACGGGTCGAGGTGATGGATCTCTCCCGCGCCGAGCTCATCCACGCACAGGTTGATCGTGCCCGCACGCAGCTTGCGCACACGCGCCACTACGAAGAGCGTCGACGACTCCATGTCGTTGCTCAGCACGCCCGCCCGTGACCACATCTCCAGCTCGTCCCGCAGGTGCGGACGCGGCATGGTGTCGGGCACGAGGTCGGAATAGAGCGCGTCGACGCTGCGGATGATGCCGACGTGGTGTGGCACGCCGGACGCCTTGGCGGCGTCGACGAGCGCATTGGTCACGTCGAGCGAGGCGACCGCGGGATACTCGGTCGGCACGTAGCCGTTGGGCGTGCCCTCGCTGCGCACGGCTCCGAGCGCGATCACGAGGTCGCCCATCTTGATCTCGGGCTGCGCCGCGCCACAGGTCCCGACGCGCACGAACGTGTGCACCCCGAGCTCGCTCAGCTCCTCGACCCCGATCGCAACCGACGGGCCGCCCATGCCGGTCGACATGGTCGACACGGGCACTCCGCCGATGGAGCCGGTGAACGTGCGGTACTCGCGGCTGAACGCAACCTCGCGCGCGTCATCTAAGTACTTGGCGATCATCGGCGTGCGGCCGGGGTCGCCGGGGACCAGCATGTAGTCGCCGACCTCGCCCTTGGCCAGCCCCACGTGGTACTTCTTCGCACCTGTCACGGCCACCAAGCCGAAGTCTAATCGGCCTTGGTTACCCCGT
>JGI12635J15846_10001878_pt1 | contig 18322 bp, 12 predicted proteins | sample BlaSpr_A8_OM2_M2_FD_15846 | JGI IMG/M metagenome (IMG submission 15846) | reverse complement strand
CCCGCCGCTTCATGGGAAGGGATGACCTGCTCTTCCAAAATGCATGTGAAACTTTGGCCGTGCTAGAGATTGGCGGCTGCCGTGCAATGGGTTTCCAGATAGAATGGCTTGTCTACAGACAAGGCTTGCCGGGCTAAAACCCGGCGCCTACGGGTGCTCTTAACCATGGATCTTCGATTTCAGAACGCGTTGCTGATTCATAATCCCAATGCGGGCACCGGCGGAAACGCGCGGCGGCGCTTGATTGACGAGGCGCGGCAATTTCTGTCGGAGAACGGTATTCAGGCGGAGCTTGCGGAAACGACCGGGCCGGGGCATGCAACGGAAATTGCGCAGAAAGCAACGCGTGACGGGCGCGAACTGGTGATTGCCTGCGGCGGCGATGGCACGTTGAATGAAGTGGTGAACGGCCTTGCCACAGCGCAAAATGGCCACCGCGTTCCGTTGGCCCTCTTGCCGGGCGGGACGGCGAATGTCCTGGCGAAAGAGCTGAACCTTCCGTGGGATATTCCAGGTGCCGCGAAACATCTGTTAAATGCCGACGTGCGCGAGATTGCGCTGGGCCTGGCGAAACCGCTGGAGCAACCGGAGAAGTCGCGCTATTTCCTGAGCCTCTCTGGCTGCGGGCCGGACGGCATGATCGTCTACTCCGTGGATCTAGGATTGAAAGCGCGCGTGGGGATTCTGGCGTACTGGTGGCAAGGGGTGCGCGAGGTGCTGCGCTATACGTTTCCAAGGTTTCGCGTGCGCACAGGCGACCGCCAGATGGAGGCGACACTTGTCGTGGTGGGGCGGACAAAAAATTATGGCGGGCCGTTCAAGATTACGGACCAGGCGGATTTGTTCGAGGACCAGTTTGAAGTGATGGCGCTGACGACGCAGAGCGGCCTGAAATATCTGAGTTACCTGCCGACACTCTGGATGGGAAACCTGCGCAAGGAAGAGGATGTGCATTTCTGGAAGGCGGATACGCTGGTGTGCGAGCCGCTGGATGCGAATCCGGTTTACGCGCAGGTGGATGGAGAAGCGCTGGCGCGCCTGCCGGTGGAATTTTCGATTGTGCCAAAGGCGCTGAAGTTGCTTGTGCCCCGGGAGAAAGTCGGCAGCACCATTGTTTCTTCGTTGAAACCCTGACCGTGGATCCTGCCACACACGCGTTAACATCGTTTGCATTGGCACGGGGAATTTTTCCGCGGCGGCCGTGGTGGTTTGTGTTGGGAGTGGTGATAGCGGGGACGATTGCGGATGCGGATCTTGTGTCGGCGGTCTTTGGGCCGGGGGCGTATCTGTTCGCGAGGTACACATTTACACATTCGATTTTGGGAACGGTGGCGGTGATTGCAGTTGCGGTTGGTGCAGCACGATTGTTGCGACCCAAGAGCGGCCCGTCCCGTAACCGCATCCGGGACGCAGAAAACGCGCTTCAGAAAGCGGCCGCTACAAAGGAGGCGGGGATCGCGACATTATTGATCGCGGCAACGATGGCGGCGGTGCTGCATGTGTTGATGGACGTGTGCACATCGGCGGGAGTGGCGTTGCTATGGCCTTGGCGCGTGACGCGGTTTGCGTGGGATTGGCTGCCGGGTGTGGACCTGTGGATTCTGGCGTTCCTGCTGGCGGGGACTTTGCTGCCGGAACTGTTTGGACTGGTCGGCTCGGAGATCGGGGCGAAAGACCGGGCGCCTCGCGGGCGCACCGGCGCGATTGCTGCATTGATGCTGGTGCTGATTTACGTCGGGGCGCGCGCGACATTGCACGGGAATGCGGTTGCGCAGCTCGATGCACACACGTATCGAGGCGAATCGCCACGCCGGTTGGCGGCGTTTGCGGAGCCGCTCTCGCTGGTGACATGGCACGGCGTGGTGGAAACGGCCACGCAAATTTGCACGGTGAGCGTGCCGGCAGTAGAAAGCACGCGGTTCGATCCAGAGAGCGCGGTGTGCGTGCACAAACCGGAGGATTCTCCTGCGCTGGCAGCGGCAGAGCAGACGGAGGCGACGAAGAAATTCCTGCAATCGGGGCGCTTCCCAAAGGCGAGCGTGGGAGCCACGGAAGATGGAACTGAAGTGGTGGTGCGGGAGGTGCGGAATTCCGCAGTAGCTGAGACGCGGTTCGCGGTGGCGGTGAGAGTTCTACTGGACCGCAATGGACAAGTGACAAGCCAGAAGATTCTCTGGGCGAGCGAAGTACATCTGCGGTGATTGGTTGGCTGGGTTCCGACCTTGAGCCACAATCCAAAGGACGCGACACCCAAGAGCACAGCCAGGAATGGCTGTGCCACAAGAGCTGTTACACGGATTGCCCGGGTTTGGGGCGGAGGATCAGGCGAGAAACCGCGTAGCTGACAAGGACAAATAAGACGACTACAACGGCGGCTTCCAGTTTGTGCTCCTTCAGGAACGGAAGCGCGTTGTTGCCGTAGCGGATCGCCAGATAGCCGATGCCGAAATAGCGAATGGCGCGGGCCAGCGAAACTGCGGACGTGAAACTCCAAAGCGGAACTTCGAAAACACCTGCGGCAAACACAAAAATCTTAAACGGCGTGGGCGGCGGCAGCAGGGCAGCGCTGAGGATGCCGACGAACCCATTTTTTTCGACCCAGTGACGTATGGCCGTGGCGCGCTCCCCGGCCTTGCGGTGAAAGAACGCTTCCCCACCTTTTCGAGCGATGAAATAGAGGAGCACACAGCCGAGGACCGATCCGGTTACGGCCATCAGCGCATACAGCGGCATGCGCGTGGGATGTTCGATGGAGAGTTCGATCAGCAGAAGATCGTTGATCACCGGAAAGGTGAGTACGGAAGAGTCGAGAAACGAAATGAGAAAGAGTCCCGGTGCGCCGAGTGCACCAGCAAAGCCGACGATTTTTTGTTTCCAGGTGTTGAGCTGGAAGGGCAAGAAGGCCTCCGAAAAGTGAAAATTAGTTTAACAGAGGCACGCTGCCGGTCAGAGGAGGGTTTGGATGGCTTCCGTGATGACGTCGTAGACCCGGTGAAGTTGATCGGGAGAAATAATGTAAGGCGGAAGGACGTAAACGACGTTGCCCAGGGGGCGAAGCAGGACACTGCGCTCGAGAAAGAAATTGTAAAACTTGGGGCGGAGAGCAGAGAGGTAACCAGGATCGTCAACACGGAGTTCGAGGGCGCCAAGGCCGCCGAGCTGGCGTGTGTCGCCGACCTGGTGGAAGTCGCGGAGTTGCGCGAGACGCTCGGCATGAATTTTGGCGATGCCGCGAATCCGGTCGAAAACGGGTTCGTCGTCGAAAATTTGAAGATTCGCGTTGGCAGCGGCGCAGGCCAGCGCATTCCCGGTGTAGGAATGCCCGTGATAGAAGGAGTGCAGTCGGTTCTCGCTGCGAAAAGCGGATTCGACGCGGTCGGTGCAAAGCGTGACGCCCATGGTCAGGAAGCCGCCGGTGATGCCCTTGGAGACGCACATGATGTCGGGCGAAATGTTGGCGAGATCGCAGGCAAACATTTTTCCGGTTCGGCCGAATCCGGTGAGGACTTCGTCGGTGATAAGAAAAACATCGTGCTTCGTGCAGAGCGCGCGGATCTTCTGCAGGAACTCGACCGGGTGAACGATCATGCCGCCGGCACCCTGGAGCAGGGGTTCAACGATGATTGCGGCGATTTTGTCGGCACGTTCGGCCAGCAAATGTTCGAACTGCTGGGCGCACTCGATGTGGCAGGTTTCACGCTTCAGGCCCACGGGGCAACGGTAGCAGTAGGCGGAGTGAACACGATGCACCGGATACCGCATGGACTGGAACGGCTGCGTGAAAGGCGATTCGTCGCTGACCGACATGGCGCCGGCGGTGTCGCCGTGATAGCCGTGCTCGAGCGCGACGATTTCGCGTTTTTCTGGCCGCGAAAGATTCTGGAAATGCTGCACGGCAAGCTTCAGGCCGACTTCCACCGCTGTGGAACCGTCATCGGAAAAGAAAAGGTGCGTGAGATCGCGCGGAACCCATTTGCGAAGCCGAGTGACAAGTTCTTCGGCGGCATCGTGCGTGAATCCGGCAAGGATAACTTGTTCGAGCTTGCGGCCCTGCTCGGCGATTGCTGCGGCGATTCGGGGATTTGCGTGGCCGTGGAGATTGACCCACCAGGAGGAGATGGCATCAATGATCTGGCGGCCGTCGGCGGTGTGCAGCAACGCCCCTTCGGCTTTCGTAACGCGAACGGGCGGTGGATCGAGAACGGAGTTGGAGAACGGGTGCCAGATTTGCAGCGGCGAGCTCATTGCGCAAAGGCTGAGCGGTCGAAGTGATTGAGGAAGACTTGCATCAGCGCGGTGCGGTGAAGATTCGGAAGCTTGGGAATCTCGCCGATGACGCGAACGTGCCCGAATTTTTCGATGGTTTCGCGGTTTTCGCGGTTCTGGTCGCCGATCAGAACGACGCCGTGAACAGGTAGCTCGGCGGCATGCAGCGCGGCGAGCGTGAGCAGTGTGTGATTGATGGTGCCAAGCCCGCTGCGAGCGGCAAGAATCACGGGAAGCTTGAACTTCACCATCATGTCGAGCATGAATTGCTTGGGATTGATCGGGACGAGGACACCGCCAGCCCCTTCGACAACGAGCCAGTCATTCATGAGACTCGACGGCAGGGTGATGCGATTCAAATCGATTTCGACACCGGCCCAGCGCGCCGCAAGATCCGGCGAAACCGGTGGAACGAATTTGTAGACTTCATCGAGCGTGCGGTCGGTGCCGATGCCCGCAAGGCGCATCACGGTGACGCGGTCGGAACCTTCGAGCGTTCCGGTCTGAATCGGCTTCCAATAGATCGCGTCCAGCGCTGCGCAAAGCAAGGCGGCAAGAGTGGTCTTGCCTACGCCTGTATCCGTACCCGTGATGAAGAAATGCCGCCTCATGCGTGCCTCGCCTGGGTAAGAGACGATTGACGTGAGCGCCAGGCAACCAGGCAGTGCACGAGTCGCGAAAGCTCTTCCTGCGAAATGCGCGTGGTGAGCGAAAGGCGCAAACGCGAGCCACCTTCGGGAACGGTGGGCGGGCGAATGCCGCGAACGGCGAAGCCCTCGCGCTGGAGATGCTCAGCGGCATCGAGAGTGGCGTCGTTGTGCCGGAGGACAACGGGAACAATCTGGCTGGCGGTGCCGGCGGTGTCAAAGCCTTCGGCTTGCAGGGCCGCGCGAAGAGTGGCAGCACGGTGGAGCAGCGATGCGCGATCCTCATCCATTCGTTCCGCCAGATGCATGGCCGCCCTGATCTGTGCGGCGAAGTACGGCGGCAACGCCGTCGAAAAAATAAACGTGCGCGCGTGATTTAAAAGATGCTCTTTCAAAACAGCGGGACCGCAAACAAACGCGCCAGCGGAGGCCAGCGCCTTACCGCAGGTGTGAATGACGGCGAGGACTTTGGAAGTGATGCCGGCGGCAGCGGCCAGTCCGTGGCCGGCGGGTCCATGAACGCCGGTTGCATGGGCTTCATCGAGAATCAGGGCCGCGTTATATTTTTCGGCAAGATTGGCAAGTTCGACCAAGGGTGCGATGTCTCCGTCCATGCTGAAAACGCTTTCGGTGACGATCACTTTGCGCCAGGGAGCGCCGGCCTCCTGACGAAGAGCGTCTTCGAGCGCGTTGAGGTTGAGATGAGGATAGATGACTTTGCGCGCGCCGGACAAGCGCATGCCATCAATCAGGCTGGCGTGGTTGAGCTCGTCGGAAAAAACGACGTCATCCTTGCCAACGAGCGACGAGAGCAAGCCAAGATTCGCGGCGTAGCCGGTGGTGAAAAAGAGCGCAGACTCCGTGCCGGCAAATTCCGCGAATTCATCCTCGAGATCACGCCACTCTTCCGTTTGCCCCGAGAGCAGGCGAGAGCCTGTACCGCCGACTTTTTCCGCGTTTCGCACGGCTTCGGCGACCTCTGCACGCAAACCGGGATGCTCGGCGAGGCCCACATAGTCATTGGAACAGAAATTGACGCCGCGAATTTCGACCAGGCTGCGGCGCTGGCTGCGGGCTTCGAGAGCGCGCAACCCCTGGTGCAGACGAGCTTTCCACGCGGATAGGACGTCAGACTGCATGCGGCTCAAGTGGCTTCATGCCCAGGCTTTGAAGCAAGAGCTCGTCTTCATCGACTCCGGGATTTGGCGTGGTCAGAAGTTTTTCACCAACAAAAATCGAATTGGCGCCGGCAAGGAAGCACAGCGTGACCGCTTCGGGCGAAAGTTGCTTGCGGCCCGCGGCGAGACGCACGCGCGAGGCGGGCATCAGAATGCGCGCTGTGGCGATGGCGCGAACCATTTCGAGCGGGTCGAGCGCCGGAACATGGGCAAGCGGCGTGCCTTCGACGCGCACGAGCATATTGATGGGAACACTTTCCGGATGCGGCTCCAAGGTGGCCAATTGGTGAAGCAGGCCGACGCGGTCGGTATCCTTTTCGCCCATGCCGAGAATGCCGCCGCAGCAAACGGTGATGCCTGCTTTGCGGACGGCCGCGAGAGTGCCGAGGCGCTCATCGTATACACGCGTGGTGATGATGGAGCCGTAGAATTCGGGCGAAGTATCGAGATTGTGGTTGTATGCGGTGAGGCCGGCGTCTTTCAGGCGGACAGCTTGATTCTCGGTGAGCATGCCGAGGGTGCAGCAGACTTCCATTCCGAGAGAAGAAACGCCGCGAACCATTTCGAGGACTTTGTCGAACTCGCGCCCGTTGGGAGCTTCGCGCCACGCCGCGCCCATGCAGAACCGGGTGACGCCACGGGAGGCTGCGTCTCGAGCAACGGATATGACGTGCTGCGGATCGAGAAGCCCCTGGCGCTCGACGTCGGCGTCATAGTGCGCGCTTTGCGGGCAGTACGCGCAATCTTCGGGGCAGCCTCCGGTTTTGATGGAGATGAGTTGGCAAGTCTGGACGCGATCGGGCGGATGGAACTGGCGGTGAGTGGTCTGAGCGCGGAAGAGCAGGTCTGGAAGCGGCGTGCGATAGATGGACTGGACTTCGGGTTTCGTCCAATCAAAGCGCAAGGCGTTTTCGGAATGGGTTGCGGTGGAAGTCCCGGTCGATTCGCGTGTCATTAGCTCGTTGTTCGCCTGGTCAGATTCAAATCGCAAGGGCTGAGTAAGCTCCACATATTACCACTGGTACCGGTTGCAAGCCATTTCGGAGAAGCGGGGTAGTGTAAGAGCGGCCCGTCCGCCTGAGGCGGACGGGCCCTACAAAAGGCTGAGGCGAAATGCGGCAGCGAGCATGTCAAAAAATTTGACCGGCTATTAGCGAAATGTTATAAAACATCGTTTCCGTCTTCCCTAGTTGCGCGGCACATAGTGTAGTGCCGGGGTGGTCCTGACCCGCTCTGGGTCTGAGGGGTTGCTGCGCCGGGGTGGAAGAGTTCCCGTCCTGTTTGAATCGCGGGGTTTCCTTGGGATTCAAGGAGATAACTCGCGCCGACCCTGGTTCGCTCCCGGGGTTGGGAGCACGACGCTCCTGATTGGACCGGACAGGTGTGTGAAGTTTCGCGGTGCCGAAGGCGCGGGCCGGCAGCGGCAGGGGTAAAGCGCCACGAGAAAAATGGAATATTGGGAGGAAAGTTCATGAGCGTTTTGTTGGACACGGCCAAGTCCACGGGTCTTGGAATCATCAAGAAGTTTGCAGCGGCGGCGGTATCCCTGCTGCTCGGCGGCGGCTTCCTGCCGGCGCAAGAAGTGGGCGGAGAAGCGAACCTGAAGCTGCCCGACCTGTCGCAAGTTTCGTTTTTGGGAGTTAATGGGCACCAGTTGCTGCTCTATGGAATTGTGATCTGCGTGTTCGGGTTGCTGTTCGGGCTGACGATCTTCACGCGGTTGAAGAACATGCCCGTCCACCGTTCGATGCGGGAAATTTCGGAACTGATCTACGAAACGTGCAAGACCTACCTGATAACGCAGGGCAAATTCCTCCTGTTCCTGGAAATTTTCATCGCTGCGGTGATCATCCTTTACTTCGGCGTGTTGCTGAAATTTGAAGCGATGCGCGTGGCGATCATCATTCTGTTCTCGTTGGTCGGCATTGCGGGCAGCTACGGAGTGGCGTGGTTCGGGATTCGCGTGAACACGTTTGCAAACTCGCGCACGGCGTTTGCCAGCCTGCGCGGCAAGCCCTATCCGATTTATCACACGCCGCTCGAAGCGGGCATGAGCATTGGGATGATGCTGATCAGCGTGGAATTGCTGATGATGCTGTTCATTTTGCTGTTCATTCCCGGCGACTATGCGGGCCCGTGCTTCATCGGTTTCGCCATCGGCGAATCGCTGGGCGCGGCGGCGCTGCGCATTGCCGGCGGCATCTTCACGAAGATTGCCGACATCGGCTCCGACCTGATGAAGATTGTTTTTAAGATCAAGGAAGACGACGCGCGCAACCCGGGCGTGATTGCCGATTGCACGGGCGACAACGCGGGCGACTCTGTTGGCCCCAGCGCGGACGGATTCGAGACCTACGGTGTGACCGGCGTCGCGCTGATCACCTTTATTTTGCTGGCGGTGAAGAGTCCGACGCTGCAGGTGCAATTGCTGGTCTGGATTTTCGTGATGCGCATTGTGATGCTGATCGCCAGCGCTGCGGCGTATTTCATCAACGGCGTCATCGCCAAGGCGAAGTACGAAAACGCGGATAAGATGAATTACGAAGCGCCGCTGACTTCGCTGGTGTGGATCACTTCGTTCGTGTCCATCGCACTGACCTTTGTCGTTTCCAAACTGATCATTCCGGAAATCGGCGGCGACACTTCGCAGTGGTGGAAGCTCGGCACGATTATTTCCTGCGGAACACTTGCGGGCGCCATCATTCCGGAACTCGTGAAGGTGTTCACGTCGACGGAGTCGCGGCACGTGAGGGAGGTGGTGACTTCGGCGGAAGAAGGCGGAGCGTCGCTGGGAATTTTGTCGGGATTCGTGGCGGGAAATTTCTCGGCCTACTACATCGGACTGGCGATGGTGCTGCTGATGTCGATGGGCTACCTGATCAGCAATCTGGGCCTCGGCGGGATGATGCTGGCGCCGGCGGTGTTCGCGTTCGGACTGGTGGCGTTCGGGTTCCTGGGCATGGGGCCAGTAACCATCGCGGTCGATTCCTACGGACCGGTGACGGACAACGCGCAATCGGTGTACGAACTTTCGCTGATTGAGCAGGAACCCAACATCAAGGCCGAATTGAAGAAGGACTACAACATTGATGTGGACTTTGAGCGCGCCAAGGAAATGCTGGAAGAGAACGACGGCGCGGGCAATACGTTCAAGGCGACGGCCAAACCGGTGCTGATTGGCACCGCGGTGGTTGGCGCGACGACGATGATTTTCTCGATCATCATGGCGCTGACCAACGGGCTGACCACAAACGTCAACCATCTTTCGCTGCTGCATGCGCCGTTCGTGCTTGGACTGATTACCGGCGGCGCGATGATTTACTGGTTCACGGGCGCATCGACGCAAGCGGTGACCACGGGAGCGTATCGCGCCGTGGAATTCATCAAGGCCAACATCAAGCTGGAAGGCGTGACCAAAGCCAGCGTGGAAGACAGCAAGAAAGTGGTGGAGATCTGCACGAAGTATGCGCAGAAAGGCATGTTGAACATTTTCATCGCGGTGTTTTTTGCGACTCTTGCTTTCGCGTTTCTGGAGCCGTTCTTTTTCATCGGCTACCTCTTCTCTATCGCCATCTTCGGCTTGTACCAGGCGATTTTTATGGCCAACGCCGGCGGTGCCTGGGACAACGCCAAGAAGATCGTGGAAGTGGAATTGAAGCAGAAGGGCACGCCGCTGCATGACGCGACGGTGGTGGGCGACACGGTTGGCGATCCGTTCAAGGATACGTCTTCGGTGGCGCTGAACCCGGTGATCAAGTTCACCACGCTGTTTGGCTTGCTGGCGGTGGAGCTTGCAGTGCGACTCACGGCGACGCAGGGGAGCACGCTGACGCACATTTTGTCGGCCGCGTTCTTCGTGGTGTCCTTTACCTTCGTTTACCGCTCGTTCTACGCGATGCGGATTCGCGACTCGGCGGCCTAGGGGGAGAGTTTTTAGTTATAAGTTTTAAGTTTAAGAGGCAGAGAAGAGGGGCGGCCCGCGGCCGCCCCTCTTGCTTTGAGAATTGCAAAATGTCGGCGCGCCGACATTTAAAGTAATACTTTAAGGTTCGATACTATCTGGTTACTAATCGTCCGCAAGTGGCCACACAAAAGAGGTTAACTCGATTCCATTTTGGGCCATTCGAATGAGCGGGGGGTGAACCGTTCGAACGTTTGCGATGAAGCATAATGGAGCCCCAAACAAAGAAGCGCTGGCAAGGAAGCCGGCGCTACAATTTCGGTTTCGATTTGTTGGATTGTTAGGAGCGGATTAGGCCGGGGAAGCGGTTGGGGTTGTTGTCGAAGCCGGGGAAGACCGGGCTTAGGCTTTTCACGCTTAAGTGCTTGGTGAGGATTTCGCCGACCACGGAGCGGAAGTCGGTGGTCAGGGCTAGGTCACGGCCTTCGTTGAGCTGGTGGTCGCTGAGGCCGGGCCATTTGCCGTAGACGCGGCCGCCTTTCACGTTGCCGCCCATCACGAACATGCAGTTGGCGTGGCCGTGGTCGGTGCCGCGGTTGCCGTTTTCGCGGGCGGTGCGGCCAAACTCGCTCATGGTGACTACAACGACGTCGCCCATGCGATCGCCCATGTCCTGATAAAACGCCGCGAGAGACTGGCTTAAATCGCGAAGCAGATTCGCGAGTTGCCCCTGCGTGCTGCCTTCGTTGACGTGATTGTCCCAGCCGCCGCAATCAAGAAACATCACTTCCAGGCCGATGTTTGCCTTGATCATCAGCGCGATCTGCTGAAGACGCTGGCCGACGGGAGATTTCGGATAGTCGGCGCCATTTTCGGGCGGATATTTTGAAGTGTCTATTTTCCGCAGCATGTCGATAGCTTCAAACGTTTCCGTGCCAGTCCCGTGCAGCGCGTGATCAACCGTCTGCGCGTACATGGCCTCAAAGCCGCCTTCGGCGACATTGGCCATCGCGGCGGATTGCGGCTGAACTTTGAACTGGCGCAAGTCAGGAATGGCGATCGCGCCGGTGCTGCCCTGCAACATGCGCGGAAGATTCGGGCCCATGGCGACGGCGCGGAAAGGCGTAGCGTTTTCTTCGGGAATCGTGCCGATGGCGCGGTCGAGCCATCCATCCTGCGTCGCTTTCACGCCCGGTGTGCCGGATTCCATGTAGTCCTGCGCGTCGAAATGGGAGCGCGTGGGATCGGGCGAGCCGGCGGCGTGCACGATGGCGAGCTGATTTTTCTGGAAGAGCGGCGCGAAGGAAGCAAGCGACGGATGGAGTCCGAAGAAGCCGTCGAGATCGATCGCGGCATCTGCTCCGCCGCGCTTCGGCTGGGGAATGGCGATCGAGGGGCGCAGGCGGTAATAGTTTGGTTCGCCGAAGGGGACGACGATGTTCAGGCCGTCGGCGGCGCCTCGCTGGAAGAGGACGACGAGTTGCTTCTTCCCTGCTGATGGAGTGGAGGCGATCGCGCGCTGCAGAAACGCCGGCATAGTGCTGAAGCCGGCGAGAGCGATGCCACCTTGCTTCATGAAGAAGCGGCGGGAGAATTTTGCGGGGCGGAAGCCTTCGCAGCAGTTGTAATTCATTGTTTCACCTCAAAAACGGCCCGTCGCGGCGGGCCGGCCCGACATCTTTGCCTCAAGAATTTTTTCTTGGGGCTTAGACCGCAAAAGCGGGAGCTGGGCTCCCGCACTCCAAAGCGCCCGCCTCGGAAGGCGGCCGCTACAACGAGAACAATCAGCGGCGCTGGAATTCGGGAGCGCCTAGGACTAAGCCCGTTACCACGCCAAGGTCCACTTGCTTGACGGGGTCGTCCAATTTCGCCTGGACTACTTGCGGATTCTCGAGCTGCTTTTGCAGCGTGTCCACGGTGTTGGGCGCTGCCTGGCCACCGAGAAATACTTGTACGGCGCGATCGAGTGCGGCTTTCGGATCGTTCGATGAGTCGGCGCCGAGCAGCGCGTTGACATCGCTGCGGGAGCCGCGCACTTTGTTCCCGGCGAGGGCCAGCGAGAAATTCAGGCGATTCAAGAGCGAGCCGGTGTTGACCCAAGTCTCTGCCTTGTCGGAATAACCGGTGGGCGGCTGGCACTGGTAGAGCGGTTCGCCGATGCGCCCAACCCAACCGACTAGCGGCATGGGCGTATCCACGTCAGTCCCTAGCGCGCGAACGGAGCTGACCACAAGTTCGAAGGGCGTCTTGACCTTGGCGTGAACCGCATCGCGTGACCAGAATTCCGGCGAATAGATCATGGTGTGCAGTACTTCGCGGATGTCGCCGTCGGATTTCTGGAAAGTTTTGGCCATGCGATCGACCAGCGCGGGCGGCGGAGCATCGGAAACGAAGCGGCGCGCAAGCTTGGTGGAGATAAAGCGTGCGGTATTGGGATTCTTCGAAAGCAGCGCGATGACTTCCTCGCCGTCCTTGATACCACCGGCATGAATCTTTTTGCCGAGCACGATTTTCGGATCGGGGTCGTGGAGCCTTTCGTCAAATTTGAACTGCGGAAATTCGCGGGGCTTTTCGATGGTCCAGCCGGTGAATGCGCGGGCCACCTCGGTCACGTCTTTCTGGGTGTAGCCGCCATCGACGCCGAGGGTGTGTAGCTCCATCAGTTCCCTGCCGTAGTTTTCGTTCAGCCCCCGCTGCTGCCCTTTGTTCTGCGCTTGCTGTTGCTGCGGGTGTGGCGGATACCCATACGGCCTGCGGCGCATCTGCTGGCGCATGGCGCGCTCGGCAGCCGCGCGCTGGGCGGCGTTGGGATCGGCGCTGAGAAAATTGTCCAGATAGAAAAGCATGGCCGGGCTTTGCGCGGTGGCGGTGACGAGGTCGCGGAACTTGCCGAAGGCGTGGGGCTGAATGACGTCGCGCTCATACGAAGTGAGATACCACTTCACTTCGCCCTTGCCGGCGAAAACGTTGAAATGGTTGAACCAGAAATCGTCCAACACCTGCTGCAACTGGCGCTCGCTGTAGACAGCTCGAAGCGTCTTGGCCATGGCGAGTTCTTCGACGACGCGTTGCGGCCGCTTGCTGTCGTCGGAAATGGCTCTGGGGACGGCGTTCGGATCCATCCCGAGGGGATCTCTTTGAGCGGCTCCGCGCGTGGCAGGATCGAGCTTCATCGGTGAAGGCGAGTCTGCGGAAGATGCGGACTTAGTGGTGCCGGAAGAATTGGCGGATTTCGCGGCGCCAGCGGAAGAGCCCATCTCTTGCGTCATCGCATTAATTGCAGCGTCGGCGCCCTGGGCCGTTTTCTGCCCGGGGTCTTGCGTGGCCGATTTCGACTGCATGTCCCGGGCGATGACCTCGGCGGCCGCAGCGCCGGGTTGTTGGTTCGCATTCTGGTTTTGGGCTTTGAGTTCTTGCTTGGGATTCGGATACTCGGCCAGGAGCTGCGAGGTGGGCAACTTCAACGTCGGATAGATTTCCAGGCGAGCTTCAACGGCTGAGTCATTAATGGAATTGGGATTAAGTTGCTGATCGATCCATTTCGCCAGGCCGATCTGTTTAATTCGTTCGATGTCACCGGGGCGCGGGCCGTAAGCGAGCCGGTTGAGTGCATGAAGAATGGCTTCGTCGGGGGTGAGGTCGGTAATCGGAAGGCCCTTCAGGACGGGATCCAGTTTAGGCTTCTTCTCAGCCGCGGCGGTGGCGGGAAATTCGAACCCCAGGGAAAAGAAGGTGCTGAAGGAGAGAAAACACGCCAAAAGTGCGCGTGACGTACGTCGGGCGCGCGGACGGTCGCGAGGCGAAATCAGCTTGGAAAGGTAGCGCGAGGACTTTTCCATAACGTTTAGATTAACCCTCCGAAGGGGCAAAAGTTGCTGGCTGCAAGGGCCGGTGTAGCTTAAGGATAGCGGAAGGGCGTCGAGCGGCGCTGGGCCCTTGTGCGCAGGGTTTGGTAGCGGAGCTGGAAACGCAAAAGCGGAAGCTCCGCTTCCCTTCGGCAAGCTCAGGGCAGGCCGCACTCCAAAGGGTTAGTTGGCGACGGTGAACTGGGCCTCGCGGTTCGGCGCCTGGTTGTGCGCACCATCAGCGGCCTGGAGAACCAGCCGATAGTTCCCCGGGGGAAGATCCTTCACTTGAACAATCAGCCCGAAAGGAACGACCGCGTTACCCTTCTGGATGTATTCCTCAAGCGGGATCGGGCCGGAAAAGAACACCTGTTTGTTGGAGGCATCCAGGATGCTGTAACCGGCTACTACACGCGGGGGCGCGTCGGTCTTGAGCAGCGGCTCGTATACCTGCGAATAAATTACCACCTTGTCCGATTGCTTGAACGCGTAGCTCGCCGCCGGAGTGATCTGCATGCCTTTGACGATCATCGGGGTGCGATCCTCGAGCAGCGTGGCGTCCACGTCGGTGGGAATCTGGTCCACGGGCTGGATGGTTTTGGAGAGAACCACGCCGCCGAGCGTGAATTTCTTTCCGTCGTAGGAGTCAATCTTCAACGGCGTCTCAAACTTGGCAAAGTTGTCGCCGCCGGAGCTGAGCACCACGGAAAGCTTGTACGCGCCGGGAGTGGCACCGAACTGGTTCTGATAGCGATAAGGCTGCTTGGTGAATTCCTTCCACTCGTCTTTTTCAAGATCGAGATTCAGAGTGTCGTTGAAGCGAGCGCCGACCGAGCCATCGGGATTGTAGGCAATGCCGAGGACGTTTACGTTGGCGTGGTACTTGCCCTTTTCCTTGTTGAAGATGAGCGAGTCGCCGGGAATTTCCATTGCCAGATTCACTTGCGCGACATTGGGCGCTGAATAAAAGAACGGCGCCTGCAGGGAACCGTGGATCGCCCCGGGCTGATTCCCGGCGGCCTGCAACTCCATTTGCTTTTCAATGGGGCGGCCGTCCAGCGGATTGACGGGGCGCACGTTGCAATACCCGCTGCGCGAGCGGACCTGCATGCCACCCTGGTTCATCTTTACCTTAAGCGTATGGCAACTGCCCTCGGGGCTGGACGCAGGAACGTAACCAAGCAGATAGAATTCATTTTGGTCGCGCGCGATTCGCTCGAGTCCGCCGAGCAGATCGTTGGTGTTGTAAACGGCGAAGCCGCCGGTGCCCTCGGCGAGGGACTGCAGGATCTGCTGGTTGGTGGTCGCCGACGTGGGCATCTGGGGCAGGATCGACCGCGGCGCATTGTTTGGGTTGTTGTAATAGCTGTTGTACGGCGAATTGACGGGACGCATACCGCCTCCCGTTGTTCCCCCGGGTGCACCTCCTTTGCCGCCACCGGCACCGCCGGTGCCTCCGGGCGCGCCACCCTTACCGCCTCCGGTGCCTCCTCCGGGTGCGCCGCCGCCACTTCCGCCGCCAGTTCCGCCGCCGGGATGCCCGCCGCCTCCACCACCCCCGCCGGGCTTTTGCGGTTCAGGAGCGCTTGCAGGAGAGAAACTCGCCAGAATGAGCCTGGGGCGTTGAGAGTCGGTGGCATGCGAAGATGCGGTGAGCAAATGCGCCGGACGCGACTGCGGGATAAATCCGGTGGGGACCGGCAGAGCAGGAGCCATCAGGCCGCGCACGTCCAGCGAGTAAATGGAAACATTCGCTTTGTTGCAGGTGTCGATGGTGGCCGTGAGTTCCGACATGCGCTCGTTGGTCAGAGGAAACCCCGCGGAAAAAAGAATCAGCATTTTGCGCCCGGGAACAGCGCGAAGATTTTTCGCCAAGCTGCGAACGGCGAGAAGCATGGTGCGGGCGCCAAAGTCCGCTTCGGCATTGCTGATGGAAGACAAGCCGGAGGAAGCGACCATGACGGGATTTGCAAGTGCGGCGCTCTGCCCGTTGGTTTCAATGTTGGGATGGTTCACTCCGCTGACGGCGGCGGTGAGCAGGTCGGCGTTGGCGGTGAAATTCTGTTTGACAAGCAGGCTGCCGCCGAAATCAACAACCGCCATCAGGCGGTCGGGCCCCGCGCCTTTTTCAATAAATTTCGCAGCCGCCGCCCGAGCCTGAATCTGGTCGGGAAGAGCCATGGAGGAGTTGTCGAAGAAAAGAATCATGTAATGCTTCTGGGCGCTGACAGGGCCGGAAGGATCGCTGCCGAAGGAAAAGCTGGTGACGGCCTGCTCTTTGTTGTCTTCGTAGACTTTGAAATCCTTCTGGGTGAGGTCGTGGACGTAGTTCCCTTTCTTGTCTGTAACAACCGCATCGACAAGCACCACGCGGGATTCCGCGCGGATCACCGGCGCTGTGGCGATGGGTTGTTGCTGAGCCGGGGCTTCCGGCTTGGCGGGCTCGGGACTTTGCGCGCGAAGAAGCGAGGGAGAAGCGGAAACACCGAGCAAGACGAGCGCGAGCAGCACCTGATATTTCGTCCAATTCACCGGTTGCGTTGCCATGACTGCCTCCCTAAAACGGAATTTCAACGGCACCATTGCGCGCGGCCATCTGTGAGCCTTCGGAATCGCGAACCACCTGGCGGACCAGATAACGCCCCGGCTTGACGGCAAAGCTGGATTTCACGGTGAGGCCGGTGTGGGTGAGGCGCTCATAGGTGGTGTCCTTCAAGCGCATCTGAACGGTTTTTTCGCCACCGGTAATGTAGTTGCCGTTTTCATCGAAGATGGCGGTGGCCAGAATGAGGTCGTCCAAGCTGCGGCCGTCCGACTTGCGGAAATGCATGTTTTTGAGCTCGAGGCGCGAGACGATACTAAGGCGCGCGCCCTCGGCGTTATTTTTGAAATATTGAGTCTGGAGATCGAGAGGAAGCTCGTTGATTTCTTCCTGGGAGAAGATGGCTTCCTGAATTTCCTGCCGCGCCAGTTCGTGCGGGTCGTCAACTTTACGCGGAGCGTAGTAGCCGCGGCGAGCCTGGATGGAATACTTCGATTTTTTCGCGAGATTGACGCGGAGCAAATGATACTGGCCGTCCATTTTGCGATTCTGGGGAGAAAACGCAAGCACGTAGGAAACCTCGGGCGCGAGTCCGGCAAGTTGTAAGCCGCCCTGAAGATCATTGGAGTTGTGAAAAAAGGTGCCTCCGGTGCCGTAGGCGAGATCGCCGAGGACATACTGGTTTTCCTGCTGCGCGGCGACACGGTACATGGTCTTTTGGCCCCCGGTGCGGAAGCTGTCGGAGGATGGCCGGGAAATGTCTCCCATCACGTCGGGAGCATACAGTCCGCGGGCGTCGAGGGTGTTGATGACCACGTTGGCGCGATTGGCGCGGTCGATCACGCCGGTCTCATCCAGGTAAGCGGTGGTAAGCAGGAATCCAGGAGATACCAGAAGCATGATGCGCTCGCCGGGCATGTTGGAAAGGCGGCGAAGGACGTCCTCCAGGTGCCGGTAAGTAAATTGGTTTTCGATATCGCCGGCGCTGAGCGCGCGAAGGACGGCACCCTGCACAATCGCCGATGCCGAGGACCGTTGGGTTTCATCCCCGTTGAACTGGCACTGGACGGTTTCTTCAATCGCAACGGCCTGGGCCGTTGTGTCGTGCTTGTTTTCGATCTGATCAGCCATGTAGTGCGTGACTTCGGGACATTCGGAGCCGATCGCCTGCGGCGTCAAGGGACGCGGAACCACCCCGAGAATCGCGTGGTGCAGCGCGGCTTTATCGGAGGTGAATTCCAGGTTGTTCTGCCCGGAAGTGGTGTAAATGGCGACGCGGTCGGTGGCGCCGGTGGAATCGAGGAAGCGGCCGGCTTGCGAGCGTGCCCAAGTCGCGTCCTGCAAGGAAAGATGCGTGTCGTCAAAAACGAGAGCGACGAATCGCTGGGGGAGAACGGGGAGCTTGTTTCCCGTAGCCTCGCCGGACGCCGAAGCGTCCTCCTGGGTTTTTGCGGCGACAGCGGCGCGCTGCAAGCGGGTCTCAGCCGTTTCCACCGAGAAATTGCTGATGGTTTGGAGCTTACCCTGGTCGTAGAGCAAGAAATCCTGGCGGGTGAGATTATTGATGGGCTTACCGGAGGAATCGCGGACGATGACGTGCACCTGGACGAGGTTGACGCGAACCTTAAAAGTGGCTGCGGAATCCATCTGGGAAATTTCAGAACCGGTGTCTGCCTTGGGTTTGGGTGCTGCTTCCTGGGGATTTGCAGGAGGCGGTTTTTCCGGCGCAGCAGTAGGAGCGGAATCCTGGCCGTGCATCGGTTGAATTAAGACAGGAAGGAAAATCGACCAGGCAAGCCAAAACACACGGCGGCACAATGGGTTCCGAAAAAACAAACGCGGGCTCATCCCTTCCCTTGCCCCCATTCGCGTTCCGAACTGAATTGGCGTACAGAGACGCACTGCAGGCCGCCTCGCGCGGGTGGGATGCACTGACTATACGC